>JAEIGA010008696.1_pt1 | contig 15369 bp, 11 predicted proteins | sample 9270691 | NCBI WGS metagenome assembly JAEIGA01 (sample SAMN17057246, study PRJNA624740) | gut metagenome | biome: biome; isolation source: fecal sample | host: Bos grunniens | place: China: Xizang | collected 2019
AAAATGTTTATTGATTTCGCGAATATCATTCACCAAAACGAGGTTAACAATAGTATCAAAACGATATTGCTCAAGAGTTTGCACCGTGAACAAATCACGATTTGCAATTACACGAGTATTAGCACTATCTATATTAGCTTTCGCACGCAACAACTTCAGCACCTCATCATTTGTATAATCACGAATACCATCTTCTACACTTTTCAACGCTCTTTCCGACAACTTTTGTGGTTCACGTAACACATTAGCCTCTTCACGTTCTTCAAAAATCATCGGTTTGTCGTCCATGTCTTGCGCATACTTCCACATACTATTACCCAACAAAACCACAACATCCATAGCAGCCACCAACCATATCATCCATTGCGCTACACGTGGCGAATATTGCCATCCTTCCAAATACGTTCTACATACATAGACAACAAGATACATAACCAATATTGTTGCCATCAACGACAACACTTGATATAAAAATCTGGTTATACGCATTGGACGATATTTACCACACAAAACACCAACCACACACCACACTGCAAACATACCTGCAAACAACAACATATAACTCCATACCATACTTTTATCAGCCACCCAACGCCACATCACACAAAGCACCGATGCCACAGACCAAATAACAAAATCCAATCCTATAAGCCAACCTTTAATATTAAAATAATTAGATTTCTTATCCATAATCTATTTTTTCATAAACTTAGCCAATATCTCAATCGGATGCACAGCTACCACACCCGTACCATCTTTTATCTGTTGTCGGCACGAAGTGCCAGGTGCCGCCACAATCGTAGGCACAACACCACTTGTTGCCGTCACAACACGTCTCACAGCAGGGAATAATACCATCTCGCCAATAGCTAACGACGTCTTATAGTGTTCAGCTTCATAACCAAACGACCCAGCCATACCGCAACAACCACTCGGAATCACATTCACCTTAGCGCCACGCAATAATCCCAACATCTTCACTGTTTTATCAATCCCAACCAACGATTTCTGATGACAATGTCCATGCAACCAAATCTCCACTGCCCCATCGTCAAACATATCCGCAGTTATCCTACCAGCCTCCATCTCCCTCACTATAAATTCATCGAAAAGATATACATTCTTAGCCAAACCTTTAGCCCTATCTCTCATCTTCGAATCCACCAAATCAGGATATTCATCACGGAACGACAATAGGCACGAAGGCTCGATACCCACCAATGGAGCATCAGAAGTCACCACATCACTCAATAACTCGACATTCTTCTCGGCACATCGTTTAGCATATTTCAAACATCCCTTCGATATAGCAGCGCGTCCACTCTCCACATGTTTTGGTATTCGCACCACATACCCCAAAGCCATCAGCAAACGAGCAAACGACAATCCCAACTCAGCCTCTTGAAAGTTAGTAAACTCATCAGCAAAAAGATTAACAACTCTTTCTTTTCCATCCACCCCACAATTCCTTTGTTCGCGCGCCACCAATTGTCGCATCGTATGACGACTCAACTTAGGAATATCACGTTCAATAGCAAATCTCAATATTCGCTTTATAATAGTAGCCGAAGGACGCCAAGTTGCAAAAAAATTATACAAAGGTATCACCATCCGACCAAAGCGCTCCACCTGCACCATTCGCGATACCATAAACGAACGAAACGGCATTCCCTTAGAATCATATCGTTGTTGCAAAATTTCGGCCTTCAAACGAGTCATATCCACATTCGAAGGACACTCGCTACGACACCCTTTGCACGAAAGGCACGAATTCAATACCTCATCAATCTCCTCAATATCCCATAATTCCTTATTCTCTTTTTTTGCCCCATCAAAAACTTCACTCTTCCAACCTCGAGTCAACACCTCACGCAACACATTTGCTCGCGCACGAGTAGTCTGCGTTTCATCACGCGACACTTTATAAGCAGGGCACAACGTACCACCAATCAAATTTGACTTTCTACAATCTCCAGCCCCATTACATTGTTCTATCGAACACATCAAAGCATGCACTTGCGATTTCGCACCTGTTGCACCTTTCACATCACACTCATCAAAAGCAGCTTTCCAATTGAAATAAGTCTTATCATTTTTCAATACCTTTTCAAAGGCATACTCCGGTTTCACCTCAAATCGTAGGTTCGAGTCCATTGGGGGCGCATCTACTATCTTTCCAACATTAAAAATAGACTCTGCATCCCACACCCGTTTCACATCACGCATCAACTCATAAACCTCACTACCATACATCAACGGAATAAATTCACCACGTAAGCGACCATCACCATGTTCTCCACTTAAGCTACCACGATGCTTCTTCACCAAACAAGCCGTCTCCTCCGCCACTTGACGAAACAAACGTTTCCCTTCTTCCGTCTTGATATTTATAATTGGTCGTAAATGTAATTCACCAGTGCTGATATGTGCATGATATACACAACTCAACCCCAATCGTTCCAACATCACACCAAACTCCTTCATATAGTCAGGCAATCGTTCAGGCGCCACCGCAGTATCCTCAATCACCCCAATCGGTTTAGCATCACCCTTCATGCCGCTCAATAGTCCCAATCCAGCCTTACGCAAACTCCACACCTTCGATATCTCCGAACCATACACACGAGTACAAGCATATACCAATCCTCTATCATCATTCAACAAATCATACTCAACCCTCTCTGCCATAGCTTCTAACTTTTCTCTCGTATCAGCCTTCAACTCCACAATCAACACCGCAGCAGGATTGCCATCAATGAAGAAACGATTCTTCTGTTGTTCCACATTAGCCTTACTCAGTTCAAGGATATTATAGTCCATCAACTCAATAGCCGTCACCCCCTTGTGTCGCAAAGCAACAAGATTAGCCACGAAACTCTTCTCCACCGTATCACAATGCGCACATACAACCATAGCTTCTTTCGGAGGCAGAGGGTCGAGCGACACCTTTATTGCTGTAGCAAAGGCCAACGTACCCTCGCTACCACACAACAATTTACACACATCCACCTCTCTATCACGCCACACCTTTGTTGTATTATTCAAATCCTCAATCGCCTCATCAATAGCATAACCACAACTACGACGACGAAGCGACTTATCAGGAAAACTATCCTCTATCAGCGTCCAAGTTCTTTCATCCACCGCATATCCTATCAATTGAGCATATATATTCTCAACCAACGACCTATCACCATCCTTTTTAGTCCAAAATTCTGTTCCAAAACGCTTCTCAAGTTGGGCAATAGTTGTAGGTTCAAAAGTCTCGAACGACCCATCTCCCAACACCACATTCACAGCCAACACATGGTGTCGTGTGCTACCATATATTAGCGAATGTGACCCGCACGAATTGTTGCCAAACATACCACCTATACAACAGCGGTTACTCGTCGAAGTCTCAGGCGAAAAAAATAGACCATACGGTTTACATGCCAAATTCAGTTCATCGAGCACTACGCCAGGTTGCACCCAAGCCCAACGTTCAGCAGCATTAATTTCCAATATATTATTCATATATCGGCTCACATCCGCCACGATACCCGAACCTACCACCTGACCAGCGATAGAAGTACCACCAGCACGAGGGATGATATGAGTTTTTCGCTTCTTAGCCTCGTTGATTAAAAGCACCACATCGTCCTCCGACTTAGGGAACGCCACCCCCATCGGCACCTCACGATAAGCACTCGCATCCGTACTATACGCAATACGATACAACGACGATGTGTGAATTTTTGTCATGCTATTTTTTTAGTGATAATTTTATTCGCTTTACTACATTCTTAATATTTTGCAATACAAACTCTTTCCACCAACCGACAACATTATCTGTCCATCGTTGAGGGTGAGTTGTCATCATCAATTTTTTAGGAAACGAACCATTTTTAACTGCACGAATAATATCATTTGTTGAATGATACACCCAAGCTCTTTCAACCCACTTATCTTGATGTTCTGGTATTTTATCTCGCACACTCACCTTATAACCATCCCAACAACGACCAGTATCAGTAATATAAAACATCTCAGCAAAATCAGTATCAAAATAAGGTTCTCCAATCAAACCAAACTCACGATAATCAGCAAACTTCCAAATATCCTTACTATCGTATTTACTAATAGGAGCGCCATGCATACAAATCGTTTTCACAGGATAAAAACCACGAAAATAATTAAGCCATGTTTCAAAATGCTCTATAGCTCTCCTTTCATCACCACCACATAACGACATATCCTCATAATGATAGCCTACTTCATGCCCAAGATTTACTATTTCTCTGATTAACTTAGGTTTATTACTTTCTGCTACAACACGAAAATAATACGAAGCCATCATCCCCAACTCATTCTCAATTTTAGCTGTTTCTAGCGAATTCTCAGCTTTCAAGTCCACATCATGACGCAACACAAGCATCTTATCAGCTCTCCTACCATCACAATACTGCTCAAACGACATTACAACATAACCAGCCGACTTAAATGTTTCCAACAACTGCCTATATATTTTCAACGAAAAATCTTTCATTCTAAATAAAATTCAAAATAGATTGAATTATTTTTTTTGAAGCATTAGCATCTCCGAAGAGCATTGGGAAAACAATCTCTTTTCCTTTATATGTATTATATCCTTCAATTATCCTATCATAATCTGCATCAGCCAATACACCTGCACCATGCTGAATAATTTCAACCCATTCTGTTTCTGGCCTTAAAATCACACAAGGTTTTTTAAAGAAGAAAGCCTCTTTCTGTACACCTCCCGAATCTGTCATAACCATAGTCGCACTTTTTTCTAACATAATCATATCCAAAAAAGAAGCAGGTGGAATAATCTTGATAGAAGACTTTAATAATCTATTTTGCAAATCTTCTTCGAGATTTATCGACAACATCTTCTTTGTCCTTGGATGCAAGGGTAAAACTATCTGTTGATTATTTTGCTCCGAAATATATAGTAATGCTCTAAAAATATCATTTAATCTTTTAGGATTATCTGTATTATTATCGCGATGTATCGTTACTAATATAAAGTTATTTTTTTCAATACCATACTCTTCTAATATTCCACTCTCATTCTCTGCTTTAGACGCAAAATACATAGAATTATCATACATTACATCACCACTCAAAATAACCCTACGCATTCTACCATCCGCAAAAACTGCTTTTGAGTCGTTAAAGCCCTCTGAACACAAATTATCAACTGCTGTTTGAGTCGGAGCAAACAAAATAGTAGATAATTGATCACACACAATACGATTCACCTCCTCTGGCATCGACATATTAAAAGAACGAAGCCCTGCTTCTATGTGATAAATTGGAATATGCAATTTAGACGCAGCAACAGCACCTGCTAGAGTTGAATTTGTATCACCATACAAAATAATACCATCAAATTTTTCAGACAAAAGAACTTGCTCAATACCTTCAATCATCTTAGCGGTTTGCGCACCATGAATACCTGAACCAACATTTAAATTATAATGTGGAGCAGGAATGCCAAGTTCATCAAAAAAAACTTGAGACATATTGGCATCATAATGCTGCCCTGTATGCAATATCTTTTCTTCAACACAACTCAAAAAACACTCTTTAATAGCACGTGAAATAGCAGCTGCTTTTATAATTTGAGGACGCGCACCTATAACTGTCAATAACTTTATCATTTTATCTAAAATTATATTGATAATCAGGATTTTCCTTCATTATTCTTGCACTTTCTGGATAATTCTCAATAAACCAAACAAAAAATGCAGTTACATCTATTTTATCATTTAACATCTTATTTCTCTTTAACTGATACGACTCTTTTAGATTCTGTTCATCTAATAAAGAATCTATTAAATCTAAAAGTTTTTGTGGATATTTTGTACCTAAACTATTAGTCAATCCATAATGATTTTCAATTTCATTCAAAACATTTATCTTCCCAGCAAAATCATTATATCGAATATTAGGTACCCCTAACATAGACGCTTCAACAGCCATACTTTGACTATCTCCTAAAAATAAATTCGAAAATGCCATCGCATGATGAATATATTTTACATTTATTGGTAATTTATATTTTTGTAAATCTTTTGACAATTCTTTTTCGGAAGATATATACACAACCCCTCTCTTCTCTAATTTTTTGACTATTTGGTCTATTAAATCTCCATTTAAGCCTTTAATATTCACATCATGATGAGCCACCAAATTAACTAATCTTAAAATAAAAAAAGGCTGATTTACGTCTATACCACCCAACTTATTATAATCAGGAACAAAAACATTAGGATGTAAATAAGCTAATTTCTGATACCCATTATATGCTATTTTTTTTCTTTTAAAAGGACCTATATTTGTCTCTTTGGGAGCACAAATAAAAGAGACAAAAGGATACGTTATTAATCCTTGCAAATATGTATAATCAAAATCATCTTCTCCACAAAAAATAGTTGGCACACTTTTTACAAAACCAACCCAAGCCATTTGACTTATACATCCAATCATAACATTAGGGCGAAAAGAATCAACAATATCATATAATTTTTTTGTTGATTTTAAAACTTTCATCAATTTATCAACAAAAGTCTCATTATTTTTTCTTTTTGCTAGTATTTCGTAATCAAAAGAATATTCATTTAAAAGTTGAACCAAAATATCCTTTTCTGTCAAAACAAATTTCACAGAATGACCATGCTCCAACAATGCAGTTGCCATATTTCTAAACAAATGAAAATGAGCTGGATGTCCTAATGATATAATAACTTTCATAACATATCTTTATTTATTGTTTTTATTACCTTAGCAGGTATACCTCCAACAACGGAATACGAAGGTACATCTTTTGTCACAACAGCCCCAGTTGCTATTATAGAACATTTTCCAATACTTACACCAGGTAAAATTGTAGCATTTGCCCCAATCCAAGAATCTTCTTCAATAACAATTGATCCTCTCTGGGGTTTATATATCTTACCTAACATTGACCAATTAGGATCAGAAGACAACAAAAATGTAACATTTGGCCCCACCGCAACCCTATCTTTCAATACCAAAAGACAATCCTTTCGCCCTAATATAGTTGCCACTGTCATATTTTTACCTATATAAACATTTTTCCCTATTTTATACCCACACATCCTCAAAACAAAACAACGCAAACTATTATATGGAAAAAAAAGAAATGTCAACCAAAATTTATTCCTTATTCTATTCCAAAATGATATTTTAATATCACGATCTAAATCTCCATAAGACATATCTTTATCTCCCTTTTATTTTTTTATACAACCCAAAGGCCAATCGTCCCAAACACATCTTAACTGGTTTATGAACTTTTTCATACCTACCAAATTCAACCAAATCTCCACCAAACTTAATTTTATGCTCCCTAACAGAATAAGGTACATTCGGTTTCCCCGCACCACCAAAATCAAAAATTTCAAATCCATTATCCACTCCCCACATCAATATATTGTATGGCAAAAAATCATTTGGATAATAATTTTTATATTCATCATCAGACCCCGCAAACCAATCATAAATTAAATTTTTATAACATAGTTCCATTCTTGTTCCTATTATTTTTCCATCAAAAATTGCAGCAAAAACTCTCAAATACCCATCACAAACCAACTTAGAAAAAAAACTTACAAAAAATTGTTTTGATGGACAAGGTAAACCCACTCTCTTATAAGTCTTAAATACCAAATCTATACATTTCTCATAATCTGTAAGATTTTTAATCTCACTAAAAATAGTGCCTCTATTTGTCGTTTTTGAAACATTACCCCTTTTATTCTTAGAAATATTTTTACGTATATCTTCTTTTGATAAAGTTAAATCTATTTTTATATCTAAATGAGGTTCATATTTATATCCATTTTTATAAAAAATAGTTTCCGCCCATCTTAAATCAAAAATATTCCTAAATTGCGTATATATTGCTTTTTTAGAAACAAATTTATCATATTCCTTTAACAACAAATCAACAATAATCTCATCATTATCAAGAACTAATGGCCCTCCTAAAACAATAGATCTAGAAGTAAAATTCCCCAAAAGGCCTCCATAATTCTTCATTATAACCCCTGTCATACAACCATATATATTGTTATCCTTATCCAAAACAACAAATATCCATGGTTCATGATTAGCAACATCACGATACACATCGTACAAATAATAAGTTTGAAAAATATTACAACAACAATGATTATCAACAAAAGACAACCAATCATTTATTGCTATTTCTCGCAAATCACTTACTACCCTATAATTCATAATATTTTTATATATATAATATTCAGCTAAAAAACAAAGATCCTTCATGTAGCTTCACACGCCCCTCCCAATATACAACACATTCGCAAAGTTACAACAAAATAATAAACCAAACAAATCTTTTTACATTTTTTATCTTTTCATAGAGGGAAACATAAATCACTAGTGTCCACTAAAAAATAAAAATTGCTCTTTGACTTATTGAAAATTAGTTATTTACAATGATTTTTTTGAGTCAACGGATTTGATTTTGTAAATTTGCAGAAAAAATATTAACTGCTTATGAATCAAGATAGATACGTTTTTTCTCAAGTTATCAATTTTATAGATCGTAACCTTTTCAATTATCTTGTTAGAAAATATAATGGAGATCGTTATGTAAAGAGTTATTCCACATGGAATCAACTACTTACTCTTATCTTTGGTCAGCTTAGCCGTTCCGCGAGTTTGCGAGATGTCGTTATAGCACTTCAAGCACAAAGCTCTAAATGTTATCATTTAGGCGTAGGTAAACACGTTTCTAGAAGTAATTTAGCTAAAGTTGTCTTGTGACAAATAAATTGCATTTAACATAACACTACGTCCCTTTATTAAAGATAATCAATACAAACAAAACTCTCTCTTTTCTTTATTCATTATTCAACACATGACCCTAAATCCGTTTTTATAATATCTAAACAACTATTAAATATTCAGACTTACAACCACTCTTCCAATTTCTTAACTATACGTTTTGCTGTATCACCATCCCAAAATTTAGGCGTATGCCCACATTTACCTTTACCTTCAAGTATTAGTGTTACTTCATAAATAATATCATCAATTGTAATAAGTTTATTAGAGCCCTCCCACACTGTCACTGGACGTTCAGTATTTGGACGCACAGTAAGACATGGTAGGTTCAAATAAGTAGTCTCCTCTTGAATGCCACCCGAGTCTGTCAATGCGAATTGTGAATTTTGCACAAGATTAATAAATTGAAGATAACCCAATGGCTCAATAAAATAGAGATGCTCATAAGCATCAATCTTCTCTTGTAAACCAAATGCTTGAATATTTTTATACGTACGAGGGTGCACAGGGAATACCAAAGGCACACGTTCCGACACCTCGCCCCAGATTTCCACAAGGCGTGTAAGCGACTCCTTATCATCCACATTGCCAGGGCGATGGAACGTCATCACGCCATACTCACCACGCTTGAAATCCTCACCAAAGCAAATCTCTTTTTCACGATTAAGAAGTTGGAAGTTAAGAGAAGAGGCCGAAGCCTTATCACGATTAGCCACGAGCGAGTCAATCATAAGATTACCCACCATTTCAATTTTTTCTGTAGGCACACCCTCTTTCAATAGGTTATCATCAGCATCCACCGAAGTAGTGAGGAAAAGGTCAGATATCGCATCAGTCACCAGTCGGTTAATCTCTTCCGGCATTGAGCGGTCGCGACTACGGAGGCCTGCCTCATAATGGATAGTTTTGATTTCAAGTTTAGCTGCCACGAGCGTACACGCCGCAGTCGAAGTCACATCTCCTACAACCAACACAGCATCAGGATGTTCGTCGATGCACACCTTTTCAAATCGCTCCATAATCCGAGCTGTTTGTACCGCTTGTGAAGCTGAACCCACCTCAAGATTCACATGAGGATGAGGAATGTTAAGCTCTTCAAAAAACTGTCCCGACATCTTCACATCATAGTGTTGACCAGTATGTACAAGAATAGTCTCAATCTCCTTATGACCAGCAAGCGCATGCATAAGCGGTGCAATTTTCATAAAATTAGGGCGAGCACCCGCCACAACGATTATTTTTTTCATAATACTAATTTTTGTTTCTTAAACAATCACATACAAATTTATGTTTTTCAACCATATTTTTCTGCGAAGCTTTTGTTTTTATAATTTCAAGACTACATTGAGACATTTGCATTTTCTCTTCTTTAGTGGTCTTTATAAACCTTTCTAAGCATTCATATTGTAATTCAACATCTCCAAACTTATCCATAAAAAAACCATTACCGTCTATTAAATCACAAATTGTACCATCTGCATTAGTAGAAATAATAGGCAAACCATACGCCATTGCTTCATTAATAGCTAAGCCCCCTATTCCTGCAGCTAAAAAAACATGCGAATTTCTCCAATAATATTTCAAATTTTCACCATACTGAGGGCCCGCAAATTGTACATAATCACCTAAATTTTCTTTTTCTACAAGTTTTTTTAAATCATCTAAAGGTTCTCCTCCTCCAACAATATCAAAGGAAACTTTATAACCAGTTTCTATTAATTTCTTTACCGCCAAAATAGAAGTTTCAATGTACTTCTTCTTAACTATTGCTCCAACAAACAATATTCTAATAATATTTTCATCAAAAACTTTAACGCCATAATCTCTATTCTCTTCTATAATCTTTTCAATATTAATAGTATTTTGCGCAATAATAATATTTGACGGACTTATTCCTTTTTTTTCTAAAATTCCTTTATAATAAGAACCATATGCTATATTATATTTTGCATGTTTTTCAACAAACTTAATCATCTTCTCTCGTATTTTTGAAAAAAAAGAAGAATGATTATCATACCCATTATATCCACACCTCCAAGTTGCATAAGGTATTCCTTTAATAAGACAATATAAAACAATTCTTAACATAGAAACATTAGCCGACTGATAAGATATAACCAATGCATCAGGATTAATTTCTTTAAATCTATTAAAGCAACCCTCCATTATTTCCATTGGTAGAACAAACTTCCTTTTATTCACAGGGAATGAATATTTCTCATAATTTACATCACCTTCTACTTGTTTAACAACTTTACCTCCTTCATAAATACCATGTAACACTATCAAAGAATTATTATCTAATTCTAAAGATTTAGATAATTCACAAAAAAAATCACCTCTATAACTAGGTAAATTAGAATACAAATAAACAACTTTCATAATTAAAAATATAAATATGTAGTAATTTCATTTTTATTATTTATAATTTTTCCCAAAATACGCAATGTCTTAATAGTTGTTGAATATAATGGATGAATATCTATTTCTTCAATACAAATACTCACATTATCATCAAAAACTAATGTTGCAATATAAAAATTATCATTGTAAAATTTTAATTTTTGGGAGTTCCTTTTTATTCTTATATTTGGAGACAATATAAAATTACAAAAGGCCTTTTTATTCGAAATAAATTCATCTGTAATTATCAAACAGCCACATTCATAAGTCAATATTCTTTTATGCTCAAAAACCCCATATTTACAAGACCCACCAAAAACAAAACTTTCTTTAGACAGATATTGTAATTCCGCATCTACAATAGGATATGTTTTATATGTCCACTTTCCGGCAAAAGAAGCTTGTTCTTCCCCTTCGAAATATATTGTGTTATGATGCTTTGTTGTCCTATCATTATTTAAAATATCAATTCCAGAATTGTAAAAAAATGTCCCAAAATCTACAAATAAATCATAACCTTTTATTGAAAGAATAATAGACAATATATCATTGTGAGAATGAGAACCAGAACCTATCGGCAAGAAACTATGAACTCCACATCGTGTAAATATGTACATATCTTTTTCATCTCCAGACTTCCAAACAAATTGTCCTGAATCTTTACAAAACAAATGTTTTTTTATCTCATTAGTAAAATTTAACCGATAATATTCACTTAAAAAATCAATAGAATAAATCTCTGAGTAAAATGCAGCCAAAACCTTGGCTCCATCATTATCTCCAAAATTAGGCAATTTATTATGATACGATAAAATATTAATATAAGATAATAATTTATGTAAATATTTATCTTCATAACATTTCAAAGATACCTCATTTGATATTGATTGATTAAAAATATCCAAACAAACTAAAAACTCTGCAACCAAACGAGAATAGTTTGCCGACTGTTCAAGATATACTCCTTCGTTGGTAATAATATTTTCTAAAGAATTATATAAATATCTATACTCTTTTTTAAAATACTGATCATATTTTTTATCCGTAAATATTTGTAAAAATTGCTGCACAACTAATAATGCCACCATCTCTCCGATGGTGTGATTTTGGCCTGTACTAAATTTACACCAACGTGGTGTAGAAAATAATCTTACTTGTCTTTCTAACTTCACCAACACACCAAGCACTAAAGAAAATACTTTGTTTCTAAAATATTCATTATCATACAATAACAAAGACACTTGTATTAAATTTAAAATCCGAAAAGATATATCAAGAGCACCTTTATTAACTACACTTCGCTCACATGGCACATCTAATATCCATTTTTTTAATAAATTTTCTATTTTATAAATATATTTTGGATCTTGTAAAACAACATAGGCTTGCGCCAATGTAACCAAATGATACATTTTATTTCGTTCCATAACAAACTTAACATCACCATAACCATCACACTCAACTTTTGCTTTTTCAAAATAAACATCTTTATCCCATATTTTACCCGATATAGGATCCTCTAACCAATTATTTTTTAAAAAAGTATACTCCTTTGAAAATAAAATAATTTTATCTTTAAAAATATTTTCAGCTTCTATAATTTTGTTTTCTCCCAAAAAACAAAAAGAATAAAATAAATCAAATCTTTCTCTTATTTTTTCTACTTCAACAATTTTTAATTTACCAAAATCAATCGGTTTATAAGAAAAACAACCAAAAACTACTTTTACTCTTTCCTGTAAAGAAAAAATAAGCCTATAAACTTTATAAAATATTATTATTGAAAGTTTTCTTACTGATGTACTTTTTATCTTTTGTAATAACAAATAAAACTTTGTCATAATTATCAAATATTTTGTTTATAGAAAGAATATAATTCTCTTGATTTTTCTAACCAAGAATTTTGTTCTGCAATTTTTCGATTATTCGCACCCATTCCCAAAAGGTCATACTTATTTTCACAAACATTCAATATTTGCGCTTTAATAGATTCCTTTTCATTATTAACACAAATTAAAGATGGTTGATTCTTAACTATAAAATCCAACAATTCTCCATACGGATTTAACAATATAGGACGACCACAAGCAAGGTAATCGCCAAATTTTGTAGGCCAACCAGAATTATTTATGATATCATCTTCTTTTGTCAAAACAAAAACATCTACTGCAGACAATTTTGATGAATCCCTATAAAAATCAATCCAACCACACTCAATAACTCTGCTTTTTAAATTTGGCATTTGCTTTATTGTTTTTTCTAAAGAACGGCCAAAATTTAAAAATTTCACATTCACACTAGATGGTAATTCAGATAACGCTTCAAAAAAACATTTTAAATCACTAAACTCACCATCTCCCATACCTATAAAACCAAACGTCACCTCATTAACATCAATATTATTTTGCCTTTTCACATCAATCGATAAAAGATTTTGGATATTATCAACATCGCAACCACCATGTAACAACAAAATATTTTCCTCTTTAACACCTATTTTAATTGCTCTTTGTTTCAAAAGTTTAGACAAAACAATACAACCATCTGACTTAACTTTAGTTGATATTTCTCGTTTTATCTCCCTATTATCCAAAAAAAATCTATACCAACGCTTTTTATCTGAAATTTTAACTTTCTCTTCAAAATTATCCCACCATTCTATAAACAACTTACTTCCAAAAAAAAATTTATTAATAATACAAGGCATATAAGCAGCATCTCTGTGAGAATCAGAATGAACAATATCAAACTTATGAGACATAGCATAAAAAAATCTACTAATCAGCGAAAGAATCCCATATCCAGAACCTAAAACACCTCTTGGAATAAAATCATAAAAAACAATAATCTTTACTCCATACTCATAAAATTGCTCATATATTTTATTCTTTCCCGTACTAGAACATAAAATTGTAACATTATTACCAAGAGTTACTAATCCTTTTGCTAATTCAAAAGTTCTACCCCAACCATTTTTTTTATAAAGCCCCATATGGGAAAACATAATTTTCATCACTCTTTCCTCCAAACCATTTTGTTTACTATACCGGTGTAGCTTTGTATCAATTTCACCACTTTGGTCGACACTATTTCGTCGGTGTAGTTTGGCACTGGCAATCCGTTGTCGCCATTTTTCACCATCTCTACGGCTGTGTCTACGGCTTGCAACAACGAGTATTCGTCAATGCCTGCCAACACAAAACAACCTTTGTCCAACGCCTCTGGTCGCTCGGTAGATGTGCGAATACATACGGCTGGAAATGAGTGGCCTACCGATGTAAAGAACGACGACTCTTCAGGCAAAGTGCCCGAATCCGACACTACTGCAAATGCATTCATCTGCAAGCAGTTGTAGTCGTGAAAACCGAGAGGTTCATGTTGTATCACGCGCTCATCGAGCTTGAAACCCGACGCAGCCAAACGGTTGCGCGAGCGTGGGTGGCACGAGTACAAAATAGGCATATCATATTTCTCTGCCATGCGATTGATGGCTGTGAACAACGAATTGAAATTCTTTTCGGTATCGATATTCTCCTCACGGTGAGCCGAGAGCAAGATGTAACGACCTTTCTCCAAACCAAGACGAGCATGGATATCGCTCGCTTCGATTTCAACCAGATTTTCGTGCAACACCTCAGCCATCGGACTACCAGTCACATAAGTGCGTTGAGGCGCCACACTGCTTGCATTCAAGTAGCGACGTGCATGCTCCGAGTAGCACATATTCACGTCTGAAATTATATCCACAATGCGACGATTTGTCTCCTCTGGCAAACACTCGTCGAAACAACGGTTACCTGCTTCCATATGGAAAATTGGGATATGCAAACGCTTAGCTCCTATCACCGACAAGCACGAGTTTGTGTCGCCCAACACCAACACAGCATCTGGCTTAATCTCCACCATCAGTTTGTACGACGAGTTGATGATATTACCCATCGTTGCACCCAAGTCGTCGCCCACAGCATCGAGATACACCTCCGGGTCTTTCAACTTCAAGTCTTTGAAAAACACACCGTTGAGGTTGTAGTCGTAGTTCTGACCTGTATGCGCCAAGATGCAGTCGAAATATTTACGACATTTATTTATCACCGCCGCCAAGCGTATAATCTCAGGGCG
>JAEIGA010008697.1_pt1 | contig 15368 bp, 13 predicted proteins | sample 9270691 | NCBI WGS metagenome assembly JAEIGA01 (sample SAMN17057246, study PRJNA624740) | gut metagenome | biome: biome; isolation source: fecal sample | host: Bos grunniens | place: China: Xizang | collected 2019
ACATAAGACTGAATGTTGCCCTTAAGGTCCTGAATGTTACAGAATGATGCCTTACCCATAACACGCTTTGACATCATACGACCTGCAACACGTACAACCTTACCCTCAAGCTCATCAAAGTTATCCTTAACATCAGCACTGTGATGTGTCTGGTCATATTTTGTGATTACAAAAGGGTCCTTGCCCTCTTCCTGTAAAGCCTTAAGCTTTTCCTGACGAATTCTCTGCTGTTCGCCTAAATCAAGTTCAGGCTGATTCTGCTTAATATTTTCTGCCATATTAATTCACCTTATCTTGTGATTTCTACAATTTTGAATTCAAGTGTACCATTTGGTACTTCAACAGTTACTTTGTCACCTTTTTTGTGACCGATAAGAGCCTTGCCAACAGGAGATTCGTCTGAAATCTTACCTGCAGCTGGGTCAGCCTGAGCAAAGCCAACAATTGTATATGTGTATGTCTTTTTCTTCTTATCTGTAAGCTTAACAACTGAACCGATGTGAACATTTTCATTGCTGAGTGCATCAACGTCAAGAACCTTTGCAGTTTTGAGGATATGTTCGATTTCGCCGATACGAGCTTCAAGCTTAGCCTGGTCATTCATAGCCTCGTCATATTCACTGTTTTCTGACAAGTCACCAAAGCTCTTTGCAAGCTTGATTTTTTCAGCAGCTTCTTTTCTGCCCTCAACCTTTAATTGTTCAAGCTCAGCCTCAAGTTCCTTAAGACCTTCTAATGTAAGTAATGTTTCTGCCATTTTAAAAACTCCTTATTATTCGGATTTTGGGCAAAACGAAACAAGCAGTCGCACTGCCCCAATTAAAGAACATTATATTAAATATTTCCAATTCTGTCAAGAGAAATGAACCTCATGAACATTCTTTTTTTCATTATTTACAGTAATTGTGTTGAAAATCCCCTCTCCAATTGAGAATACACCGCACAATTCATATAGTGCAGAGTAAAAATCATATTTTCTGACTCCACGTGGTAATAGATTTTCATAAACAGAAGGTACAACGAAATCAGCACCTGCAGATATATTAATATTTCCAGCTTCCTGACAAATTATCATTGCACCAATATCAGTATTTATTTTTATTTCGCTATCTGTACAGTCATTTTTAAGCACAGGACATATTCCCGTTGCTTCAGTAATTTCATCACAAACTGAAATATATTTCTCTTTATTAAATGTGCAAATATTAAGAGTGGTAGCATATTGCGAAACATTTTTAGTGAAATCAATGTTTTCAGCATTTTCATCTATTACAGAAATTCTATGAAGTCTGGAATGATTATTTTCAAGAATCTTCAAAAACGTGTTATTTAACATCTTTTTATATAATGTATCACTTTTAAATGTACCAATATTTGAATTTTCAGGAATGACTATATTTTCATTCAAAACAAGTCTTGATGCGCATCTTCCGACAGCAAATATTACATTTTCCCAATTTATCTCCTTTTTACTAGTTGTAATAACAAGATTAAAAAATGGTGCACCCTTATACACAGGGATTGTTTTTACAGAATAATCATCCGTCATAAATCTACCGAATATTTTTTCAATAGGCGTACTATTTCTCTTTCTCACACTTAATACACAAAACATAAAAATCCCTCCGCATTATATTATGCAAAGGGATTGTGAAATATTTAGTTACCCAAAAGGCTCATTGCCTTTTTATACTGTGGGTCTTCCTGAAGTGAAAGCATTGGAAGTCTTGAAAACTGCTCAGCAGTAAGCTCAACCTTATGGTCAGGCTCAATTCCAATACCATTATAGCTTTCGCTCTTATAAGGCACCATTCTCGCAACAGTAAGCAAAACAGCACTACCGTCATTCAACTCAAAAATCTTCTGCATTGTACCATTACCTGCAGTCTTATCGCCAACAAGCTGTGCCATACCAAAATCACGAAGGTCACATGCAAAAAGCTCAGCAGCACCTGATGTATTTGAATTCACAAGGACAACAACACCAAAACCTACACTTGTTGAGTCAGAAGTGAATGTTTCGATAATTTTCCCTTCCTTATCAATCGCAGTAGCAATAGCATTTGTACCTTCAGTTGCGACAGGAACAAGCAGGTCAATACACTTAACAACATCAGATATAAGACCTGTATCATTGTTTCTTACATCGAAAATTACTGAAGAAACATTCTTTGCGTTCATATAATCTAATGCTTCCTGTAATTGGTCAACAGTTGTGCTGTAAAATGCAGTAATTTTTATATATCCAATATTATTATCGATACTGTAATAAACTGTTTGTGCTGAATATCCTCTTGCAACGGAAACAGTATTGCTCTTACCATCGTGAGTAAAAGTAACCTGAACATTAGTAAGCTTTTCACCGTTAAGACTTTCTAAAAGCTCCTCGTAGTTCGATGATGTAACCTTTACAGAATCAACTGCAGTAATCACATCACCCTTCTTTATACCCTGAAGCTGAGCAGGAGAATTTTCAGAAACCTCGGAAACATAGATATTGTTATTCATACTGTCATATACAGCAATAACACCAATACCACCCTTGTTACCTTTTTCTTCTTCCTTGTAATCGGCGTATTCATTTGCAGTCATATATCGGCTGTATCGGTCACCAATACCCTCAGCATAACCATTTGATACCATTGTTTTGAGAAGTGTTTCATTAATTTCGCCAAAATAGTTTTTACGAACTATTTCATCAATATCAGAAACAGTTGCATGAATACCTGAACGTTGAGAAACATCCTTAATCATACCATTGTATATTTTCATTGAAACCATCATTGTGATAGATACTGAAAATGCAACAGCAAGAAAAATACAGGATATAGCAAGACCTAATGGAATTTTTTTATTCAAAGGACATCATCCTATTCAAAATTTATACAAGTGGTGAAGGTAAATATAATTCCGGATTAACTCTGTTACCGTTAAGACGAACTTCAAAATGAAGATGTGAGCCAGCAACAGGATTTGCATCAGTTGGTCGTGGCCAACAGTTACCTGTATTACCAACAAGACCGATTACCTGACCCTGAACAACCTTATCGCCAACACTTACATAACGCGCATCAAGATGAGCACCGAGAGTGCTGAGACCATTACCATGGTCAATGTTGATGTAATGACCATTTGTAGATGCAAGGTATGCTGATTTTGTAACTGTACCTGACGCTACAGCATAGAACTTCGCACCCTTGGTTGTGTAATATGTTTTACCGTTAATTACTCTGTTTTTAGGTGAACAAAAGTCAACAGAAGCGGTGCCTCGTGATGAGTGAGAAGCGAAATCTGCAGAATAGTAAACTGTCGATTCCTGAATAGGACAAATAAGGCCCTTTGATGATACACGGAAGTTGTGATTTACTGTTCCATTATTAACAACACCATTACCTGATGAACCGTTGTTAGCGATTTCCTTATCAAGTTGTGCAGCAAATTCAGCCTTTTCACGCTCAGCCTGGTCAATCATCTGCTGATAGTAAGCGCTGTCTTCCTTGAAGCCAGCAATAATCTTATTCTGCTTTCTTATATTCTCTTCATTCTTTGCCTGCGCTGCTTCGAGCTCGTCCATCTTAACATCAAGGACAGCTTTTTCAGCCTGAACCTCTGCACGGTCAGCTTCAACAAGCTTCTTCTTTTCATCAATCTCAGAACGCTTATCATCTAAAGACTCATACATTTCGTTAAGCTTTTCAATCTGCTTTTCAAGACTCTTTATAATATCTGTGTCATGCTTTGCAATCTGACGAAGAAATTCACTTCTGGCAAGGAAATCAGAAAAATCAGTTGCACTTAAGAATATCTCAAGCTCTGATGTTTCTCCAGCCATATATGTAGCCCTCATACGCTTTTTAAGAAGCTCCTGAGTGTCCTTAATCTCAATCTTTTGTTCTTCCATCTGCTTAGAGATTTCTGTCATCTCTGTTTCAAGAGTTTTAATACGAGCTTCAAACTCTTTAATCTGAGCAGTTAACTCGTTCACCTTTTTTCTTAAAGGTGCTATTTCTTTTTCAAGAAGCATAATTTTCTGGTCGATAACACGGCTTTGTTCCTGATAAAGCTTAAGTCTTTCCTTAGCATTTGCCTGACCTTCATCGCTGTCTAACTTTCCCTGCTCATACTTATCAATATCAGCTTCTATTTCAGCTAAAGTTCTAGCAGATGCAGAAAAAGGAATTGCAGTAAATAGGAGTACCATAGCCATTATAACAGAAAAAATTCTAGTACTAATTTTCACTTATAACGCTCCCTTGCTCTTTAAGATATTTGCCCATCGAGAACAAGCTTCCTACAGAACCTGTAAACATACCGATTACAGCAAAAAGCAAGAAGATATATCCTGCATACTGACCAAAAGCAACAGGCTGGAACAAATTAAGCATATCCTGGAAAATATATGATATACCATAATAAAGCCCTGCAAGCACGCCAAATGATACAGCACTCGAAATAATACCAATTATAATACCTTCAATCATAAATGGCCAACGGATAAACCAATTTGTAGCACCAACAGCCTTCATAATACTGATTTCAAGACGACGAGAGAACATTGTAATACGAATTGTATTTGCAATAATGAAAAGTGAAACTATAAAGAGAAGAAGCACCATACCTGCAATTACAATTGTAACAGCATGTCGTATATCAATAAGTTTATCAGCAACATCGCTATTTTCACGAACATTTTCAATATGCTCAAGTCCCTTAAGACCATTTACCGTCTGCTTGAAAAGTGTCATATCAGAAACGACAACCTTATAAGCATCAGGCATAGGATTTTCCATACCCTCAAGGAGTGCAGAGTCTTCACCTAACTCCTTTTTACTATTTTCAAACGCCTCTTCTTTAGAAACGAAAATACAATCATCAACATTCCCCAAAGCGTAAATATTCTTATTCAAATCATCAATCTGTTCATCAGTTGTTCCGTCCTCAATATAGACCATAATAACATTCTGACTTTCGATTGTATCGAGCAATGCATTAATATTAAAGAAAAGCATTGCACCGAGGCCTATAATTACAAGACAAGCCATAAGAACAGTAACTGACGCCAATGACATAAGTCTGTTTACCCAGACATTACGAAAGCCTTCTTTTGTAAGATAACCTAAACTTGAACCTTTCATTGAGCGTCACCTCCATCCTTCTTCGCTTCGATTTCTGCAATAACATCCTCAGGTGACAATTCTACGTCCTCAACACCATAAGATTTCATAAAATCCTCAAGTTCTTTATCGCTGTTTGGCTGAGCATAGAATGATGGAGATGTATTATCCTCATCATCAAGCTCAACAAGAGAAACAAGCACCTCATCACGCATCTGGTCAACCTTATCTTGTAACTCCTGCGCAACAGCTTCCTTAAGCTCTGCCTGTGTTTCGTATACGATAGATTCATCCTGAGCAACCTCAGCCACTTCTTCAACCTGTTTAACACCTGTATCAGAAATAACCTCACCCTGCCCAATTGTAATAACACGATGGTTAAAACGACGAACAAGGTCGTGCTCATGAGTAACCATAACAACAGTTGTGCCATTAGCATTGATATGATTAAGCAAATCAACGATTTCATAAGACATCTCAGGGTCAATATTACCTGTAGGCTCGTCAGCAATAATAATACCGGCATTATTAACGAGAGCACGTGCAAGTGCTACTCTCTGCTGTTCACCACCGGAAAGCTGTGTAGGTAACTGTCTGGCCTTTGATGTAAGACCAACAAGGCTTAAGACATAAGGAACACGTTTTCTGATATCCTTTTCCTTTGCACCGATTACACGCATAGCAAACGCTACGTTATCATAAACTGTCATTGTTGGGATAAGACGGAAATCCTGGAAAACAATACCCATTGTTCTACGGAACTTTGGAATATCTCTCTTTTTAATTTTGTTCAAATCGTAATCATTGATGATAACAGAGCCACTACTAGCAACCTGTTCACGCATAATGATTTTAAGAAACGTACTCTTACCTGCACCGGATGAACCAACTATAAAGACAAATTCACCATCATTAATAGTAATGGAAACATCACGAAGGGCATTTGTACCATTATCATAAGTTTTTGAAACATGTTTGAATTCAATCACAATATGCACCTTAACCTTTATGTAATAAATTAACAATATTTATCTAAAAATAGTCACAATAACACACAATAGTCATTGTTGGGTACATTATACCACAAAATATTGTGTTTGTAATGATATTTACTAAAAATTCATATTTATTGTATAGTTGCACAAAAAAATATCGATGTTTTTCAACATTATGTACAACAAAGTCGAAACAGTGACAATTAACACCTTAAATAGATAAAAAGACAGGGTCAGGATAAAAATCCCGACTCTGTCATACATTATTTATGGTTATAATTTTTCAATTTCACCACTTTTGAATTTGAATATTCTCAATGCATCTGCGAGCTCAACCTTGCCGTTTTTATCTGTATCAGCAGCTTTAAGGGCTGTTTCGGAAAGCTTGATTTCACCACTCTTATATTTAAAAATCATAAGAGCATCTGAAATTGTGACTGAACCGTCAGCATCGATATCACCAACAACAACCTTATTAGAAACGGTCACCTTACATGTTGCAGTAAACTTACCAACAGTTGCAGTAATTGTTGCTGTACCCTTTCCAATAGCAACAACCTTACCATTTTCGTCAACTGTTGCAATAGATTTATCTGATGAAGTCCATTTTACAGCTTTATTATCTGTTGTATTTGAAGGATTGTACTTAACTGTTAACTGCTTTGTTTCACCATTAAACATTGTAAGTTCAGTCTTATCAAGTGTAATGCCCTTTAGCGGAACAACATTTGTTGAACTTCTTACAATTTCAAGATTATATGTTTTTGTATTACCGTTTTCTGCAGTTACAACTATCTTGACATTGTTCTTGCCGGCATTCAAATTTACTTTTCCTGTTCCTTGAATTTTAGCCTTGGAACTAATAGCCTTAGCGGTAATATTCACTGAAGAAACTGATTCAGGAACTTCAATTGAATAACCGCTTGTCTTGTTTCCGTCAAAGCTAAATTCGTATCCTTCAACAGAAAGCGAACTTAACCAGTTATTAGGACTACCGTTACTTTTTTTCGGTAATTGGCAAGCCTTTGTCGGCATATTTTTATAATAAGGAATAACAAAAACATAAGGAGTTTCAAGAATTTCCAACTCTCTATATGACTTATAGATGTCTTCCGATTCCTGGTAAGGCGCCATTATATTGGTCATATACTGGTGTGTCCACACCTGATTCACAACATTGAATTTCTGATAATACAATGTATCCTGACCCTTATCAATATATCCCTTACCTATCCAGATTGCACCGCCTACAATAGCCTTATAAGGTGTATTCCAAGGAAGCATATATCGGTCATCTGTGGTAGCTGCGAATTTTAATCCATTAGCAACAGGGTCACTACCACTGGTTGCACCTATATTATAGTAATTATAGTATCCGGATTTGCCACTTACAGAATCACTACCTGCTGAGCCTACCTCCTGAAGTGAACGTGCTGCAAGATGATATGGACTAACTCCCGACATAATAGCAGCATCTATATAAGCCTGAGCATATGAAACAGACTCATTCTCATTATTTATAATGGTTTTATTTGCCATAAAGGAATGAGATAAAATAGACTGAACACCCTTCAAGTTGTGATTTTTCTCATCATACTTAAGCAACTCAAACATAAAGATGCTTTCTTCATCAAAGAAATTTCTTGGGTCCATATAATATGCAATTGTTTCAGTATTAGCCTGATACCATCGTCCTGCATCCAAAGCAATAAACTCATCAGTTTTCCATTTGTATGCACCAGGTTCTGTTGAACGATAAGAAATAGGGAAGTTTTTTTCAATAAGACTTCTGCCAATAAACCCCTGTGCATCCTTTGAGAAAAGGCTCGACCATTCAAGTCCTGTATCATAAAATACAAATTTCCAGTCAGGATGTGCATTAGCAACCTCTTTTATGTAATCCTTGTATATTTCAGGAACTCCATCCAACACTACGCCTGGAGTGTCAGATTGAACTTTTTCAGTAACAAAATTAGCTGCAACATAACCATCATACTGTTTACCATTATATTTAAATTCTATATGACACCATTTAGGATAATTCTCATCGCCATTACTATCAACTGTTTCGAGGATAGTAACTTTATGATTTGTATCTAAAAGAAGATTCATACCATTGACCTTAATTTCATTATCCTCAAGAGTTGTAGGAGTCTTTCTAACTTTTACATCGTCGTTGGTAATATAACCCTGTTTTGATTCAGCAGAAACTGAAAATATTAATGAAGAAGAAAATAATATTGAGATTACCAATAAAATGGAAATAATACTTCTAAATGATTTATTACTCACTATTTCACTTCCTTAAAGCTAATTTGACAATATTTTATCAAAAAATTGTATAATCGTCAAGTTATCCACATTTGTTAATTATTTACAGTAATATAAATAAGTTTAAAACTGGAAAGATAATAAATTATAATTTGTAGGAGACATCGCGTTGTGATAGATTTCCCCGTCTGTCCGTCGTAGTTGCTTGTAGAATTACAGACAGAACAGGAGTTCGGTTCCTACGTGCACATTATAAGCTACATAGATAGCCTCAAATTTTGTAAAATAAATTTTTAAGATTTTTTTACAAAAACTATTGACAAATGTAATTTGTATGATATAATAATGATAATCATTACTGATAGTGAGGTGATTAAATGGCGATTGAGAGAAAGAGTAAGCAACGAGATGCAATAATCAACGAGTTGTGTTCTCGCTACGACCACCCTACTGCTATGGAGTTGTATCTTGCAGTTCGTGAGCAAATTCCGAATTTGAGTCTTGGCACACTTTATCGCAACCTTTCTCAGCTTGAAGAAAACGGACAAGTTCTGAGAATTCCCGACGGTGCTACAGACCGCTTTGACGGAAATGTTAATCCACATGCTCATTTTAAATGTATAACCTGTGGAAATGTTTACGACTTAATGTCATTTAATTTAGATACACTCACCTTTTCAGATGAGATTGTTCATAGTATTGTTAATTACAGTTTAATGGCTTTTGGTCATTGTAAAAACTGCAATAAAATAAATTAATAAATTATTTTTGGAGGAAAAAATATGAAAAAGTTTGTATGTTCAGTTTGCGGTTATGTTCACGAAGGAGATTCTGCTCCTGAAAGATGCCCACAGTGTAAAGTTCCTGCTGACAAGTTCAATGAAATCAAGGAAGATGAAAGAACTTGGGCTGCAGAACACGTTGTAGGCGTTGCTAAGGGTGTTTCTGAAGATATCATTATGGATTTAAGAGCAAACTTTGAAGGTGAATGCTCAGAGGTTGGTATGTACCTTGCAATGGCAAGAGTTGCTCACCGTGAAGGCTATCCTGAAATCGGTCTCTATTGGGAAAAGGCTGCTTGGGAGGAAGCAGAACACGCTGCTAAATTCGCAGAGCTTCTTGGCGAAGTTGTAACAGACAGCACAAAGAAGAATCTTGAAATGAGAGTAGACGCTGAAAACGGCGCAACAGCTGGTAAATTCGACCTTGCAAAACGTGCAAAGGAACAGGGTCTCGATGCTATCCACGACACAGTTCACGAAATGGCTCGTGACGAGGCAAGACACGGTAAGGCATTTGAGGGTCTTCTTAAGAGATACTTCAACTAATCCCCTATTTTGATAAACAAACTAATACGAGTGGCTTAACGGTCACTCGTATTTTTTATCTTAATTTCGTCAAACTGCAAAAAATTTATAAAATCTATTTATTTTATAATATTTGATATGTTATAATGTATTTTTAAATGAAATTTTAATTGAATATAGTAACGCTAAATTTTCAAACGAAAAGATGTGATGATTTTGGGCAAGAAAAATAAATTTTTTGCTGATGACGGTTGGGCATTCTGGGTAGATGGTGACGATACCAGCACAATATATCTTAATAATTGGCTTAATCCCAAAGGAATTAGCTATATGGATGTGGCTATTCATATCAGAGGTATAAAGGAAACCAAATCACTCAATATGTATTTTCCGTTTGCTATTGATAAAAGTGAATTTGAAGATGTTTCTCTCAGTTTTGAAAACGAAAATCTTTCAAGAGCGATTTTTAGTAGCATGTGTGTTGTGGATTATAAAAAAAATAATGTTACATCCGAAATTGCTTATAACGGCAAAACAGTTGATATAGTTCATATATCCTCTGTTAATTATAGTCTTAAATCTGTTTCAAAAGGAACTCTGATGAATATATCGTTTGAAGAAATATTTGATTATCTGGATAACGATGAAGTTTATTTTATGTTCCGCATACCGCATAAATCCATTACAGAAGTTTTTAAGCAGCGTACAAAAGTCGGCAACTTTTTGACCCGAATCAGAGATATGATTATGTCTCCCATTGTTTCAGAGAGTTACTGTTATTCTGTAAGAATCAACGAAGCAAGACTGCTTCCGAAAGAAATCAACAGTGTTGGTGCTTTCCACAGACAAAAGCTCAAAAAAGCAGTTGTAACTATTTCAATAGCTGATGACTATGAAATCAACGATGTTGCTTGCTACAAAATCAGAAGACTTGAAGAAGAGCTATACAAAAACTTTCTTCCGCCATCATTCAATAACGAAAACATTGTTACATATCAATGGCAGCAAAACCGTGAAATAAACCTAAAAGGACATTTTAATTTCTATTTCAACATTTCACGGAATGCAATCAGTCCCGGAAGTGTTTTGATATATATTCTCATCATTATTCTTCTCAACGCAGTTGGTAGCAGTGTCTGGGATTTAGCCAAAACTCTCTATGCATTAATCACACAATAAAGGGGAATAAAAATGAAACTTTTAGTTCCGATTTTTCTGAACTGTGTTTTTGTTACTGTTTTTTATTTGCTTGAGAAAAAGACTGGTTTCAAAAAACTCAATTACATCTTAAAACAGATTTTAATCGGTGTTGTTTTCGGTGGATTATCTGCTTTTGCATCAAGTTACGGTGTTGAATTACTTGGCACTGTTGCAAACGTACGTGATGCAGCACCTCTCTGTGCAGGTTTTATTTTTGGAGGCCCTGCAGGTATAGTCTCCGGTGTTATCGGTGGCTTATATCGTTTCTTCTCAGTTTATTGGGGTGGCGGAGTATATACACGAATAGCCTGTACTCTTTCAACCATGCTTGCAGGTTTTATTGCAGCAGTTCTTAGAAGATTTATGTTTGATAATAAAAAGCCTACATGGAGCTACGGTGTTTTCATAACGGTTGTTTGCGAAGTTCTTCATATGCTTATGATTTTCTTCACGAATATGAACGATTCTTCATATGCTTTTGAATTTGTAAAAGGTGCAACACTTCCTATGATAATCGGAAATTCGGCAGCGGTCGGAATTTCTCTTCTGGTTGTTTCTTTTTTGAACAGAGACATAAAAAAAGGTAAAAAAAAGAACGAACAGATCTCTCAGACCTTTCAGCGCAGACTGCTTGTACTTATTGTTATCGCCTGTGTGGTAACAAGTTTATTTACATATTTTCTCCAAAGTGGAATGGCTGAAATTGAAACAAGAGAAGTTTTCACATCAGCCATGACAGATGTCATCACCGATGTCAGGGGTAAATCCAACGAAACACTTTTGAACATAACCGAAAATATCCGCTCAGAATATGAAAACAACAAAGCTGTATCGCTTGATAAACTTGCGATAAAATACAATGTTACCGAAATCAACATTGTTGATTCCCAAGGAATAGTTATTAATTCAACCTTAGATGAGCTTATTGGTACATTCGATATGAACAGTACAGAGCAGTCAAAAGAATTCATGGTGCTTACGGGCGATGAAACAGAGTTCGTACAGTTATACAGTCCCCAAGGTATTGACGGCGTAACAATGAGAAAATATGCAGGTGTCAGCCTCTCGCACGGTGGGTTTATTCAGGTTGGCTATGATGCAGACCGATTCCACAATATGCTTGACGATTTTGTTATTGATGTTACTAAAAACCGCCATGTCGGAAGCACGGGTTTCGTTGCTGTTTGTGACGAAGAATTAAATCTTGTGACTCATACGGAAAGAAACGGAAAGCATATTTCAACTATTGGAATTATTCCTGATGAGGTAATGCTTGAAGGCAAAACTGCAACTCAGCTTTACAGAACAAACATAATTAATGAAGAAACTAATTTCAGTGAAGAGTATATCTATGCATTCACTTTTGTTGAAGGTTATTGTATAATCGCTGCAATGCCTTTTGCTGAAGCGATGCTTATGAGAGATGCATCTCTTTATACAAGTATTTTTATGCTGATTCTGATTTTTGCTGCTCTGTTTATATTTATTTACTTCCTAATAAAAAAGGTTATCATCAACAATCTTCAGAAAGTCAATGGAACGCTTTCCGAAATTACAGGTGGTAATCTCAACGTAAAAGTTAATGTCCGTACAAATGCTGAATTTTCTTCACTTTCGGATGATATAAACTCTACTGTTTCAACACTCAAAAAGTATATAGCCGAGGCTGCTGCAAGAATAGATAAGGAGCTTGAATACGCAAAACAGATTCAGCTTTCTGCTCTGCCTTCAGATTTCCCTGATACAGAATGCTATTCAGTTTTTGCTAAAATGATAGCAGCAAAAGAAGTCGGTGGAGATTTCTATGATTTCTATTCATTTGACGATAACACAGTCTTTTTCCTTGCTGCCGATGTTTCGGGTAAAGGAATTCCTGCCGCAATGTTTATGATGAAAGCAAAAACAATTATCAAGGACCTATCAGAAAGAGGACTTTCTGTTAATGAAATTTTCACTCTTGCGAACGAAAAGCTCTGTGAAAATAATGAATCAGATATGTTTGTTACGGCATGGATAGGTAAATTCGACCTTTCAACAGGAAAACTCACCTTTGCAAATGCAGGTCATAATCCCCCACTCATAGTTCATGCTGATGGTGAATGTGAATATCTGAAAAGCCGACCGGGATTCGTACTTGCAGGTATGGAGGGAATAATGTACAGAGAAAACGAAATCACTCTTAATAAGGGTGACAAAATATTCCTTTATACTGACGGTGTAACTGAAGCTACCGATAAAAACGAAGCTTTATACGGTGAAGATAGATTACAGTCTTATATCAATAAAAACAAAAATCTGAAAGCTGAAGAATTGCTTTCAGGACTCAAAAAGGATATTGACCTCTTTGTTGGTGAAGCTCCTCAGTTTGATGATATTACAATGCTTGTTTTTGACTATAAAAAGAAAGAAGGCACACCTGTGAAAGAAAAAATCTTTTCAGCAACAAAAGATTCCCTATCCGATGTTATGACTTTTACAGAAGAATGCCTTGAAAGTTTTGAATGTCCGATGAAAAACTCTATGGCAATCTGTGTTGCAGTTGAAGAAATATTCATCAACATTGCAAACTATGCATACGGAGACGGAAACGGAAATGCATCTCTTTCATTTGGATTTAATGAAAATGAAAGAATTATGACCCTTGTTATAAAGGATAACGGTATTCCGTTTAATCCTCTTGAAAAGGCTGAGCCCGATATCACTCTTTCAGCTGACGACAGAGAAATTGGTGGATTAGGTATTTTCATCACAAAGAAAACTATGGATACAGTTTCCTATTCTTATGAAAACAGTCAAAACATTCTGACTATGACAAAGAAAATATAAAGGAGAGCGATTTATGAACATAAATATTGAAAAGGTTGATAATTCAACCATATTTAAACTTGAGGGAAGATTAGATACAGTAACTGCTCCCGAACTTGAACAGGTTATAAATAACGAAGGTGAAGCCCTTGAAAATCTTGTTCTTGATTTCGGTGGAATCAACTATATTTCAAGTGCAGGACTCAGAGTTCTTCTTGGCACACAGAAAAAGATGAATGCACAAGGCAGTATGGAGCTTATCAACGTCAGTGAAGATGTCATGGATATTCTTGAAATGACAGGCTTTGCGGATATTCTGGTGATAAAATGATGGATAAAGTAACAAAAGCAATTGAATATGCTGCCAAGGCTCACGATGGTATGGTGAGAAAAAAAGACAAAACACCATATATTCTTCATCCACTTGAAGCTGCTGTTATTGTAGGAACAATGACAAATAATCAGGACGTTATTTCCGCTGCCTTGCTTCATGATGTTGTTGAAGATACAGATATCACTATTAAAGAAATTGAAGAAAAGTTCGGAAAACGAGTGAGAGAACTTGTCGAATCAGAAACAGAGGATAAGCGAGCAGATTTACCTCCTGAAAACACATGGAAAATCCGTAAGGAGGAATCCCTTGAAGAGCTTGCAAACTGTGGTGATACAGATATTCTTATGCTCTGGCTTGGTGATAAGCTGTCAAATATGAGGTCCTTTTACAGAATCTATAAAAAAGAAGGAAAGGATATGTGGCAGTCTTTTAATCAGAAAGACCCCGAACAGCAATTTTGGTACTATCATACAATTGCTGAACTAACTTCTTCGCTTAAGGATTTTCCTGCTTGGCAAGAATATAACGAACTTGTAAAAATAGTTTTTGAAAGGAATTATTAATATGAAAAATCCTGAATGCAGAATTGATAAAGATATTCTATATATAAATATTGACGGAAAAATAGATGCAACAAGCGCATATGAATTTGAAGAAAAAATCAACGCAATAAGAAATGCAAATCAGGGTATGCACACAGTTCTTGATGCCGATAATCTTGAGTATATTTCAAGTGCAGGTCTTCGTGTAATGCTTCGTTTGAGAAAATCAGAGCCAAATCTTGCAATAATCAATGTTTCACCCGAAGTTTACTCCGTTTTTGAAATGACAGGTTTTACCGAAATGATGAAAATTGAAAAAACATATCCGAGAATCAGCATTGAAGGTTGTGAATTTATCGCAAAAGGTGCTAATGGTGCTGTTTATCGCTATGACGATGAAACAATAGTAAAGTTATACTTTAATCGTGATGCTCTTCCTGAAATTATGCAGGAACGTGAAAATTCAAGAAGAGCATTCGTTCTCGGCGTAAATACAGCTATTCCTTACGGCATTGTGCGTATCGGTGACGGCTACGGTAGTCTTACTGAGCTTCTGAACGCAACATCTGTAACAAAGCTTATCAGGGCAAATCCTGGAGATTTAACCCAAAGTGTTACTTACTTTGTTGATACTTTAAAAGAAATTCATTCAATAGAGGTTGAAGAAGGTGCACTTCCTGATTTTAAGAAGTGGGTACTTGAATGGGTTGATTTTCTTTCAGATTATCTTGAAAAAGATAAAGCACAAAAGATGCGTGTTCTTATCGAAGGAATACCTAATAGCAATAATATGATTCACG
>JAEIGA010008698.1_pt1 | contig 15366 bp, 9 predicted proteins | sample 9270691 | NCBI WGS metagenome assembly JAEIGA01 (sample SAMN17057246, study PRJNA624740) | gut metagenome | biome: biome; isolation source: fecal sample | host: Bos grunniens | place: China: Xizang | collected 2019
CTTCTGAAGAAAGAGGACTACTCGCACAACCATCTGAAAGAATTTATCAGTCGCTATTTTGACAATTCATTCACTTCGTTGGTCTGTTTCTTTGTGAAGGAGAACAACTATTCGATACAGGAACTGGACGAGATGCTAGAAGAAATAAAAAAAGGTTCGGAAAAATAAGAAAAGGAGATAACGCATGAAAAAACACCTATGGGGCTGTCTGACATTGATAATGTTAGTTGCCTGTACAGGAACAAAGACAGATAGCACGGAGAAGGAGGGGGTAGAAACCGTTCTCCCTTCGCAGATGAACGAAGTGACCGTAATGACACTGGCCAGGAAGGATTTCAACCACGAGCTGGTGAGCAACGGAAAGATAGTGGCTAAGGAACATGCTGACCTCTATTTCCGAAGTTCGGAGGTGGTGGCCAAGGTGTATGTAAAGAACGGTACCTTTGTGAGCAAGGGGCAGAAGCTGGCCGAGCTGGACTTGTTCAAACTGAACAACAACTTGATGCAGAGCAGAAATGCTCTGGCGCAAGCGGAACTGGAAATGAAGGACGTGCTGATAGGCCAGGGATATGCGCCGGACCAAATGAATGCCGTACCTGCCGATATGCTGGAACTGGCCCGTATCAAGAGCGGATATGCACAGGCTAAAGCACAATACGAGTCGGCCCAGCATGAGTTGGAGCAGGCTACACTGACTGCACCGTTTGATGGGGTGGTGGCCAATCTGTTCGACAAACAATATAACATGCCCAAGAGTGGCGAACCGTTCTGCCGGGTCATCCGTACATCGGCCATGGAAGTGGACTTCACGGTGCTGGAAAGTGAATTGCCACTGATTAAGGTGGGCGATCAGGTAGAGGTGACTCCGTATGCATCGGCCGTAGGGAAGCGCACGGGTAGCGTAAGCGAAATCAACCCGTTGGTGGACGAGAACGGTATGGTGCGGGTGAAAGCACAGGTGAACGGGGGCGACAAGCTGTTCGATGGCATGAACGTACGCATCAGCGTGAAGCGATCGGTTCCCGACCAGGTGGTGGTGCCCAAGACTGCCATCGTGCTACGTTCGGGCAAGCAGGTGCTCTTTACCGTCAAAGACGGCATTGCCCTATGGAACTATGTAACTACCGGTCTGGAAAACATGACGGAATGTACCCTTGTGGACTGGGAGGCCAGCGGTCTGCAGGAGGGCATGACCATTGTCACTACCGGCAATGTGAATCTGGCGCATGAGAGCCCTATAAAAATAATTGAAAATTAAAAATAGAGAATGGAGAATTAGGATGGCATCTATGACCGTTTTTTAATTTTCAATTTTCAATTCTCAATTGAAGAATTATGGTAAAATTCCTGTTGAAAAGACCCATTGCGGTGCTGATGGCCTTTACGGCTTGCTTCATCATCGGGTTGGTGACGTACTTCACGTTGCCGGTATCGTTGTTACCGGACATCGCTATTCCGCAAATCACGGTGCAGGTGTCGGGCGAGAACTCATCGGCACGTGAGTTGGAGAATACGGTGGTGGCTCCGGTGCGCCGGCAATTGCTGCAGGTGGCAGGGCTGCGCGAAATAAAGAGTGAGACCAGAGACGGTGCAGGCATCATCCGCATGGAGTTCGACTTCGGGGTGAATACCGACCTGGCCTTCATCGAAGTGAACGAAAAGATAGATGCGGCCATGAACAGCCTGCCCAAGGAGGCGGAACGTCCCAAGGCCATCAAGGCAAGTGCTACGGACATACCGGTGCTGTATCTGAACATGACGCTGAAGAATGCCCGTCCGTATGAGGAAACGGACGAGCAGCAGTTCCTGAACTTATGCGAACTGGCGGAGAATGTGGTAAAGCGCCGCATCGAGCAATTGCCGGAGGTGGCGATGGCCGACATCACCGGTGTGCCGGGACGGATGCTACAGATAGTGCCCGATACGGAGAAGATGTCCATTACAGGCATCACGATAGAGGATATAGAGAATGTATTGGCTGCCAACAATGTGGAGCCGGGAAGCATGTTGGTGCGGGACGGGTATTATGAATACAATATCCGCATCGCGACGCTTCTCCGTACGCCGGAGGATGTGGAGAATATCCATATCCGTAAGGGAGACCGGTTGATGCAACTGAAGGATCTCTGCCGGGTGGCGGTGGTGTCGCAAAAGGAACAGGGATTGTCTGTGGCAGGCGGTAAGCGTGCCGTGACCTTGGCCATCATCAAACAAGGCGATGAGAACATGGACCGGATGAAGGAGCAACTGAAGGAAACTACGGACTACTTCATGACGCTGTATCCGGACATAGACTTCCAGGTGTGCCGTAACCAGACGGAACTGCTGGACTATACCATTTCGAACTTGCAGGACAACTTCACTATCGGCTTCCTGCTGATTTTCATCGTGGCCATCTTCTTCTTGGGGGATGTTCGTTCGCCGATAGTCATCGGGCTCAGCATGTCGGTGTCGGTGGTGGTGACTTTCTTCCTGTTCTATTTCTTCGAAGTGTCGTTCAATGTCATTTCGCTCTCGGGCTTGATCTTGGCGGTGGGGATGATGATAGACAATTCCATCATCGTGACCGAGAATATCTCGCAATATAGGGAGAAAGGGTATTCGCTGAAAAGGGCTTGTGCGGCCGGTACTACGGAGGTGATTACGCCGATGCTCAGTTCGTCGCTCACCACCATCGCTGTTTTTGTTCCGTTGATTTTCATGAGCGGTATTGCGGGAGCCATCTTCATGGATCAGGCTTTCTCGATAGCAGCCGGTTTGTTGGTTTCGTACATTACGGGCATCATGTTGCTTCCGGTGCTCTATCTGTTGTTCTATCGGATGGACATTCGGGGAAAGAGTTGGCTCTCGAAGCGCTTTGACAACCGACAGAAGAACAATTGGCTGGAACATTCATACGACAAGGGAATGGACTGGGTGTTTGCCCATAAGAAACTGAGTGTGGGAATGACCTTGGCCACGCTTCCGCTCTGCGTGTTTCTTTTCTTCCATCTGGAGAAGGAACGTATGCCGGAAATCGAGCAGAATGAACTGGTGATGCGCATTGAGTGGAACGAGAACATCCATGTGGACGAGAACCGCCGACGGGTAAATGAACTGATGAAACAGACCGACGGAAGGGTGAAGGAACATACCGCTTACGTGGGGATGCAGGACTATATATTGAACGGGGGCAGTGAACTCTCGACTACAGAAGCGGAACTGTACTTCAAGACCGAACAGCCGGAAGGCATCCGTCCGTTGCAGGAACTGTTGACTCGGGAAATGAAGGCAAAGTATCCATTGGCTGTACTGACTTTCTCGCCACCGGAAACCATCTTCGAGAAACTGTTTGTGACAGGGGAAGCGGATGTGGTGGCGCAGCTGCATCCGGAAAACCGGTCACAGGCTCCAGAACCGTCGGTGTTGCAGGACTTGGAAGGACGGATGACGGAACGTACCGGACTTTCTACCGAAGGCATCCCTTTCCGTAACCAGATGAACGTAGTGGTGGATCGTGAAAGATTGTTACTCTACAACGTGGCGTATGACGAACTGACCCGGGTGCTTCGTACGGCATTCAAGGAAAACAAGGTGTCTACCTTGCGCTCCTATCAGCAATACCTGCCGGTAGGCATTGCCGGTGAGGAACGGAGTATCAATGATATTTTGGGTACGACTTTGGTGCAGACCATGCCTGACAAGAAAGGGGAGGTGAACTATATCCCGATGAGCAGGCTGGTGAAGGTAGTACCCTCGGAAGACTTGAAGAGCATTACTGCCGGAAAGAACGGCGAGTATATACCGGTGAGCTTCTTTGAAGTGGCAGATGCACCGAAGTTGATGCAAGACATCGAGGAGGTGGTAAGGGAAACGGACGGTTGGGAAGTGGATTTCTCGGGCAGTTTCTTCTCGAATGAAAAGATGATTGGCGAGTTGACGGTGATTCTTTTCGTGTCCATTCTGCTGATGTACTTCATTCTGTGTGCGCAGTTCGAAAGCTTCCTCCAGCCACTCATCGTGCTGGTGGAAATTCCGATAGATATAGCGTTTGCCCTGACTTCATTGTGGTTGTTCGGACATACACTGAACTTGATGTCGGCCATCGGTATCATTGTGACTTGTGGTATCGTGGTGAACGACTCCATCCTGAAGCTGGATTCCATCAATGAGCTCCGCAAGACGGGGACTCCGCTGATGGAGGCTATCCATACGGCTGGTGTACGACGCCTGCGCCCGATTATCATGACTTCGCTGACCACCATCATGGCTATGGTTCCATTGCTCTTTGCATCGGATATGGGCTCGGAACTGCAGAAGCCGCTTGCCATTGCAATGATTGGTTCCATGCTATTGGGAACATTGGTCAGCTTGTTTATTATTCCTTTGATTTATTGGTTCATTTATAGAAAACATAAAAGCGTATGAAAAAATATAATAGTGACAGAACAGGGTGGGTGTTGCTTCTCTGTTTGGTATGGGTCTTTCTTCCAACATTTGCCCAACAAACCATCAAGTTGAACTTAAAGCGTACCATCGAACTGGCCAATGACAGTTCTTTGTCCGCTTTCCGGTATCAGAATATGTATTTGTCCGGGTATTGGGAATACCGTAGCTACAAGGCAAACCGATTGCCAAGTCTCTCGCTGAACCTGATGCCGGCACAATACTACCGCTACATCACCCAGCGCTATGACTCGAACACGGATATGGACGTGTATCGTGAACAACAGATGTTCAGTGCCAGTGGAGGATTGAGCATCCAGCAGAATTTTGACTTGACCGGGGGTACGTTCTACATTGAGTCGGATTTGGAATATATGCGTAACTTTGGTGAAATGAAGTCCACGCAGTACTCCAGCGTGCCGTTCCGTATCGGTTATTCGCAGAGCCTGTTGGGGTATAATCCGTTCCGATGGGATCGCAAGATAGAGCCGCTAAAGTTCGAGAAGGTGAAGAAGGAATTCATCTACAACATGGAGGTAGTGTCGGAAGAAGCGGTAAGCTATTTCTTTGCCTTGGCCATGGCTCAGGCGGACTATCGTCTGGCTTTGGAAAATGCGGCTTCAACGGATACGCTTTATAGCATCGGGTTGCAACGCCATAAGATAGCTGCCATATCGAGAGCAGACCTGCTGACCCTGCAACTGGACAAGGTGAATGCGCAGAATACTTTGGAAAATGCACAGATAGCGCAGAAGCGGGCGATGTTTGCCTTGGCTTCTTTCCTGAACATAGACAAGAATACGCAGATAGAACTGGATATGCCGGGACGGCCTATGGCGATGGAGATTCCGGTGGAGGAAGCGTTGGCCATGGCTAAAAGCAACAATCCGGAATACCTGCAACAGCAACAGAACATGCTGGAAGCGGAACGCAATGTGAGCAAGACCCGGGTAGAATCGCGCTTCAATGCCAGCCTCAATGCCAGTGTGGGCTTCAACCAAGTGGCAGAGAAATTCAAGGATGCATACCGGAAACCATTGCAGCAGGATTTGGTGAGCATCAGTGTGTCCATTCCGCTCATCGATTGGGGAGTGCGGAAAGGTAAGTACAACATGGCGAAGAACAACCTGAACGTGGTGACCATTGCTGCCCGTCAGGAGGAACTGAAGCTGGAAGAGGAAGTGACCATGACGGTGAGCGACTTCAATATCCAGCAACGACTGATCATGAGTGCGGAAGAAGCGTTGGACTTGGCGGTAATGGCTTACGAGCAAACTCGTCAGCGATTCATCATCGGTAAGGCGGATGTGAACAGTTTGACACTCTCGCTGAACCGTCAGCAGGAGGCACAGAAGAATTACATTTCGGCCTTGCAGAACTATTGGTTGAACTATTACAAGATTCGCAAGCTGACTTTGCATGACTTCGGAAGCGGTATTTCGCTTTCGGACCGTTTTGACTTCAACAATGGCATGTATCGGAAATGAGTAAGATTCGCACATTTTCACCCTTTACGCTGATAGTGACATTCGTCTGTCTGTCGCTGGTGGGCTTGGCACTGGTACCTCTGTTGCCGGTCAAGCTTTCTCCGTCCCGTACTTTGCCAGGACTGACGGTTTCGTTTTCGATGCCGGGTAACTCTTCGAGGGTTATCGAAGCCGAGGTGACCAGTCGACTGGAAGCTATGCTCACTCGAGTGAAGGGGGTGAAGAATGTCCATTCCACATCGGACAACGGTAGTGGAAGCATAACCTTGGAAATGGACAAGCATGCCGATATGGATGCTACCCGTTTCGAGGTTTCGACCATTGTCCGCCAGACATGGCCGCAATTGCCGGAGGGGGTAAGCTATCCGCAGATACGGACCAGCCGTTCGGACACGAAGGCCGACCGTCCGTTTATGGCTTATACCCTGAATGCACCGGCTACACCGATACTCATCCAGCGTTATGCCGAGGAGAACATTAAACCGGTATTGGGGCAACTGAAGGGAGTCTATAAGGTGGATTTGACCGGTGCTACCCCAATGGAATGGCAATTGGAGTATGACAACGACCAGTTGGCTCAATTGGGTATTTCATTGACCGATATCCAGTCGGCCATTTCGGGACATTATCAGAAAGAATTCTTGGGTATTTGTTCCATCGAGAAGGGAGAAGGCGGACGCGAATGGATTCGTCTGGTACGAACTTCTACAGGCAAGGAAACGGAATTCATGCCGGGAGACATTCGCCTGAAGACTTCGGATGGTGCATTGGTAGGATTGGACAAACTGATAAAGGTGGTGCACATTGAGGCGGAACCTACCAGCTATTACCGAATTAACGGCCTGAATTCCATCTATTTGAATCTGACCGCAGAAGAAACTGCCAATCAGCTGGATTTGAGTAAGCAGATAAAGGAAAATATGCGGAACCTGGAGCAGAAGATGCCTCCGGGATATGAAGTGCATCTAAGTTATGATGCAACGGAATACATAAGCAAGGAACTGGACAAGATCTACTTCCGTACGGGGTTGACCATTCTGATTCTGCTGATTTTTGTGGCATTGATAACTTGGAATCTCCGCTACTTGTTCTTGATTGTGGTCAGCTTGACGGTAAATGTGGCCATTGCATTCATCTTCTACTATTTGTTCGGATTGGAAATGCAGCTGTACTCGTTGGCTGGGATTACCATTTCGCTGAACTTGGTGATAGACAACACCATTGTGATGACCGACCATATCCGTCGCAAGCAAAACTTGGAAGCGTTTGTCTCGATCTTGGCGGCTACCCTTACTACGGTGGGAGCCCTGGTCATCATCTTCTTCCTGGATGACAAGATCCGCTTGAACTTGCAGGACTTTGCAGCGGTGGTCATCATCAACCTGCTGGTGTCACTTTTCGTGGCCTTGTTCTTCGTACCGTCGCTGATTGAAAAAATAGGGCTGGAGGGAAAGAAGAAGAGCATGCCGATGCTTAAGGTAAAACGCTTCGGTGTTTGGTTCAGTCATCAATATGTCCGCTTGATAGGTGGGTTCTGTAGGTATCGGGTGGTGGCGTGCATATTGTTGGTGCTTGCCTTTGGTTTGCCGGTTTTCCTTCTGCCTGAAAAGATGGAGGGTGAGGGTAAGTTTGCGGAGTATTATAATAAGATTTTCAACAACTCCACCTACAAGGAAAAGGTGAAACCCATTGTGGACAAGGCATTGGGTGGTAGCTTGCGCCTGTTTGTGGACAAGGTATACGAGGGTAGTTACTTCAATCGTGAAGAAGGAGAAACGGTACTTTCCATTACGGCTGCTATGCCCAATGGCACTACTCTGGGACAAATGAACGAATTGGTCAAGAAGATGGAAGCCTATCTCACCGAGTTCAAGGAAATCAAGCAGTTCCAGACTTCCATCTACAGTGCCCGTCGGGCAAGTATTCAGGTGTACTTCACCAAGGAGCATCAGCATAGCGGATTCCCTTATACGCTGAAGGCTAATGTCATCAGTAAGGCCCTGCAGTTAGGAGGCGGAAGTTGGGGCGTATATGGCTTGCAGGACCAAGGATTCAGTAACGATGTGCGTGAAAGTGCCGGTAGCTTCCGGGTAAAGATGTATGGATACAATTACGATGAGCTGGCTTATTGGGGAGATAGATTGAAGGAGAAGCTTTTGACTCACCGACGCATCAAGGAAGTGACCATCAATTCGGAATTCTCGTGGTACAAGGACGATTATAGTGAATTCTATCTGGATTTGGACAAGCATCGGCTGGCCAAGGAGAACATTACGGGCATGGAACTTTTCAGTGCCTTGCGTCCGGTGTTCGGAAGAGACATTGCCTGTGCCAATATAGTATATGAAAACCAACCGGAAGCCTTGCGGTTGACTTCCCGCCAAAGTCAGGAATATGATGTGTGGAGTCTGGCCAATGTACCTTTCAATATCAACGGAAACTCGTACAAACTTTCCGACTTTGCTACGGTAAAGAAAGGCTTGTCGCCTCAAAAGGTGGCGAAAGAAAACCAGCAATACCGCCTCTGCCTGCAATACGAATACATCGGTTCGGGAGAGCAAGGGCGGAAGCTGTTGAAGAAAGACCTGGAGGAATTCAATGCGGGGTTGCCTATGGGGTATGTGGCCGAAGACGAGCAGCAGAGCTGGTCGTGGGGGAAGAAGGACAACAAGCAATATGCCTTGTTGCTGATTGTGATAGCTATCATCTTCTTTACCACCAGCATCCTCTTCAACTCGTTGAAGCAGCCGTTGGCCATCATCTTCGTGATTCCTATTTCCTATATCGGGGTATTCCTGACTTTCTACTTGTTCGGGTTGAACTTCGACCAAGGAGGCTTTGCTTCGTTCGTGTTGCTTTGCGGTATCACGGTGAATGCCAGCATCTATATCCTGAACGAGTATAATGACGTGCGCCAACGCTATCGGGCGCTTTCGCCGGTTCGTGCTTATGTCAAGGCTTGGAATGCCAAGATTATACCTATCTTCCTGACCGTGGTATCGACTATCTTGGGTTTTATACCTTTCATGGTAGGTACGGGCAAGGAGGGTTTCTGGTTTCCACTGGCAGCAGGTACCATCGGAGGATTGGTGATGTCTATTGTAGGAATCTTTGTCTTTTTGCCCATTTTTACCTTGAAAAAACAACGGACTTTCAAATAAAATCACTTACTTTGTGGTATAAAACCTATTATAATACTTGAAAATCATGTTAACTCAAATTATCAACGGTAAAATATTTACTCCGCAAGGATGGCTGGAAGACGGTTCAGTCATCATTCGTGACAATCATATATTGGAAGTGACTAATTGCGACTTGCCCTTGACAGGTGCCAAGCAGGTGGATGCCAGAGGACGATACATTGTGCCGGGATATGTATGTATGCATGCCCATGGTGGTGGTGGACGCGATTTTACAGAATGTACAGAAGAAGCTTTCCGTACAGCTGTAGCTGCCCATCAGAAACATGGAGCAACGACTATCTTCCCTACCATTTCTTCTACTTCATACGAAAACATCAAGCAGGGTGTTGCCGTTTGTGAAAAGCTGATGGCAGAAAATGACAGCACAATCATGGGCTTGCACTTGGAAGGACCTTATTTGAATCCGAAGCGTGCGAGTGACCAGTTCGGTGACAAGTTGGCTTTGCCGGATGTGGCAGCTTATACATCGTTGGTAGAATCTACTGATTGCATCAAGCGTTGGGATGCATCGCCGGAATTGCCGGGTGCATTGGAATTTGCCCGTTATCTGAAGTCGAAGGGAATCGTGGCAACTATCTCGCACACCGAAGCCGAATATCAGGAAGTGAAGGATGCTTTCGAAGCCGGCTTTACTCATGTGTCTCACTTCTATAACGGTATGCCTGGTTTCCACAAGAACCGCGAATACAAGTACGAAGGTACCGTGGAAAGTGTATACTTGATAGACGATATTACCATTGAACTCATTGCCGATGGAAGACACTTGCCGGATACCATCCTGAAGCTGGCTTATAAGGTGAAGGGTGTAGAAAAGACTTGTTTGGTAACAGCTTCATTGGCTTATGCAGGAGTAGATGCCAAAGAGGTGAATGACCCTAAGATTATCATCGAGGATGGAGTGTGCAAGAGCCGTGACTTGAAGCAGTTGGTAGGTAGTGTGGCTACCATGGATGTATTGGTGCAGAACATGGTGAAGGCAGGTGTACCTTTGGAAGATGCTCTTCGTATGGCTTCGGAAACTCCAGCCAAGATTATGGGAGTATACGACAAGAAGGGTTCTTTGGAAAAAGGCAAGGATGCCGATATCCTGATTCTCGACAAGAAACTCCGTATCCGTTCCGCTTGGAGCAAGGGACAGTTGATAGAAGGATTATAGAATTTTATTGAATATTTTATTTAGGCACGGGGAATACCGTGCCTATTTTTTTTTATTAAAAAGGAAAGTGTTACATTTGCACTTTATAGGAAAAATGAAGAGAAGTTTATGAACGAACTGATGAAGGAAGATATACGCAAGGCTTGCGAGGTGATGCAGAAGGGAGGAGTGATTCTTTATCCTACTGATACCATTTGGGGAATAGGATGTGATGCTACCAATGCGGAGGCCGTAAAGAGGGTTTATGATATAAAGAAACGTGCCGACAGCAAGGCGATGCTGGTTTTGGTGGACAATGCCGTGAAGGTGGATTTTTATGTGAACGAGCCACCCGAAGTGGCTTTCGACCTGATAGAGTGTGCTACCAAGCCCATGACCATTATCTACGATGATGCCCGTAATTTGGCTCCTAATCTGTTGGCAGAAGACGGGAGTGTGGGCATTCGTGTCACTTCCGAGGAATTTTCCAAGCAGTTGTGTTTCCGTTTCCGCAAGGCGATAGTTTCTACTTCGGCCAATGTCAGCGGTGAGCCTTCTCCGAAAACGTTCCATGAAATCAGTGAAGAAATCAAGCAGGCGGTGGATTATGTCGTTCAGAGCCGTCAAGAAGAAAAAACAGCTCCCAAACCTTCCAGCATTATCAAGTTGGGCAAGGGAGGGCAGATAAAAATTATAAGAGAATAAGCTATGGTTACGTCCGAGAATAAAAGTCTTTTCCAACGCCTCCTGCTGTGGCGCGAAAAGAAAATAAAGGATAAGCATTTTGTATTGATACTCAGTTTCTTGGTGGGTATTATTACGGCTTTGGCAGCTACTCTGTTGAAGTTCCTGATAGAATACATCAAGCATTTCTTGACAGAGAACTTTGATTCAACAGGGGTGAACTGGTTGTATTTGGTCTATCCCGTTATCGGTATCTTGTTGACCGGTCTTTTTATCCGCAATGTGGTAAGGGACGACATCAGTCATGGGGTGACGAAGATTCTGTATGCCATTTCGCGCAGGCAGAGTCGTATCAAGCGGCATAACACCTGGTCGTCGCTCTTTGCCAGTGCCATTACCATCGGTTTCGGTGGATCGGTAGGGGCGGAAGCGCCGATTGTGTTGACGGGTTCTGCCATTGGTTCCAATTTGGGTAGTGTTTTCAAGATGGAGCATCGCACATTGATGCTTTTGGTGGGATGTGGTGCTGCAGGTGCTGTGGCAGGCATTTTCAAGGCTCCGATTGCCGGTTTGGTGTTCACGCTCGAAGTGCTGATGATTGACTTGACGATGGGCTCCTTGTTGCCTTTGTTGGTGTCGAGTGTAACGGCTGCTACGGTGGCCTATATCCTGCATGGTACGGAGGCGATGTTTGAATTCCACATGACCGAGCCTTTCTTGATGGAGCGCATTCCGGCAGTATTGTTGTTGGGCATTCTCTGTGGATTGGTGGCCTTGTATTTCACCCGTACCATGAGTTGGATTGAGGGCATTTTCCGTCGGTATAGCAATCCTTACATCAAGTTGGTGATAGGTGGTGTGCTGCTGAGTATCCTGATCTTTATGTTCCCTTCTCTTTATGGTGAAGGGTATGACACCATCCACATGTTGCTGAACGGTACGAATGCAGCCGATTGGGACAAGGTAATGGACAATTCTATCTTCTATGGATATGGCAATCTGTTGTTGGCCTATTTGGCATTGGTGGTCATGTTCAAGGTGTTTGCTACCAGTGCTACCAATGGTGGTGGCGGTTGCGGGGGTATCTTTGCACCAAGTTTGTTCTTGGGTTGTATCGTCGGTTTTGTCTTTGCCCATTTCTGCAACGGATATTCGTTGGCTCCACTCATTTCAGATGACATCCCGGAAAAGAACTTCGCCTTGATGGGGATGGCGGGCATGATGTCGGGGGTGATGCATGCTCCGTTGACCGGGGTCTTCCTGATTGCCGAGTTGACCGGTGGATACGACCTTTTCCTTCCGCTGATGATGGTGTCGGTAAGTTCCTATCTCACCATTATGATATTCGAACCTCATAGTATCTATTCCATGCGTCTCGCACAGAAAGGAGAATTGGTGACTCATCATAAGGACAAGTCGGTATTGACATTGATGAACATCGAGAGCGTGGTGGAAACGGACTTTGAGATGGTACATCCCGAACAGGACTTGGGCGAGATGGTGAAGGTCATTTCGAAAGCCAAGCGTAACATGTTTCCGGTAGTCGATGCACGGGGAGTGTTGCTGGGTATTGTAATATTGGACGACATCCGCAACATCATGTTCCGCCAGGAGTTGTATCACCGGTTTACCGTAGGACGCTTCATGGTGCTGCCTCCGGCTCGCATCAACATGGATGACTCCATGGAGGAAGTAATGCGTAAGTTCGATGAAACCAAGGCATGGAACTTGCCGGTGGTGGATGAGGACGGAAAGTATAAAGGATTCCTTTCGAAGTCGAGAGTGCTGAACACTTATCGACAGACATTGGTTGATTTCTCGGAAGATTAATAAAAGTATATGGAAAAGAAAGATTTGAGAATTGTATATATGGGTACTCCCGAGTTTGCCGTGGAAAGCTTGAAGCGACTGGTAGAGGGAGGATATAATGTAGTGGCAGTAATCACCATGCCGGACAAGCCGATGGGCCGTCACGGAAGCGTGTTGCAGGCCAGTCCTGTGAAGCAATATGCCGTATCGCAAGGCTTGAAGGTGTTGCAACCGGAGAAGCTCAAGGATGAGGCTTTCGTGGAAGAACTTCGTGCCTTGAATGCCGACCTTCAGATTGTGGTGGCTTTCCGCATGTTGCCGGAAGTGGTATGGAACATGCCTCCGATGGGTACGTTCAATCTTCACGCTTCGTTGCTTCCTCAGTACAGAGGGGCAGCGCCTATCAACTGGGCGGTGATGAATGGCGATACCGAAACCGGTATCACGACCTTCTTCCTGAAGCATGAAATCGATACCGGCGAAGTGATTCAGCAAGTGAAAGTACCTATTGCCGATACGGACAATGTGGAAATAGTCTATGATAAGCTGATGATGTTGGGCGGTGACTTGGTGCTCGAAACCGTGGATGCTATCTTGGCGGGTACGGTGAAGTCCATTCCACAGGAAGAGATGTTTGCTTCGGAAGCGGAACTCCGTCCGGCTCCAAAGATTTTCAAGGAAACCTGTCGCATCGATTGGCAGAAGGGCGTGAAGGGAGTGTACGACCATGTGCGTGGTCTTTCTCCTTATCCGGCAGCTTGGACAGAACTTTGTACCCCCGAGGGTGCTCGCCAGGTGGTCAAGATCTACGAAACCGAAAAGCAGTTTGCAGAACACCAGTTGCCGGTAGGCGCTATCGATACAGACATGAAGACCTACTTCCGTATTGCCGTGAAGGATGGTTATGTCAATTTGCTTTCCATTCAGCTGGCCGGCAAGAAACGGATGAATGTGGGAGACTTCTTAAGGGGGTATCGCCATACCGAAAATAGTTGGGTAGAGTAATGATGAGTTTTCGGTAGCAACTCATAGTTTTCTTCATCGTAAAACTATGAGTTATACCACAGAACTCACCCTTTTCTTCAAATCATTTTTTCAACTTTCGAAAATACATTGCACTCATTGCACAGGTGTTGCAATCCGTTGATTTTCAATGTGTCCAAGTGTAATGACAACTAAAAAGCCATGTCACTGATGTCACCCAAAATAAGAGTGACATCAGTGACATGATAAAAATAAGCACATTGCACGGGGAAGTGTTGATATTCAGTGGATTATAGTATCCGTGCAATGAGTGCAATGAGAATTCAAACTAAAATTGTGTTATTCCTTATCTCCTTCCAACAACCAATCGATGGAGAAGCGGTAGAAGCCTAAGTTGAAACCATCTTCGCCCGGAAGGTTGCCGTCCCATTTGCCTTCTTCCACAATGATGCCGATAGTGCCGTCGTCCAATACTTGCAAGGATGAGTAGGCAGAATAGCCATTGAAGATGCGACGCTTGGCTGTCCAAGTTTCACCATTGTCCTCGCTGACATAGACGGTCACGTTCTCGCGGGTGGTAGGGCTTGCCGGCAAGGAATGGAGAAGCAAGTTCTTTCCTTTATGGTTGTAGGCGATGATGTCGCCATTGCAGGCCGGGTCCTGGAGAGTGGTGTTCACCTTCGGTTCGCTCCATGTCTCGCCACCATCGGTAGAGAGGGAGAACAGGCGGTGTTGCTTGGCGCGGTTGCGGATACTCATCAGGATATGGCCATTCGGAAGTTCCACCACCTTGGCTTCATCGCCATTGGTACAAGCGGCATTCTTCGATGCTTGCCAAGTCTGTCCGCCATCGTCGGAATAGATGGCAAAGTTGCTCATGGTGCCTCCCCAAGTGGCATCGTTGCGAGCTGCGACTACCAACATCAAGCGGCCGGCATGGGCACCTTGCTTGAGCTGGATACCGCTACCCGAACCGGTGAAGAGTCCGTGGCGGGTACCTGTGCCATAAACACCAGCGTATACTTGGTCGGTGATGTCGGTCACTTTTCCCCATGACTTGCCGTTGTCGGTACTGATGGAAGAATAGGCACGGCTTAAACTCTTTTCATTGGATTGCCACAAGCCATTGTTGCCGGAGAATACGGCTATCAAGTTGCCTTTCTTTTCGTCGGCCATTACTACAGCATCGCCATAACCGCATTTCGCTACAGTATCGCCCTGTGCCACGATGCTCATGTCGCTCCAGGTCTTTCCGCCATCGGTGCTTCGTTTGGATACGATGGTGATGATGTTCGGCAGGTCGCCCAAAGCATCGCCACGCTTGTCGGCAATGGCTACCAAGGCACCATCGGCCGCTTTCACTAAGGCCGGGATGCGATAGAACTTGGAACCGGCTTCGTTCATTTCATACAAGGATACTCTTTCTGGAGCAAGGGGTGTTTCTGTCGTACTGCATGCTGCAAGTGCCAGCAAAGCGATGCAACATAGACTTTTCAGTTTTTTCATCATATCTTCGTCGTTTTTTCTATTTTTCACAAAGATAAGTCTTTTTGTTGGAAGCTGTATAAAATATGCGTATCTTTGCACTGCAATTTAAAAACAAACAATAATTAATTATGAGTAAACCTATTATTGCACC
>JAEIGA010008699.1_pt1 | contig 15364 bp, 13 predicted proteins | sample 9270691 | NCBI WGS metagenome assembly JAEIGA01 (sample SAMN17057246, study PRJNA624740) | gut metagenome | biome: biome; isolation source: fecal sample | host: Bos grunniens | place: China: Xizang | collected 2019
GGAAAATATGTAGTTACTAAATGGTTAGATTATGAATATCAAAAATATTCAGAAAGAAAGATTTTCTCTGACAAAGATTTAGCAGCAGATTATGCTTGGAAATTATTTGGTGGAGATGAAGAATTTAAAAAGGTTTTGGATAAAAAATAAATAAAACAAACATCTCTTTTAACATTAAGGATGAGATTGTAAAAATACAGGTTCATCTTATAAAGGAGTTTCGATATTTAGAACTAATATCAAAAACTTTTACAAGCAAAACTAGGTAGGTTTACTCTTTGGGTAGACTTACCTTTTATAATTATTAAATATCTATTAATTAAGATAGTAATTAGCATAGCTATGTTTTAAATATTGATACTATGAGTAAATATAAGAAAAAACAATTTATTAAAAATGATACAAATGTATTTATTAATATATTTTTAAAGTATGTTTTATTTATAGTATATTAGGTTTTTTGATTTGAATAAAAGTAATAAAAGTGATATAATAATTAACGAATTAACAAAGGAGATTTTTATATGAATAATAAAAAAGTTGTTTTAGTAGTAATGGATGGAGTTGGTTTTAGCAAAACTGGTATTGGCGATGCAGTAACAGAAGCAAACACTCCTAATTTAGATTGGCTTTTAGCTAATTGCCCAAATACAAGATTAAAAGCACATGGAGCTGCAGTTGGCTTACCAAGTGATGATGATATGGGAAATAGTGAAGTAGGTCATAACGCTCTTGGTTGTGGACAAATTTACTCACAAGGTGCAAAACTTGTAAATGAATCTATTTCATCAAAGAAAGTATTTGAATCAGATGCATGGAAAAAACTTGTTGCAAACTGTTTAGAACATAATTCTACAATGCACTTTATTGGCTTACTTTCAGATGGTAATGTTCACTCTAACATTTCTCATTTATTTGCACTTATCGATGGTGCTAAAGCATCAGGAGTTAAAACTGTAAGAATTCATGCTTTACTTGACGGACGTGATGTTCCTGCAAGAAGTGCTGAAGTATATATTAATGCTTTAGAAGAATACTTAGAAAAAGTAAACGATGCATCATTTAATGCATGTATTGCAAGTGGTGGTGGCCGTATGAAGATTACTATGGACCGTTATCAAGCAGATTGGCCAATGGTTCAAAGAGGTTGGGATGCTCACGTAAGAGGTAAAGCAAGAGCTTTTGCAAGTGCAATTGAAGCTGTTAACACATACAGAGCAGAACTTGATTTAGACGACCAAAACTTACCTGCATTCGTTATCGAAAAAGATGGTGAACCTGTTGGTAAAATTAAAGATTTAGATAGTGTTGTATTATTTAACTTTAGAGGCGATAGAGCACTTGAAATTTCAATGGCATTTGATGATGTTGAATTTGATAAGTTTGACCGTAATCCGCTTCCAAAAGTAGTGTATGCAGGTATGCTTGAATATGATGGTGACTTACATTTACCTAAAAATTTCTTAGTTACTCCACCAGTAATCACAAATACAATGTCAGAATTATTTGTTAAACATGGTATGAAACAATATGCTATTTCTGAAACTCAAAAATATGGACACGTTACATATTTTTGGAATGGTAATAAATCAGGAAAATTTTCTGAAGAACTTGAAACTTATGTAGAAATTCCTTCTGATAAAGTTTTATTCAACGAAAGACCAAAAATGAAATCAAAAGAAATTACTGATCTTTTAATCGAAGAAATGGAAAAAGGCAACTATCAATTCTTAAGATGTAATTATCCTAATGGTGATATGGTTGGTCATACTGGAGATTTCGAAGCTGTTAAGATTTCAGTTGAAGCTGTTGACGAATCTTTAGAACGTTTAATGGAAGCTGCAGATAAATATGGTTATGCTTTAGTAATTACTGCTGACCATGGTAATGCTGATGAAATGCTTGAAAAGAACAAAAAAGGTGAACTTCAAGTAAGAACAGCTCACTCACTTAACCCAGTTCCATTTATCATTTATGATAAAACAACTAAATACGAAATCACAGATAACACTGAAGGCTTAGGTCTTGCAAACGTAGCCGCAACTGTTGCAAAAATGTTTGATATCGAAGCTCCAAAATGCTGGGAAAGAAGTATTATTAAATAATTAAAAAAGAAAGAGGTGTACTCTATGAAACTATTATTTATATGTATCTATTTAATAGTTTTAATTGGTATACCTCTTTTTGAACACTTTATAAAAAGAAAAATAAAAAATAATAAATATAAAACACTTCCATATTGCATATTAAAAGGGAATGTAAAAATCCATTATTCAACTAACACTGGAATGATGTTAGGATTTTTAAAAAATAAAAAAAACTTTATTAAGATAATTACAATAATCTTAGTATTAATATTATTTGGGTTTTCAATATATATCTTACTTTTTGAAGAATACTTATATATATTAAAAGTGGGCCTTGCTTTATTATCTGGAGGTGCATTAAGCAATGCAATCGAAAGATTATTTAAAGGCTTTGTTATAGACTATTTTAGTTTCCCAAAATTTTTTATAAAAAAAGTAAGAAGAGTAATATTTAATTTTGCGGATATAGCAATCTTTCTAGGTTGTTTAATTTGTTTAATTGGTGTATTTCTATGAAAAAAAGAAGTTTAGATATATATAAAGTAGTATCGGTTGCTTTGTTTGTCGCATTATTATCAGTTACTTCATTTATTGTAATCCCCATACCTTTTTCATTTGTTCCTATTACTTTACAAACAATTGTAATAAACATTATTGCTATACGTTTTAAAACAAAAGAAGCGATGATAATAATATTTTTATATATGCTACTAGGCATTCTAGGTGTTCCTGTTTTTGGTGGAAGCGCTGGAATTGGAAAATTATTAAGCCCTGCCGGTGGTTATTATATTGGTTTCATTCTATCAGTGTTTGTTATGAGTATGTTTAAAAAAAATAACCTGTGCTTTAAAAATATACTAATGATTTTATTGTTTGTTGGTATGCCAATCCAACATGGATGTGCTGTAGGATTAATGCTTTTTTATAATAATTTTGACATAGTAAATGCATTTTTGACAATATCTGTGCCATTCATACTAGGTGACATTATAAAATGTATAATAAGTAGTTTTATATTAACAAAACTAACGAATATAATAAAACAGAACTAGCAATAGTTCTGTTTTATTGACTTTGTCAACAAAATACTTGACAATGGAATTAAATAGATGTATACTTTCATTGACTTTGTCAAAGAAATATTTTGAGGTGAGATTATGGAAATTGATTTTAAGTCATTTTATATGTTTGTTCGAAAACAATGGAAAAATCTAAACACAAAGATTAAAGAAAAGCTTGATGAAGTAGGCCTTACATCACAACATGTTTCTTATTTAATTGCACTTGCAACAAATAAAAATATCAAGATTAAAGAATTAAATAATCTTGTAGGAAACGATCCTGCTTTAACAACGCGTGTTCTTACAACTCTTTTTTCAAAGGATTTTGTCGCAAAAACTGAAGAAAGCACAAGAAAATGTAAGCTTTTCCTTACTAAAAAAGGAGAAGAGTTAATGAAAGCACTTGAAAAAATTTTTGAATCTTTAAATATTAAATTAACAAAAGAACAAATGATATTGATATCAGAAAATATAGAATAGAAAGAGGGCAATTTAAATGAGAGATTATGTTATTTTTACAGATAGTTGTAGTGATTTAGGTAAAGATATGCGTGAAAGAATGGGTATTGAATACCTACAAATGCGTGTTATTCATAATGGTGAAGATATTCCAGCTACTTTAGACTGGGATGAATATAGTGTAGAAGAATTATATGGTTGGTTAAAAGCTGGGCATGAATTAAAAACTAACCTTATTCCAATGACAGAATTTATTAATAAATGGCGTCCAGTACTTGAAAGCGGGAAAGATATTTTATATATTGCTTGTTCTTCATCTTTAAGTGGGTCTATTAGTGTATCACTTCTTGCACGTGAACAATTACTTGAAGAATTCCCTGATGCTAAAATTATTTGCGTAGATAGTCTTGCAGGTAGTATGACTGAAGGTCTTGTTGCATATATGACAGCTTTACAACAACAAGCAGGTAAAACAATCGAAGAAGCTGCAGAATGGATTAATGCAAACAAGCTTAAATGTAACCAATTTGCAACAGTAGAAACTTTAAACTATCTTGCTAAATCAGGTAGAATTAAAACATCTAAAGCATTCTTTGGTAACTTATTTAAAGTTAAGCCTATCTTTATTTCTGATGCTCATGGTAATAATTATACTATAGGTAAAGCAAAAGGAAGAAAAGCTTCAATGGAAGTTTTAGTTCAAAGTATTAAAGATACAATTGAAAATCCTAGTGAATCAATTGTTTTCATCGGACATGCAAATGATACAGAAGCTGCAGAATATTTAAAGAAACGTATTGAAGAAGAAGTTAATCCTAAAGAAATATATATTAACTATATTGGTCCAATTGTTGGTATTACATGTGGACCTGGTACTATTGCAACATTCTGTTTTGGTAAAGAAGTAACTGTATTTAGTGAAGAATAAAAAAAAGTAAGGTATTTCTTTTTAATGAAATACCTTTTATTAAGTTAATTTTAATTACTAGTGTTAATATAAAATAAAATAATATATAATAAAATATAAAATGGGGGGAAGATAAGTGTTAGAACTAAAAAATATAACAAAAGATTATAAAGTTGCAGATCAAACAACAACAGTTCTAAAAGGGATTTCACTTGCTTTTAGAAATCATGAATTTGTATCAATATTAGGTCAATCAGGTTGTGGTAAAACAACAATGTTAAATATTATTGGTGGTCTTGATAAATTTACTACAGGGGATTTAATTATCAATGGTAAATCAACAAAGAAATATAAAGATCGTGATTGGGATACATATAGAAACCATTCTATTGGATTTGTATTTCAAAGTTATAACTTGATTCCACATCAATCAGTACTTAGTAATGTTGAACTTGCACTTTCAATTCGTGGTCTTCCTAAAAAAGAAAGACGTAAAAAAGCCCTTGAAGCACTTGAAAAAGTTGGTTTAAAAGATCATGTTAGAAAGCGCCCTAATCAATTATCTGGCGGACAATGTCAAAGGGTATCTATTGCAAGAGCTTTAGTAGGTGATCCTGATATAGTTTTAGCCGATGAACCTACGGGTGCACTAGATACAGAGACTTCTGTACAAATCATGGAAATTTTAAAAGAAATTTCCAAAGAGCGCCTTGTTATTATGGTTACTCATAACCCTGAGCTTGCAGACAAATATTCTACAAGAATTGTTCGTATGCTAGATGGTATTATTACATCTGACTCTATGCCAGTTGACGGGGATGAGTTTGAAGTTTTAGCTTTAGAAGATAAAGAAAAGATTAATGCAAAATCTAATATAGATGTTCAAACAAATCAAAAGTTTAGTGGAAAAATTACTAGAGTATCTTCTGGTGATACTCCATATGTTTCTGGAAAAAACTACAGAAAAGAAAAAAATAAAGCAAACAAAGAATATAAAAATAAGAAATCCGCAATGAGTGTTTTTACTAGTATTGCACTTTCTGCTAGTAACCTTCTTACTAAAAAAAGTAGAACTTTCATTACAGCTCTTGCTTGTTCAATTGGTATTATAGGTATTGCAGTAGTATTATCAGTATCTACTGGTATGCATGAATATGTTGATATTTTGGAAAGAGAATCAGCATCTGCTAACTATATTATGATTAATAATACTAAATTTCAAATTCCTACTACAGAGGATTTTGAAGGTATTAAAGTAGAGTTAGAAGAATACCCTAGTGGTCTTGATCATGTATTCCCATATAAAGAAATGACTATGGCTGATGTTATCAAGCCTACTAAACAAGAACTTAGTGAAGATTACATTGCGTATATTGAGAAAAATACAAACGGTAATACTCCTGAAACTAGTTTAGTAATCGGTATTGAATATACTAGATCAACTAGCCTGAATATAATTTCTACAAATGGTAAAAATTATGTTAAAGCCTCTACTCAAGGATGGACAGAAATACTTGATAATCCTGAATATATATCTACACAATATACACTTCTTGCATCATTAAATGGAAAGACTATACCAACAGAATTTAATGAAATTGTTTTAGTAGTAGATAAATATAATAGAGTTTCAACAAACGTATTAGATGCACTTGGTATAAATTATACAGAAGAGTTAACGCAAATAAAGTACGAAGATTTATTAGGAAAAGAAATTAGACTAATATTAAATAACGATTTCTATACTAAAACAACAAACCCAGTAACTAATAAAGATAAATATACTGCTATTGGTGATGAGGCTGAATTTGCGATAGCTTATGAAAAAGGAATACCTCTTAAAGTTGTATCAATTATTCGTGAAAACCAAGATGCTTCAAACACTTGGATTTCTACAGGTATTGGATATACAACAGCTTTAACAGATTATGTAATTGAACAAAATATAGCTTCAGATGTTGTTAAATATCAATTATTAGAAGAAAATAAAAACTATGACGTATTAAAAGGTTCACCATTTATTTCAATGGGGATGTTTGGTACATCGCTTGAAGATAATCTAAAATCACTTGGTGCTATATCAACTCCTGAATCTATTATGTTCTATCCAAAAGACTTTGAAGCAAAAGATAAGATTGTAGAAGTATTAGATTATTGGAACAATACTGAAATCTATAAATTATATGGAAATGAAAAAAATGAAAAAGATGAATATTTAGCAGATGCTAAAAAAGTTGAATATATTGACGTATCCGAATTACTTGCATCAATGTTAGGTGATTTAATTGATATTATTACATATGCACTTATTGCTTTCTCTGCAATTTCTTTAGTAGTATCAAGTATTATGATTGCAATTATTACATATGCATCAGTTATTGAAAGAATTAAAGAAATTGGTACACTAAGAAGCCTTGGTGCTAGAAAACGCGATATATCTACAGTGTTTATTGCAGAAGCTGGTATTATTGGTGTAGTATCAAGTATTATTGCACTTGCAGCTACAGTAGTTATTAACATTATCATTAATATTGTTCTTAGTCACTTAGTCGGAGTAGATACAATTGCACAATTAAGTCTTTCTATTGCCTTCTGGATGATTATTCTTTGTGTTGGCATTAACCTTGTAGCAAGTTTAATTCCTGCCCGTATGGCTGCTAAGAAAGACCCAGTTGTTGCTTTAAGAACAGAATAAAAACAAAATACAAAACAAAAATCAAAATGTATGTTATAATAAACATAGATTTTGATTTTCTTTTTTAGGAGGAATATATGTTAAAAACAAGAAAACTTGATAAACTTGGAATTGAAGTAAAACTACTTGGTTTTGGTTGTATGCGTTTTCCAACAAAAGACGGCGAGATTGATGAAATGCTTGCTGAAGAAATGCTAGATGCTGCATATAAAGCCGGAGTAAACTATTTTGATACTGCATATGTATATCATGATGGAAAAAGTGAAAGCTTCGTAGGAAAAGTATTAAATAAATATCCACGTGATTCTTATTATATTGCAACTAAACTTCCAGTATGGAGCTTACAAACAAAAGAAGATGTAAGAAGAGTAATTGATGAACAGTTTGCGCGTCTTGATAAAGATGTTATAGACTTTTACTTATTACATAGTATGCAAAAGAAAACTTGGGATAAAGCATTAGAATTTGAAGCACTAAAAGTAATTGAAGAATACAGAAGTGCTGGTAAAATCAAATATGTTGGTTTTTCTTTCCATGATTCATATGAAGTATTTGAAGAAATTATTAACTATTACGATTGGGATTTTTGCCAAATTCAATATAACTACGTTGATACAGAAATTCAAGCAGGTATTAAAGGATATAACCTAACAAAAGAAAAAGGTATACCACTTGTTATTATGGAACCAATCAAAGGCGGAAGCCTTGCAACACTTCCAAGCGATGTTGTAGCCCCATTTAAAAAAGCACATCCTGAATGGAGTGATGCATCATGGGCACTTAGATTTGTTGCATCACATGAAAATGTAAAAGTAATATTAAGTGGAATGAGTACACTTGACCAAGTAAAAGATAATATCAAAACTTTTGAAGATTTAAATACTTTATCAGATGATGATATGGAAGTTATCAAAGCTGTTGCAAAAACAATCAAAGAAAGAACAAGAAATGGCTGTACAGGTTGTAAATATTGTATGCCTTGTCCTGCAGGAGTTGATATCCCTAATAACTTTGCCGCTTGGAATACATATTATAAATATGGATCAGAACGTGCAGCTAGTTGGTCAGCTCGTGCTGTAAAAGCAAGTGAAGGCTTTGCCGAAAAGTGCGTAAAATGTGGTTTATGTGAATCAGTTTGCCCACAACACTTAAATATAAGAGAAGACTTAGAAAAGATAACTATTGAAATGAAAAAATTCTATGAATAAAAAAAAGTCAACCTAATACTAGGTTGACTTTTTTATAAAACTATTGATAAACCAATAAGTGCAGCTATAAGCGTTGGAATTGCAAGCATAATTCCGTATTTAGTAAATGTCAAAAAAGAAAATTTAACATTGTTTTGTTTTAAAATTGATAGCCACATTATACCTGCTAGTGCACCAATTGGAGTTACAAATGCACCAATATTTGTTCCAATAATCGACGCATAAACTTCAGAAGTAATTGATGAGTCCACAACTTCACTAAATAAAACACTAATTGGAATATTATTAATTAAATTACACATAAGCGTTGACACAATGCCGTAAACAAAAATATGACTTCCATGTGATAAAATATTTGACATTGCTAAAGTAACATTGTGATGTTTTAAAGATAAAACAATAATAAACATTGATAGTATAAATGGAAGTAATGTCCAAGGAAGACGTTTAAAACCATTTAATAAGAATGTAAAATCTTTCTTTATTAATGAATATACAAAAACACTTAAAAGTAGTATAATAGAAAAGCTTAAAGAAATTAAGTACATTTCTATATTTATTGGTAAGTATGAACTAATTGATAAAAGTAGCGTACACATTGATAAACAAATTAAGTTAATAATAAGTAAAGGCTTATTTTTAATCTTAACATCGTCTAGTTTTATTTCAAGAGGCTTTTTTAAAGACTTTCTAAAAATTAATAAAAGAAGCCCAAGTGAAACTATACCAGCTAATACTGTTGGTAAAAACATCTTAGATATATATTCAAAGAAGTCAATGTTACAACTTGATGCAAGATATATATTTGTAGGATTTCCTATTATTAACATCATTGACCATGTATTTGCAGCTATAAACTCAGAGACTAAATATGGAATTGGACTTATATTTGCTCTTTTTGAAAAGAAAATAATAAATGGAGTAAATGTTAAGATAATAATATCATTGGATGTAAAAACAGTTAAAACTGATGTTAATGCATAAAGAATTAAAAATAATGCAAACTGGCTTTGTTTTACTTTTCTTAATGCATAGTTTGCTAGAACTTCAAAAAATCCAAGTTCATCTAAAATAACTGATAAAAATGTCATTGAAAAAAATAGTACTAGTATCTTTATTGGATTAATTCCTGTGGAACTAGTTAGTCCACTAAAGGCAACATCAAAAGGTAATAGTTTAAATAGAAGAATAATTACTGCACTAAGAAGTGGAACTATCCAAAATGTTTCAAAAGAGAATCTCTTTATTTTAATCTTTGGAAATTTAATTATACATATAAGCATTAGTACAATGGTTATAATACTAATTGCAATAACAGCTTGCATATTGTCACCACCTTTAAACCAGTAGATATTATAGCACCACTATTTACTATAAAAACTCTAATTGTTTTTGAAAATGTTTACAAAAATATTAATATACATTTACTTCGACAAAACCTTGTATTTTATTTTTGACTTTGACAACAAATTATGATATAATAGGTTGTTTTCAAAATAAAGGAGGGGTATTTTTTTGGAAAATAAAAGATTGGTAATGTGTACTTCAACAGGTTGTATAGATTTTGCACCTGAAAGATATAAGAAGTATAACATTCAAAGAATTAGAGTAAGAATTATTTTTAATGGTGAAGAAATAGAAGAAGGTCCAGAATTTGATCCCGTAAAGTTTTATAACGATTTAGAAACTATCAAAGATCCTAAAAATAATTTACCACATACTGATATGCCAAAACCTGAAGTTGTATTAAATCAATTTCAAAAAGCATATGAAGAAGGATATAATGAACTTATTATTATCGCAATTAGTAGCGGATTAGGCGGTACATATAATGAACTTTGTCTTCTTGCTAAAGAATTTGAAGATAAAATGAAAATAACTGTAATTGATTCAAAAATTACTTGCTTTGGAGAAGGTTTACTTGCAATTAAAGCAGCTCAAATGGTTGAAGAAGGCCGCCCTACTGAAGAGATTGTTAAAGAGATCGAATGGATTAAGGCTCGCCAAGAATTTATTGGTATTGATGCGCGTCTTGATTATTTAATATATAATGGACGTTTAAAAGGTGCAAAAGCACTTATGGGACGTTTACTTAAAATTTGTCCTGTAATTCATTTTGACAGAGAAGGTATGATTTCACCTTACATGTCAGTTAGAACACAAAAACGCGCATTACATAAAACATGTGAACTTTTAAAACAAGAAATTTTAAAAGATCGTGATCCTAAAGACTATTTATTATGGCATACATATACAGGGCCATCTGTAGTTGAAGAATTAAAAGAAATAGAAAAAGAATATGGAATTGTTTGTAACCATGAAGATGTTATTATGTCTCCAGTAAGTGGTTGTCATAACGGTCCATGGCTTGCGGGGTATTGTTATTTCCCAATTAGAAGGGAAGATGAACCCCTAGAATAAATTAAATAATTTAATTAATTGATAGAGGTATATATGAATAAGTTTAAAGAATTAGCAAATTTAATTTTCCCAGATATCACTGAAACTATTGACGATTTAGAAAAAAGATATCCAGAAAGAAATTTAGAAGAAGGTGCAATGGTAACAAGATTTGCGCCAAGTCCTACTGGATTTTTACATACAGGAAGTCTTTTTGCAGCTACAATTAGCCATAAACTTGCAAATCAAAGTGGTGGTGTATTCTATATTAGATTAGAAGACACTGACCAAAAAAGAGAAATCGCAGGTAGTGGTAAATCGCTTGTAGATCAACTTATTAAGTTTGGTGTAACACCATCAGAAGGATATTTTGGCGATGATGAACAAAGAGGTGCATATGCTCCGTATGTTCAAAGTGAAAGAGCAAATATCTACAAAGTTATTATTAAACATATGATTGAAAATGATATGGTATATCCTTGTTTTTGTTCTGCAGAAAGTCTTACAAAAATGCGTGAAGAACAAAGTGCAAGAAAAGAAAACTTTGGATACTATGGTAAATATGCAAAATGTAGTACTCTTACACCTGAAGAAGGAATGGAAAGAATTAAAAATGGCGAGCCATATGTTTTAAGATTCCGTTCAAAAGGCCACTACGAAAATAAAATTGTTGTTACAGATGCTATCCGCGGAGTAATTGAAATTGCTCAAAATGACCAACATATAGTTGTATTAAAAAGCGATGGTTTACCAACATATCACTTTGCACACTTAGTAGATGATCATTTTATGAGAACAACACATGTAACACGTGGTGAAGAATGGTTACCAAGTTTACCTGTTCACATTGAGTTATTCGAAGCTATGAACTGGAAAAAACCTACTTATGCACACTTACCTGTAATCATGAAATTAGATAATGGTAATAGAAGAAAGTTATCAAAAAGAAAAGATATGGAAGCAGCTGTTTCTTATTTCTTAGAACTTGGTTATCCAAAAGATGGCTTTATGGAATATCTATATACAATCGCTAATTCTAATTTTGAAGCTTGGCGTGATGAAAACCCTAAAGCATCTCGTGATGAATTCAAAATGTCTTTTGATAAAATGTCTTTAGACGGCGCTTTATTTGACCTTGCAAAGATTCAAAACTTATGTAAAGAAAAACTAGGTCATATGAGTACTAAAGAAATTACTGAAGCATCAAGCACTTGGGCAAAAGAATATGACGAAGAATTATATGCTTTAATTAACAGAGATCCTAAATATTACTCTGAGATTTTAAGTATTGAAAGAGAAAAAGAAAATCCAAGAAAAGACTATGAAAAGTTCTCTGATATTAAACCACTTATTTTATTCTTCTTTGACGATCATTATAAACAAATGGTGGATAGTGCTTTAGTTTATCCAGAACACTTAAACAAAGAAGATATTAAACTAGTATTAGAAACGTATAAAGAATCATTCCCAGAAGGTTTATCAGAAGAAGATTGGTTTTCTGTAATGAAAGAAGTTGCTGTTAAATGTGGATTTGCAGCTACTCCAAAAGAATTTAAGAAAAATAAAGAAGCATTTAAAGGACATGTTGGTGATGTTGCAGCTGTCTTACGTTTAGTAGTTACACTTCGTGCACAATCTCCTAACCTTTACTTTGTAATGAATATCTTAGGAAAAGAAAGAACTATCGCAAGAATCGATTACGCTATTTCAAAACTTGCTTAATAAATAAAATCATATTCTTGTAATATATAAAAAATCATAGTATAATATATGTAAAGATTACTCTTGGAGGACAAATATGATTTGTAAGCATTGTAATAAAGAAATAGATGAAGGGTCAATATTCTGTATTTATTGTGGGAAAAACACATCTGAAGAATCTACTATAGAAGTTTTAGAAGAACAAGAAGAAGTTATTGAAGATACTGAAACTAAAGAAGATAAATCAGAAGAAGTTAATGCTATAATTCCAGAAGAAGATAAAACAAATTATCCATCTGATATATATAGTAATGAATTTGAATATACTAAAACAATATTTAACAGATATTACAAACAAGAGTTTATTCAAAGAAGCCTTGCAAGTTATATTGTAATTCAAATATTATTATTAGGATGTTTTACATTCCCAGGAGTTTTATTTGCATTAATATTTTGGTTAATATCTAATCCAATAACAAAATCATCAGTATGGCGCGGTATTATTCACGAGAACAAAGGCAACCAACCAATATATAGATTTTTCTTTACTGAAACTGAATTAATAGTAAGAAGAAATAGATGTGAAGAATGTCGTATAGAATATAAGAAATTCAAAAAAATCATAATGAATAATAAAGGAATTTTATTCTTATCTAAAAAAAGAGATTTCTATCTTCCACTTGAATATGTAAAAAATATTGATGAAATTAAAGAAATATTAAGTACAGTAAAAAAAGCGAAAATTAAAATCAAACACTAAAGAGGTTAAAATTAACCTCTTTATTTTTTTAAGTCATACGTTTGACAAACAACAAAAAAAATAGTATAATAATGTAGCAATGGAGTAGTACTCAAGTGGCTGAAGAGGTGCCCCTGCTAAGGGTATAGACCGGGAAACCGGTGCGCGAGTTCAAATCTCGCCTGCTCCGCCATTTTCGAAATTAAAAGATTGATATAAGAATATCAATCTTTTTTTTATAAATATTTATTACGTATTAGGTGAACAAATGAAGTTTGTGTGTTATAATTGATTTGAAATAAGATTTTGTGGAGATGATAATTTGAAAAAGAAAATGTTTTTAATAACGTTATTTTTATTTGTTATTTTTGTAATTTCTTTGGTTATTTTTATTATAACGAAAAACAATATTTTAGAAACTATTACAATTTCTATTGGTATTACAGTGTATCATTTTGCAATGAGACTTATTGTTGGATTTGTTATAAACTTTATTATGAAAAATAAAGCAAATTATAATAATATATGGTTTCGTGAAAAAAAATTAGAAGAGAAGTTTTATAAATTAATTAAAATACATAAGTGGAAAAAATATCTTCCGACATACAGCCCAGATGCATTTGATTCAAGTAAAAAAACAATTAAGGAAATTATAGGTGCAACATGCCAAGCTGAAATTGTCCATGAGATTATTATGGTGTTAAGTCTATTACCAATTAGTATGATCCCTTTTTTAGGAGGAACAGTTGCTATTATTATTACATCTGTTTTGTCAATGTTATTTGATTCCTTATTCGTAATACTTCAACGATATAATAGACCAAGGCTAATCAAGGCAATGAATCGTTTTAAAAAAAACGTAAATAAGATATAATATAATTAAACAATATAAAGGAATAAAAAATATAATGATAATAATTATTACAGGTGCATCGCACACAGGAAAAACTTTACTTGCACAAAAAATACTTGAAAAATATAATTACCCATATATTTCAATTGATCATATCAAAATGGGTTTAATAAGAAGTGGTAATACAAATCTTACCCCATATAGTTCTGATAAAGATTTAACAAATTATTTATGGCCAATTGTAAAAGAAATAATTAAAACTGCTATTGAAAATAAACAAAACTTAGTTGTTGAAGGTTGTTACGTTCCTTTCGATTGGCAAAACTATTTTGATGAAATGTATTTAGAACAGATAAAATATTATTGTCTTGTGATGAGTGAACAATATATTTTAAATAATTTTTCAAATATAAAAAAATATGCAAATGCAATTGAAAATAGATTATATGATGAAATATCAATAGAAAATGTCCTAAAAGATAATATTGAAGCATTCAGACTTGTAACAAAATATAATCAAAAATATATATTAATTAAAGATACATATGAAGTTGATATAGATATATAATATTAATATGTAAATGGTATACACATACATTTGTTTAGTACACAAATAGTTTGCTACTGTAAATAAATATGAAGTAGTATATGCTATAATATTTTATATATGAGGTGTAATATGAGTAAAACAATAGATATTAAAAAGGTTGATAGTAATTTTATTAACAATGAGAATAAAGAAGATCTAAATTATATAGACCCAAGAATAAGTAATCTTGTTAGTGTATATGGTTTATATTGGTTTGATAAAGATAGAAGATACCATAGATTATCAAAAGAGCTTGATAGTATATTGCCTACACTTGAAGGTAGTGTTGATGTTCTAGCAGGAAATAGTTCTGGGGGAATACTTGCATTTTATTCAAATACGAATATATTAAAGATTAAAGTAAAACTAAGCTTTAAATTTCATATGGGACATATGCCTTATACTGGTCAAGCAGGATTTGATTTGTATATCGGTAATACATACAAAGATATGAAGTTTTATAGAACAAGTAACTTCGACTTTAATAAAACCGAATATGAGTTTACTTATTTTAATCACGCAAACATGAGTGATACTAATAAACTTTTTGTATTAAACTTCCCATTATATGCAACAGTAGAAGAAGTATTAGTAGGTGTAAACAAAGAAAGCGTTGTTCTTCCTTGTAATAATTTATTTGAGAATAATGATAAAATTGTCTTTTA
>JAEIGA010008700.1_pt1 | contig 15363 bp, 23 predicted proteins | sample 9270691 | NCBI WGS metagenome assembly JAEIGA01 (sample SAMN17057246, study PRJNA624740) | gut metagenome | biome: biome; isolation source: fecal sample | host: Bos grunniens | place: China: Xizang | collected 2019
AGACTACTACAATAATATACAGCGCAAGTTAAAGCAACAGATCGAAGAGATTGCTCGTCTTTCAGGAGTATCGACTAAAGCTAAGCTTGATGCTATTAAGAAGCTTCAGAACCAATACAATTATTACGATAAAGACCTTTCAAGATACAACACAGATAAGAGGAGAATTGAAGATCAAATCAAGGCTCTTAAGAATGCAGGTGTAGCTGAAAACGATTATCGTATTAAATCTCTTCAACAGGAGCTTAATAAACTCAACGAGAAATACAAGGATACAATTCCTGGTATCATTGCTGATATTGAGGCTAAGTATCAGGCAGAGCTTAAGGCAGCACAGGCTGAAAGCGCAGCGGCTACAGCAGCTTACAATAAGGCTAAGGCTGAATGGGAGGCTGAGCAGGCTCTTCGTGCAAGACTCGAAGCTGAACGAAAGGCTCAGGAGCAGTTCGAAATTGCTCTTATGGATCTTGAAGTTGGTATTGAGAAGTTCGATGAACTTACTGCTGCAATCGGTAAGGTTAGCTGGTCAGCAGATTACTTAAGAAGAACTTATGTAAAACTTAAGGATGCTCTTGTACCTGTTAACAAAGCTCTTGAATTTGCTAAGAAGAACTTTGCAGAGTTTGACGGTAATAGCAAGTCTATTCTTAAGGAGCTTAATGCTCTTGATGAAGGATTCTATCGTCTTGCATCTACTCTTGAAGAGACTAATGATGAGTCTGGAACATTCATTGATAGATTAGGAAAGCGTCTTGAGAACTATCGTAAGACACTCTACGACACTATCAAAGGACAGGTACAGCTCTTCGATGAGTTCAAGAAGTACTCAGGAGAGGATGCTACAACTGCTGACACATATCTCGACAATATGGCAAGTCAGATAAATGGTCTTTCTGAATGGCTTACAAATCTTGAAACTCTGGCTAGACGTGGCGTATCTGGTGACATATTACAGATGTTCGCTACAGAAGGTCAGAACTCATTTGAAAAGGTTGCTGCTTTCGCTAAGGCAACTGATTCTCAGCTCGGTGAGCTCATTTCCCAGTACAAGAAGTACATCTCCCTTACAGATGAAGCAGCTGATAGAGCTCTTGCGGCTATTGGCGCGTCATATACTGATAAGGCTCAGGAAGCAGCTGCTGCTCTTGAGGATGTATTTAAGAGTAGCGGAGCTCAGCGTATTAAAGAAGCTGCATATGAAGCAGGTGCTATGGTCATTACTGGTGTTAAGGACGGTATTGGTCATGAGATGCCTTCCATCATTTCAGCAGTTGAGAAGACAGCAGATGAGGTGACAAGTAAGCTTGCAAGCGGTATATCAGCAAGTGCAGTAACAGGCGCAGTTGTTGCTGGACTTAATGATGTTGACAAAGCAATCGCAGCTACGATGTCTGTAACTCTCGGGTCATTCTACGATTCTATTACTCAACAAGCCGTTGATAAATTCAAAATGGCAGTGGATGAGATCAATCAGTATGTTACTGAACAACTCGCCACAGAATACACGATAACCATTCATGTTGATACTTCTGAAATAGATGCAGCTGTTGCTAGAATGAACGCTGCTATAGCTATGACCAATGCTAGTGCAGGGCAGACGTCACAGGCTTACACAGCATCACAGCAGAATCAGACTCAGGCAACGGTAGTTACACCGCCTGTAGCTCCATCTAATACAACGAATATCACATTGAATCAAACCAACAATTCACCTAAGGCTCTTTCACAGGTGGAGATTTATAGAGATACTCAGAGTGCTCTTAATCAGACACGTAACCTGATTGATTTAGCCCAGATGGGAGGATAATATGATTAAATCTTTAACTGTTGTGAATCATCTTGGTGAAAAGTTGAAGATTACTCTTACGGAGGCCGACCCTGCACACGGTCTCCTTATTAAAGAGATAACGGGTATAGGTCCGGCAGACGCTATACTAAACTTTTCTGATTATGCAAGTAATGACGGATCTGAATTCAATTCTGCCAAACTGGATAAACGTCCTATTCAGCTCACGTTTCTTTTGACAGAGGAAGGCGGTATCACAATAGAACAAGCAAGACACAATACTTACCGCATGTTTCCTACAAAGAAACAAGTGAGACTCATCTTTGAAACAGATACAAGAACTGTTTATATAGACGGCAGAGTTGAACACAACACACCTGTGGTATTCACTGACAAAGAAGCAGTTACTGTGGATATTCAATGCGGTGATCCGTATTTCTATAAATATGAAGAGGGTAAAGACTCAGAAGTAGTAGAGCTGATGAGTGTACTGCCTGCATTCCATTTCGAATCAGATGGTGAACTTGAGACTCCTTTCGAGGTTGGTACTTATGGGTACGACTCTGGTCAGATCATTGAGACTATTGATTATGATGGTGAGTGTGAAACAGGGTTTATTGGCAGAATTAGATTCGTTGGTACAATCATTGGCGATATAGTCCTGTCAAGATATCACTCTCAGGAATTCTTCCAGATAAATCTTGATAAACTAACTACCCTTGTTGGGTCAGCTCCGACTGTTGGTGACGAACTTGTGTTTTGCACAGAACCAGAAAGAAACTATGCTAAGTTCATTCAAAATGGTAGAGAAATCAATGTTCTAAACGCTATTGACCTTGTACACTCAACATGGCTTATTCTCAATCCTGGTGAGAATACTTTTGTTTATGCAGTTCTCGCAGGTCAGGATTATACGCAACTATCAATAACCTACAAAACAAGATATCAGGGGGTATAAGATATGAGTTTAACATGTGGGTTCTTTAACTCTGAAGATGGAGATAGGGAATACTTTAATCAGGACTTATCGAACTTCTTAGAAGGGCTGATAACGGATGGTATCTATGAGTTTATAGACGACCATATGATGATAACAGCATCTGAAACTCCTGATATGTACATTAATATAGGTAAGGGTCGTGCATGGTTTAATGCTACATGGACTAAAATCGACGCTACAGTTAGACAGGAGATACCAGCAGCTGATGCTGTACTCAATCGTATTGATGCTATTTGTCTTACCGTTAATAAGACAAGAGCTGTAAGAGATAACTACATTGAAATTATTTCAGGTACGGGAGCGGCTGGAACACCTACAAAGCCAACTGTTGTAAATGAGACTGATATTTATCGCCATGTCCTTGCTTATGTAACAGTTCCGAAAGGTGCTACAGCTATTACGCAGGCCCAGATTGAGAACCGTATCGGTATGGGTTCAGCACTGTTCTCAGCTCCAAAGTGGGGTAATGTTCCTACCACAGAAGAGATGGTAGCACAGTGGCAGACTCAGTTCGATGAGTTCATGGATCATATTCATGAGACTTTTGACTATGATGCTGCTGGTCATTTACAGACCGAGATTGATGACTTGCAAACAGCTTTAAACAACATAAGCGATACTGCCGATACAACTCCTGGTGGAACAGCAGAGAGCACGGCACTCATTACTTCTGGTGCTGTTAATGCTGGTATCGCAAACGAAGCAACTGCTAGAACAAATGCAATAGCGGCAGAAGCAACAGCAAGAGATGCGGCTATATCTCAGTTACGCCAGGATTTTACGGATGGGTGTAATCTCGTTTACAATGCCTTAGTTACGGCTGGGGTTACACCCACTGCAAAAACACCAGAAGCGTTTAGAACGGCAATGCAAACTCTGTTCAATCAGGGGAGAACTGTTACTAGAACTATATCTTGGTCTATGATAGTTCAAACATCATTACAATTTGATAGTGATTATGATGGTTATTATACTGTCGCATGTAATTCTTTTAAAATAGGTGGATCATCATCTTTGTACGCAGATTATGCATCAGAAATGGCTAGAAAAACAGCTGATAGTGGAGTTAGAACATATGCTGTTCCTCAAGTAGCACCACCAAATACATCCGGAATAGTAAGACAATCTGGAGAAACTGGTTGGAATTATCTTGCAAGATTTCTTATTGCTCTTGGTGTATCTGTATCAAAAGAGCATGGTAATGAATATGGTCCGACAAGTATTAAGAATGCTGTTTCTAGCATAAAAACAAAAGGTCAATCTTATCCAACAGCTCGTAATGTTTCTTGGAGAATAACTATAGGCCAGGCTGTTACATACAGTATACAAGCACATCCTTTAAATCTTTATATAAATAATGCAAATAAATTGAATATGACTTATCAAGGCGATAATGTACAAAAAACATACTCTGGTACATTCACTTGTTAAACCAAATCGGGCGCTAATTATCAAACTGACAAAAAAGTCAAACGAGTACATCTAAATCTAAGAGATAGTTACGGATTAGCAGCTGCCTAGTAGGTGGGGACTAGGGAGGCACATTAATTAATGAAAGGATACAAAATAATTATGGACGAAAAAGCTTTATCAATAGTAAGAGACTATATAGAAAAGCATCTGGATAAGTCAGATCCTAAAACAGAATTTGACGTTTATACTGTATGGAAGGCTAAGGCTCTTCAGAACTGGAAGTATCTCATTTCTTCAACTCTTCCGGATGGAATGTACTATGAGCTCACATACAATGGGGATCAGGAAGAGTGGTATCTCGATGCGTATAAGAAGTTCGAGAACGTTGTGATACTATCGGAATAAATCAAAATGGTAGTAAAAGGAGGGCATATGACTGATTGGACACCTCCGTACCCGGATGAACAGGAAAACGAAAATCCAAAAATTCCCCGGGTGGAAATTTCGAAAAAGGCTTTTAAAGATGAAGAAAGAAAACATCTTGAAGCAATATATGGTAAGAAAGCAGTTGAAGAAGTTCTTGGTCCGATAAAACCAAAAAAGAAACTCGACAACCTTGATAAGTATCTGATATTTACATTCACATCTCTCATACTATACACGATAGTATCTCAGATATTGTTTTACGTGTATCAGATAGAAATGGCAGTCTTAACGGGCTGCTTTTTTGCTGCCTTTGGCGGTGAGATCTTGATGTGTGCACTTATCAAGAGGTTAAAGCTTCATAAAGAAGCAGAAATTAAAAAGGAGGATAGCACATGGCAACAGTAACGAGAGCTATGCAAACAGCATTCCTTGCTAGAATTGTACCACTTGCTCAGAAACAGGCTGCTGAACATGGCTACAAACTCTTCCCATCAGTCACTATAGCACAGGCTATACATGAGTCTGGATGGGGTACAAGCAAAAAGATGGTTGCAGCTAATGCACTCTTTGGTGTTAAAGTTGGTAATTCAGCTTACAAATTCGGAAATGCGTGGCATGGAGCAGCATACAAGACCGGAACAACAGAATACTACGACGGCAAGACAGCAACAAAAATTACCGATTACTTCCGTCAGTATGACACAATTGAGGATTCTATCTGCGATTACATGGATATGCTCTTACACTGTAAGCGATATGCAGGAGCAATTAACTGTAAAACCCCAGAAGAATCCATCAGAGCTATTGTTAAAGGGGGTTACGCAACGGGTCCTAACTACGCTAATGCAATCATCAACCTGATCAATACATACAACTTAAAACAGTTCGACAAGAAGGGGATTATGGCAGATGTATGTCCTTATCCTATACCGCTTGACTCTGTGAAACAAACTATCAAGAGAGGATGCCATGGAGACTCTGTAAGGGCTCTTCAGTGGTGTCTTAATAAGCTTATCGATGCAAAACTTGTTATTGATGGTAACTTTGGTCCTGCAACGGAGAAAGCAGTTGTAGAATTCCAAAGAAAATCAGACCTTGTAACTGATGGTATAGCAGGTAGAAATACTTGGAACAAGATAAGGAGTATGTTTTGACACTTAAAGAGGCAATGGAGATAGTTGATGCACATTTGAGAGGGAGATATACATCTATATACCTCATGGATGCATGGAATTTCATAATGGAGCACATAAAGGAGGCTACTGATGAGAAATAGACAATGGACAAAAGCGTTTTTCATAGCAGCTCTCATAAGAGCAATAAAAACAGCAGCTCAGGTAATGTTATCAATGATAACTGTGGGTGCTGCAATAACCAGTTTTGACTGGATTCAGATCCTTTCGATAACAGCAACATCCTTTGTTTATTCAATGCTTACAAGTATTGTATTTGGGATACCTGAAGGAGAGTTTCAGGGATCGTTGTCGTTCTCGAAATCTGAATATGATGAAGATGGAGTAGTCACACCGGTTCTAAAGATTGATGTACCGGGCAACGAACTGCTCAACCGTAACAACGTAAACATCAAAGTAGAAAAGGAGATTTGATATGGGAAATTCGCCAAAAGTTTCATTTCATGATGGCCCTATGGACTTTACAAAAGAGTATACAGTTCCTGAAAAGAACGACTCTATGCTCGACTTCAACACAACATATACTCCTTCTGTAGCAGTAAATAGGGGTAAACATCCTATTGTAGCAAAGAGTGTAACAACCGTAGATATTCCTCATTCAGAAGTTGCAGCAGATTGGGAAGAGAGAAACGATAAGGCTATTACTTCTACAAGAGATAAGGTCTCGGTTAACTTTGATATTGCAGCAGATTTTGACCTTCTTGGTAAGGTTATTTCAGATCTTCAGAAGGATACTGGAGTATCAGCTGATAACATTCTTGGTGACCTTAAGTACGTAGAGGGCTACACTGGATTCTCTGGTGATCCCGAGGAGCAGGAAGGTAACTATCTTGCGTTCAAGGTCGACTTTACCGGTACTTACACATCACTAACAGTTGAAGCTTCTGGTAAGGAGCAGACTCTTGATAATGACAAGATCATGGTTCTTCGTATTGTTAAGAAAGCTCCCATCATTGTAAGAGCATACAACGGAACTACCTGTGTAGCATCGAAGGAGTATAGGCTGGATCAGCTTAAATGCGCTGCTAAGGCGTAATTATATTTGGCACAATGCTCTGGGGGCTACCTCCTTTCTGTAAGATTGAGTAATTATTTGTTGTTAAAATCACGACATAGGTCAAGTGTTACAAAACCGCGTTAAATGTTATTTAGCCGTATTCTTGTTCATTCTGTTAGAAAAATCATCCCAGAGCTTATGCAAAGGGGCGCTTTGAGTACATCTCGGGCGCCTCTTAATTATATTTGGAGGACACACATGGAAGCTGATTTAAACACAAGTACTAACTTCTATTTCCTTAATCAGAATTTCGAAGTTATACATAAATTGACTCAGTATGAATCACTCATGTGGGTCGATAAGTACGACGAACCTGGCTCTTTTGAAATTTATGCTCCGCCGTTGGACGATATCAAAGAAGCAGCACAGGTTAACAATTATTTTATGTCAGATAAGTCTGAGCATTTAATGATTGTAGAGAAGTTAGAGACAACAGTCTCACCTACAGATGGTAGAAGACTAATTATATCTGGTAGGTCTCTCGAATCTATACTCGACAGAAGAGTATTGTTCATGAAATGCTATTTTAGGGATAAGAACTCAACTGCAACACCATCATCAGCTCAAACAGTCGGTGCTGATAATCTTGAAGATGCTATAAGACAGCTTCTTGAGTATTTATTCATAGCACCTACACACTGGGATAATGATTCTGGGCAGTGGGTTCCAGCAGAAGATAGAAAAGTATCTAATTTTGTATTCCAGTATTCTGATGAAGCAGTACCTCTTCAGGATAGCAGAGGTGATGCAATAAGAGATAGCAGTAATGATCCAATTTTAGTTGATCCTGTTGAAACTGATGGTATTTCAGATATTCATCTTAAGGATTGTGAATTCGATAAGGGCGAAAATGCTCTTAACATTGTAAATACGATTGTTAAACAAGCTGGTCTTGGCTATAAGATTACTCTTAATAGCGATAATCAGTTTGTTTTTAGATTAATAAAAGGAAAGAATAGGTGCACTGATCAGTATGTTAACCCAGCAGTTATATTCTCTCCTAAGTTCAATAACTTAAAGAGTTCTAAATTCACTTTAGACTCTGGTGAGAACTTCAAGAACTTTGTCTATACAGAAGGTGAGGTCTATAAGTCACAGAGACCAACTATTGTAGAGACGGGTGAAGCTACTGGTCTACTTCGAAGAGAAATATATATTAACTCAGAAGTACAGCATGAGACAGAGAGTTCCAATGTAACTCATGAGGGAATTACTAAGCAGAAAAAGAAGCTTACTGAAGAGGAATATCAAGCTGCTCTTAAAGAAGATGCTGAGAAGTACTTCAAAAAGCTTACTCTTAAAACTACTGTTGAGTCTGAGATTGAGCCAAGACTGACATTCCAATATGGAAGAGATTTTGATATTGGTGACATTATGGAGGTTCAAGACGGAACAGGTAACACTGGTAAGATAAGGTGCACTGAGTTTATCATTTCACACTCAAGTAGTGGTTACGAAGAATATCCTACATTTGAGAACTACACCGACCCAGAAGAGGACGAACCATATCAGGCATCTTCTAGTGGTGGGGAATTTAGTGAGGAAGGTAAGAAGACCAGTGACGAAGTAATAAGGCAGGCTATGGAGCTTATGATGCCTGTTGGTTATATTTATCAGTCAACAGATTCAGAAGACCCAGCTACTAAGTTCGGGTTTGGGACATGGAAAAGTTTATCTGGATATTTCCTAAGAGGTGCTACAAGCGACGTAATTCCGAACAATGATGTTAATGATGGAGGTGCTGATTCTGTAACAGTTTCAAGTGTGGCTAGTCATAATCATGGTATGCCTTCTGGTGGTGCACATAGTCATTACGTAGCATCACCCAATGGACATACTTGGGGTGCTTGGTATGGGTCGCCAGTTGCTGCTAACATTGGTTGTGTATTCGCTTTTGCACCAGATGCAGTAAATAGTGGAAAATGTTATAGTGGACAATCATTACATACTGAAAGTAATGCTACTTATAATGCAAATCATACACATACGATTAATAATAATGGAGCAGATTATAATGTAGCAACTTTACCTAAATACAAAAATGTATATATCTGGGAACGTATAGCATAAAGGAGAAAAATGAACGTATTATATTTAAGAAATGTATTAAAATCGCCTACTAAACTTTATGTAGCTGATGTGAAACCTGAAAATGAAAAAATAGATATTGTAGTGTATCCATCAGGTTACGACTTTATGGGGATAAAGGACTTCTTCACAGACATTGATAAGGTCATAATCTATTCAGCTATTGTTCAGGAGGATGGAAGAGAGACAGACGAGATGGTTCATATGTACTTTGATCAGTTTACAAAACTGACAAACGTAACATACAACCTCGATTCTGACACGTACACAGTAACTCTTGTTGAACCTGATGTTGTAGACCAGCGTCTTACAGCTCTTGAGAAAAAGTCAGAAGAATTACCCCCTCTTACCTCACCATTCACAACAAACTTAGAGCCTACAGGGGTAGCAAAACAGTATTATGAGAAAGATGAGCTTATAGCTATCTATAATAATGGCTTACCAGTTACTGTAAAGGCTACTATACCAATCTCATACAAACAGCCGATTATCATAGATCTTAACTGTGAATTATATTTAGGAGGAAACTAATATGAGTTATCTTATTACAGAAGTTCAGTTCCACAAGACTGGTAATATCGTTGTTAATAACACAACAAAAACTAACTGGAACGGTACAGATGGTGCTCTTAGAGTGTTCTATGAGGCTCTTAATAAGGCATCATTCTCATCATCTCAGATGAAGTGTAAGGTTGAGATTAAGGATGAGAACCTTGTAAGACTTAAGTATGATGAGGTTGTAAACGAGAACGTTAAGCCTGACGAGTCTACTCCTGAAGAGCAGCCAAGTGAAGAATAGGATATTTGGTATGAAAGTAAGTAAACTACAGTTTATTTTAATTCGTACCAAATAATTTTTCAATAGCATACGTTATTTTATAACTGCAATCAGGCATAACGTCAATGCGACTAATAAACGCGTCGATTAAAGTAGATTCATTATCAAAAACTTTGACACCCTCAATGTATTTTCTAATATCGTCGCGATTTATTATAGGGATGGACGTCCCGTCACAACAAAACTTCATAAGCTCAGCGTCTAGTTTATTCAGGCGTTCGCGAAGATCTGGATCATTTCCAGGGAGCGCACCAGATTCAACTAGGTCAAGGAGTCTCTTCCTACGAGTGTTGAGGGACTCCTTTTCTGCTGAGTTGTTTAAGTTTTTAACACGTCGTTTAAGTTTTTCATATACCTTATCCGTTAGTTTATCGATGTTATCATCAGACTTAATGATCTCATTGACTTTATTTATAACGTATTCATTGATATCGTCTTTTCTTATTCTCTTTTTGCAACAGTGGCAAGTAGAGCGGTAGTAAGAGTAGCGTTCATCTTTATTACCAGTACCATTATATTTGCTACCACAAAACCCACAAAAGAGCTTACCAGTAAGAAGATACTTCTCACGCTTTGTCTTTCTTGTGTAGTTATTAAAACGAGCTTCAGCCATATTATATTCTTCTTTAGAGATTATCTGAGGAACTTCAACTGGCGATCCAAGTCTTATAAGAGTGCCAACACAATACGTTTTATTATGTATATAGAGTCTAACGTTATAGTATGGAATACCTATGCGACGCTCTATATCCTTATAAGATAAGCCAGAGTTGAACAATTTAAACACCTCTTTAATTTTTTTCGCTTCGTCTTCGTTAACTACGTAATGACCGTTCTCTATACGATACCCAAATGGTATCCTGCCGCCTATGAATTCTCCTTTCTTAGCTTTGTTTGTAAGTCCGCGCTTTATATTTTGTGAGAGCTGCCTAGAATAGTATTCAGCGAATCCTTCAAGGACTGATTCAAGGATAACACCCTCTGGTCCTTCACTTATATTTTCAGCAACATACTCAACACGAACTCCATTTTTCTTACATTTGTATTTGTTAAGTGCTATTTCTTCACGATTTCTACCAAATCTATCTACTTTCCATACAATGATGACAGAGAAAGAATGCTTTTCGGTAGCAGAGAGCATACGTTGGAATTCGGCTCTCTGGTCATTAGTTCCAGTCTTAGCTCTATCTGCAAAAACTTCAACTATATTATAATGTTTTCTACTAGCGTAGGATTTGGCTTCAGCAACCTGAGCCTCTATAGAATTCTCAGTTTGATTATGAGAAGAATAGCGTGCGTAAATAACAGCATTTTCCATGTTGACAAATTCTCCTTTCAAGAGTAACATAGATTCTGCCGTAGTTTACATTTGCATACAAATATCCTATTCTATCACTTGACACTGTTAGTTTAGCACACGAGTTTAAAAATGTAAACTACTTTTGGTAAAAATTTGGTAACTAACGAAAGGAGATTATATTTTTATGAAGGAACGATGGACTGGTAATATTGTAGGACGTATGCATGTGTACGAGATTAAAGCTGAGGATTTAGCCAAAAGATGTGGATATTCACCACAGTATTTAAGTATGGTGCTGAATGGACGCAAGAAATTTACTACAGAAGAAGGTAAAGAACATACCAAAAGAATTATATTTGATAGTATCTCTTCTATAGAAAAGGAGCAGCGCCATGAATGATTACATTGTCGATCTCTTAGTTGAAGCAATACTTGAAGATATTTGCAAAAGAACGGACGAATGGGCTGATCCTACTGGAGAGAAGGCTGTTGAACTTTGTGAGATAGTGTCGAGTAAAACGAGACCCGCCTGAAATAGCATAAATTACACACACTTTAATGAAGTAATTATATTTCTCAATTAAAGAAAGTGAGGTAATTTATTATGAAGAGAATCAAGGCAAGGACAGAATTGATGGTACATATGATGGACGAACTTGTTGATAAGGGAATCGGACAAGCTATGGGTATATCTAGTGTTGATGTAATGGACACTGAGGATTTTATGCTCTACAAGCAGATGACGAAAACTTATGCAGAGTTGATGAAAGTCATTGTAGACTGGTCTGAAGCTATTGATAATCAGACAGAAAAGATGGAGACACTTGAGAAGGAGATTAAAGTAATACAGGATAGTATTTATGAACTGACCAATAAGGTCGAGGAAGTTATCGAGAAAGATGAAATAACAGATAACAAGAAAAAGTAAATATTATAGGCCTGGTGCTAAATTGGCACTGGGTCTAAATTTTTGCTTAATTGAATTTCAAATTTTGCCCGGTTGGAAATTTTGAAAACGGTTTTAACCTCGCTAGAGATTCGGGCGCAAAAATTACACACTCTATAATAGAACATGAACTTTAGTTTTTAAAGTAAAGGAGAATAGAGTTATGAAGACAATGATTATTAATGAGGTTAAAAATGTAATGAGATTTGTAGGAGTTATGTTAATATACATAGCATGGATGAATAATGGATTTGACTTCGACCACTATATATTCAGCAGTTATTTGCTGGATGCAGATTGGTGGGGACAGGCAATGGAATTATTTGTACCTGTGCTGTCGATATATTTCGGAGCTTCTATTGGATGGAAGTTAATTAAGAGATCAATAATTAATGGTGTTGTAGAAGTAATGATGAAGAAAGAAAATGAAAAGTTGAACGGTTAATGTTCTAGTCTTGGGCGAGACGATAAACCGTCCTTTATTTTTTACACAAGATATAGTAGAAAGGAGGAATTGCATATGAGCGATTTATACAAAGATTTTTTCGGAGATGAGTTTATTAAGAAAATCGATGAAGAACAAAAAAGAAAAGCAATTCGAGAATTTAAAGACAAAAAGAAAGAACCTATTATTAAGAGGAGAGATCTTGTTCTAAAGATTTTATGGGAAAGGTTTGAAGAAGCAATTAGTAGAGATATGGGTGGATTTGTCGATGATGATGGTACATTTCATGTAGACAAGCTAGATGAGTATATAGCCAAGCGCATGGAAGAATACGAGAAATTCGGAATAACTCAAGTCAATGAATACTATGATGCAAAGCTTAAAGAAATCGATGACATGAAAGTTACAGCAGAAAGGAGGTCTAAAGAGTCCTAACACGGGCTCTTTCTTTTTTACCTACCACAAAAATTACACACTCTATAATAGAACATAAACTTTAGTTTTTATAAAGAAAGTGAGGTAATTATTATGTTGATTATGGTTATGTTATTTGTACTTACAGTTATGGTAGCTGGTATTTACTGGCACATGTTTGGTAAGGGTATTAAGAGAATTATAAAAAGACAAATAGAATTTATAAAGATGAAAAAGGATATGAAGAAATTAAAGAGCAAGTGGTATTACACTGGTGATATTGCATATAAAGATATTATGGAGTTCAACAAAAAGTATTGGGGAGGTCTTGGATTTGTTAGACCAACTATACATTGGAACAACTATACAAAGATGTATATCATCAGATTTTAAGGAGCACTTGCTCCTTATTTTTTACACTTACTATAGTAGGAGGTGATTCTATGAATGATATTAATTTAGAAAATTCTTTAGAAAAATTGGATAGAGAAATGCGACGATTAAATTCGCAAGAAAGTGTTTTATTGAAACGGATGCATAAAGCAGCTGTTCCATTAAGTAAACTTTGTGCGAGAAATAAAATATTCAAGTATGCATTTACTGATCCTGAAAAATGTGAAGATGCTAGGAAATATTTAAATAGGATTAAATTAAATCCTTTATATGAAAAGCCATTCGTTTGGATTGACTTTGAAAATTGGAGGCTGCCCTTGTGACAGCCCCTAAAATTTTTACACGTCCTATAATAGCAGGTATTGTAGATTTTTAAGAAAGGACGGTAATGTTATGAATATTATTAGATTGAGTAGAGACGACACAGAGATGTTAGCAAAATGGAATGCAACAAAAGAGTGGGCAAACTCACTAGGTAAAATAAATGAACATTTGATAAATTACGGATTTTTATTTAATGAGTTTAAACTCTATATTGGAGACAAGTTGCTATTCAAAGTGGAGGTTGACAAAGATATTTTTAATATAAAACAGATTAATTTAGAAGAACATACAGGCGAAAAATTTATATATTCGTTTTTCGAATTTTATGAATTATTAGCCTCTGTGATAGAACAGAGGGAAAAAGATGAAAATTATAAAACAAATTTTAAAGAAATGCAGACATGTTTTATGTTTGACTTTGTAAGCTATGTTGTTTACAAAGCAATGAATCAGGAAACGGTTTTGGTTGAAGAAACCGAAAGGAGGTATACAGGTACTGGTAGTAAGAAAAATACTGCTGGTAAGAAAGATATTGTATATTCATTAACGGATTGTGTACGAAAGTATTCAAGACATATAAACCATTGTAAGCATGTGTATACATGTGAACATTGGGAAGTTAGGGGACATTATAGACACTATAAGTCTGGAAAGGTTGTATATGTCAAACCCTTTGAGAAAGGTAAAAATAGAGATACTGAACTTAAAGATAAGGTATATAGACTTTAAAAGATTTAAGGGACTGTAACATGTCCCCTAAATTTTACCCTCGAACGTAGTGAGATGGTCGCAGAATAAACACACCATATAGTGAGAGACTAGTTGGTGTAATAAGGAGCATACCCGCAAGGGAGGTGTTGCGTGTAAGACGTGCACAGTCTTTTCTTTTTTCTCCGCAATAAAAACACGTCTTATAATAGGAGACTGTTTATAGAAAGGAGAAGACAGTTATGAGGAAAATTATATTTATAATTATGACAGGTTTATTATTAACCGGTTGTGCAGAAAAAGAAATTGTAAAAGAAGAGAGACATAGTAATATAGAAACTATTTTAGTAGAAGATATTATAACAGAAAATATTGAAATTGAAGAAATAAGAGTAGAAACAATTGAATAAGTTAATAAAGGACTGGCTTAACAGCTGGTCCTATTATTTTTACACACTCTTTTATGAGGAGACGGGAAGGAGTATTTATGTATAATTTTGAGAATAAACGATGTGATAATGGTAATGGAATTCATTATTCCAGAATTATTGCTAGTTGGGTTGTAGCAAATAATTTACGTGGAACTTTATTCAATGACGACTTTAAGGATTGGTTAAGATCTTTAGAGCTCAGCGATGATGAAGTTCAGGAAATATATGAGATGGCAACAAACGGCAGGATGGAATGTGAGAATCATGCAAGAAAGTTTATAGCAAGTAATAAATAAGGAGATTTACAGTCTCCTCAATTTTTACACACATTATAATAGATGGTTTAATTAAGCAAAGAAAGGAGCTTATTATGAAGAAAATTATTGTAGGAATTATTGCGATCGTTGGCGCTATTGGAGTAGTGCTTGGAGGTATTGCAGTAGCAAACAAGTTAATTAATAAGGATACTATAACTGAATAAACCAACTACAGACCTGAGTAAGTCTTAAAACTGCTCATTTCTTTTTACATATATACAATATACACATTCTATTATAGAAAGGAGGTGACTATGTTTAAAATTATAGAAAGCCTTATAACC
>JAEIGA010008701.1_pt1 | contig 15362 bp, 15 predicted proteins | sample 9270691 | NCBI WGS metagenome assembly JAEIGA01 (sample SAMN17057246, study PRJNA624740) | gut metagenome | biome: biome; isolation source: fecal sample | host: Bos grunniens | place: China: Xizang | collected 2019
AAACAAGGTAACGACTACTACGAACCAAAATTCCGAGAATTAGGTAAGGTTGAAGAAAAGTTTTCTCGTAACTATAATATTGAGTTCAACGCACCTGAGGTATCTGCAAAAGTTAGATACTACAGGAAACTGATAGACAATGCAATCACGACCGAACTGAACGATTTCTTTTCTAAAACGAACTCTAATACTCTTGCATTATTCTATCGAAAATCTATATTAGGATTGGTGCAGACTGGTTTAAAAGAAATCAGGGAAATCATCATAACGAACAATCTTGATTTAGACGCTTTGTTCATATCGAGGGATTATTCTGGAGCACTGTATATCAATGAAAATACTTATATATATCATTATCTCGTCTTGGCTCTGATAAGATTTTATATGGAGTTTCAACAGCATTTCATTGATTATATTGAGGAAAGCAAGCAAAGAACCATTGACAGTTTCTTTGTTGAGATTCTTCAATGGAGAAAAAGCGACTATGTAAATATCACTCTTATTCCTACATTGGAAATCACTCCGGCAATTGAAGTGAAGAATGATAAAAAGGTAAAGGATAATCATAGCATTGTTGGTTTTATATATACCAAACAGAAAGAAAATCCAGAAGCTATAACTGACCTTATGAATTGTCTAAAGAAAAATAACTTTATTGACATTAATACTTCTATTTCTGATTTTAAGCATCTTTTTACAGGTAAAGTAGTTGAAAATCCGATTCGTTGGACAACGTATTTAGGAGGACTTTTAGATTTATTCAGACAATTAAATGAACATAAATTGATTGAATATGAAGGTAACAGTATTTACAAGATCGTGTGTGCTTGTTTTGTTGATAAAGATGGAAATAAATTTGATGAAGTAAAATTTAAGTTTGGTAAACCTTCAAAAAATATACATCTAAGTATTAGTAAAGCTGTTGGTTTGATGAGATAACTACACTCTGTACTCTGATTTTAAATAATTATTAAAAAATATTGGTAAAAGACTGATACTATTAAGTGTCGGTCTTTTATTGTTTTATAACACTCTGTACTCTGTAGACCACTCTGTACAGAGTGCTATTCTTATAATTATCAATATTTTCCATTCTACTTTTGCATCAAGCAATCGCCCGAAAACGGAACTCTCGGACGGTTGTGGAGTTCCAATTTTTCTAACATAAAAATAAGTTATCATGTTACAAAAAATTGACAACATAACATTTAACGAATTGCCAGAGGCAATATCACAACTTATGAAAGATGTGAACGAATTGAAGTCATTGCTTCAAACCGTTCACGATGCAAAGGTAGAACCCGACAGATGGTTTGACATCGACCAGCTATGCCAATATGTTCCTGATAAACCAGCAAAACAGACTGTTTATGGTTGGGTGGCACGTCATACTGTCCCTTATCATAAAAAAGGCAAGAAACTGCAATTCTTGAAATCAGAGATTGACGTATGGTTGAAATCTGACCAAAGAAAAACAGCTGCAGAACTTCATGCAGAAGCATTGGCTTATGTCAACAGCAAGAAAGGAGGTTTGAGATGAGCGAACCTAAATTGTTGAAAGACATCATTTGCGAAATGGCAATGGATAAGGATGATGCTATCGGAAAGACTATCGTCAAATGCCCTTTCATACAGGCAGAACTGATTAGTAAAGGATTGTTAAGTCTTGATGATCTTAGTGACAATGAAATTAATAATCTTGTTGAACATACTCATCTTAATGATTGGATTGACAATCAAGATGTGATGGAAACACTGCACATCAGTCCTCGCACACTACAAACTCTCCGTTCTAACGGAACTCTACCTTTTTCTCGTATCAACGGCAAAATCTATTATCGCCGTCAGGATATACAGAAAATACTTGCCGATAATTATGTAATGTATAAAATCAGAAACGAGTATGGAAAATCAAAATAACAATACAAAGAAGTTCTCATTCTTCAGTTTGCCTGTATCTAACACTAAGCCGAGCAAGGTCTTCACTTTGCTCGACGCTTACAATTACATTGTCGGACATCAGGCGACTCACAGCACCAATTCATTGCGTGCAATAGCCGACAAAACTTATGCTCGTCAATATAAGGCGAGAAATTTCAACTACTGCACTTTCAGCGGTACTTTCAACAAACGTAGCGATGATGGTCTTATCCAACATTCAGGACTCTTATGTCTCGACTTCGACCATCTCAACAATATAGAAGACGTAAAGGACATTCTAATTCATGATGAATATTTCGAAACTCAACTGCTCTTCGTTTCACCATCAGGCGACGGACTGAAATGGATTGTGGAAATAGACATATCAGAGGCATCACACCAAGACTGGTTCGATTCCATTTCCAACTATCTGTCACACACCTATTCTCTAGTTGCAGACCCGCAATGCAGAAACATTTCACGAGCCTGCTTCCTTCCACACGACCCACATTGTATAATCAACCCTAAATTCTTAAGATATGACAAAGAAACAATTTAATATGACCGACTGGCTCAACAAAAAGCCAGATACAACAAACCAGAAAAATACAGACCAAGAAAAATCCGTGCAGATTCGCGAGATCCGTGGAGATAAAAATATGATTAGTGTCAATTCGTGCCAATTCGTGGACCAAGGGAAAAGCGTATCCCCAAGTTCTGTTGACTGTTGTCCGTTGTCTGTTGACCTTCAAGAAGAAATCGAACTTCTTACAGTGGAAATAGAAAACAAAGCCATCGATATCGCTCCCGACTATCAGTCATGGCGCGACCTCGGATTTGCTCTTTCCGAAGAACTCAGCGAAAACGGAAGAGAATATTTCCATCGTATCAGCAGATTCTATCCAAACTATTCTTACGGGGAAACCGACAAACAATTCACTTCATGCCTAAAAGCACACGGAAGCGGAATCACCATCAAGACATTATTCCACCTCGCCAAACAAGCAGGAATAACAATCAACACCCGTTCCCAAGTTCCCATTCCCCCAATATCCTCAAAAACCTCAACTGAGGTTATTGAGGGTTTAGATGAAATCGAGACGATACCATTGGAGCAGATGCCCACTTTTAGTGATAAAGTGAAAGACAATCTACCAGAATTTCTTAAAAAGATAGCAGACGATTCCATCTCCAATGAAGATGCCGACCTGCTCATCTTAGGAACCCTTACAGTTGTCTCGGCTTGTATGCCAAATATTTACGGAATATATGCAGGCAGAGAAGTCTTCCCGAATCTTTTCCTTTTCGTCACTGCACACGCCTCTGCAGGAAAAGGACGCCTGTCATTGTGCCGTTTTATTATAGATCCCATTCATAAACAGCTTCGTGAGGAATATGCAGTCGAGATGGAGATTTTCAAACGACAGCAAGTCGATTATTCTATCAACAAAAAAAATCCAGATGTAGAACAACCAATAGAACCACCTCTTAAAACGCTATTTATTCCAGCAAACAGTAGTTCTACGGCAGTTTATCAAGTGTTGAACGATAATAAAGGCGTTGGACTTATTTTTGAAACAGAAGGAGATACGCTTGCAAATACTTTCAAATCAGATTTTGGAAACTTCTCCGATGGTTTTAGAAAAGCGTTTCATCACGAACCAATCTCTTACAACAGACGAAAAGACAAGGAATTTGTTGAGATTGAAAGACCTAAGTTGTCAGCGCTTTTGTCTGGAACACCTCGCCAGATTCTTTCACTTGTGCCAGATGCAGAAAACGGATTATTCAGTCGTTTCATATTCTATTGCATGAATATCAGGTTGGAATGGTACGATGTGTTTGCCGTGCAAGACGAAACGCTCGACGAACATTTCAAGAATTACGGAAGAGAGTTCTTTGATTTATACCGACTTTTGAAAACAACACCATCAATACGTTTCTCATTTTCGGCAACGCAGCAGAAAGAATTCCATGCCTTCTTTGAAAAGATGCAGATGGAATATTCATCAGGATTTGGCATCGATTTCGTGGCATCAATAAGACGTTTCGGACTCATAACATTCCGTATTGCAATGACACTGTCTGTATTGCGCATACTTGAAAACGGCGAATTCCCTAACGTTATGCTATGCAACGACAAAGACTTCAGCACTGCAATATCAATGGCAGAAACACTGCTCAAACACACAGCTAAGGTCTATCAGACGTTTCCTGTCAATGCAGAAGAACAACCCATTGGCAAGAACCAGCTCAAACAGCAATATTTTGATGCTTTGCCACACAATTTCGACAAACAAACAGCCTTGTCGGTAGCGCAAACATTAAACATACCGCACAAGACAGCCGAGCGATACCTCAAACAATGGACGCTCTCCGCCCAGTTGAACCGTGTTAAACACGGATGGTATGGAAAATAGAGAAAAGAAATTTTCATAAGAAAGTCCCTGCGTGGGACTTTTTTTGTTTTTATACACAACAGCTAATACAACCTTGTTATATTTTATTTTGCATATAATATCACTTGCTATATTATGTGCAGAAGTTTGTATAAAAGCTGTATCACAGCCGTTTTGTCGTTATTTTTTCAATCGTAACATTTCTTAATAAATATTTACATACATTCATAAAATATTGCAACTATTTCTTTATTTTTGCTTATAGACTCAAAAAACCAAACTCTATGAAATTGAACAAAGCTAATTTCTATTAACAATTAAAAACAACAACATGAACAACAATCAATCATCACAAGAATCTCTCTTCTTGAACACACTGGCCTTTGAATTCCCCAAAGAACCTGTAACATTCTATTTTTCAGAAACAGACTGTAAAAATGCACACTTTACAAGAATTCGCAGTTCAGTATTGTTTCCTGCAAATATACACTCCATATTGCCGAAACTAAAAAACAACGACACCATTTATACCTCATTCTCACGACATGTAGCAAATACAATACCACTGGAAATAGACTTTAATCTTCGAGAAAATTTCCACCTTGTCAAAAGATATTATAACGACAAGATAAATAGATTTTTTGTACTCAAAAATATATTGGTACAAACCAATTTTATAGGAGATAACCAAATTTGGCTCTTTGCAGAAAAAAGAGATAGCTATACTCTTTATGATAGGTTTACACTGAAAATCAACTATAATGAACATCACAATACTCCCGAACTTTTAATATCCTATGACCGTCAGGCAAAAGTACTTAACAAGTCTCTTGCTCAACTCATAAGCGAAACCAATTCACAAAATGACGACATCTTCGCCGACAATGATACAAATGTCGATATAACAAGACTTATAAACAGAGTCGTACAAAGAAAGTCTATATCAGGTCAAAAGGAGAAAACAAGAGAAAAAATAATCAGATATTACCAAATAGTCAAACTTATAAACGATGGTGAAAATATAGATTACACTTCGCTCTTCCCAATACTGAACAATCCGCTTTCGTATCACTTTGGAATTAGCATTGATAGCGCAGAGGAACGTTCATCTAAGAAAAATCGTTACCTTCAATATCTTGACAAGATAACGCAATTTCGTGACAATTTCCTGATAACAGAAGATTTTCAGAATATAATTCCTGTTTCGGATAGTTATACTTCTGTAGAAGCAGGTAAAGTTAATGTAGATTCAAGGCAGCTGATGTTTGGAACAGATGTTTCAGGACAACGTACTATAGACATTCTTCCACAAAGAGGTATAAACTTTGGTCCCTATTGTCAGCCTCGTCATGCATCCGTACAGATTTTCTTCATTGTTCCTCGACTATATAGAGAAAGTGCTTTACTTTTGCATGAAATGTTGAAAAATGGGTATGGTAGCGGTTGGTCTCGTTTTGAAAACCTGCAAAAATATCTTGGCATTCCATTTACAACAGCTAATAATTTTAGTCTGGTATTGGAGAATCAAGATAATCCAATACCAGAAATTACGGACAAACTTGAAAAACGCAGAGACTATATAATTGACAGCATTGATACAAAATTTATTGCCATATATCTTTCACCTATAAGCAAAGATTGTAAAAACCGACAGCAGTTTCAAACATATTTTAGAATAAAAGAATTGCTTTTAAGATGGGGCATTGCTTCTCAATTTATTGATGTTAACAGAATGATTCAGACATTGGAAAAAGATAAAGCTCAAAACAAAAACAATTTCTCTTATTATTTGCAAAATATAGCTATTGCTGTCAATGCAAAACTCGGCGGAACTCCGTGGCGTATTGCAACGCCATTGCAACGTGAATTGATAGTAGGTGTCGGTGCATTTAAAAATATTGAAACTAACACCAATTATATAGGCTCGGCATTTTCTTTTGACAACACAGGTGCATTCAAATCGTTTGAATATTTTCAGAAAGATGAACTGTTAGAGTTGGCAGGAGCGATTCAAAACGCTATCATCAACTATAAGAACACAATACAAATGCCACAACGTCTCATAATACATTTCTATAAAACAATGAGCGCAAGAGAAGTGGAAGTCATAGAAAAAGCTCTATGTCAGTTGGATGTTGAGATACCTATATTTATAGTTGCCATCAATAAGACAGAATCGGAAGATGTGATAATATTCGATGACAATTACGATGCAAAGATGCCGTATAGCGGACGCTTTGTCAATCTTGGAAACAACCAGTACTTGCTCTGCAACAACACACGTTATGACGACAATGGTCAACCATATATTGAAAGTTTTCCGTTCCCTATAAAACTGAAAATATCATGCCCGTCAGACCCTTATCTTTTAAATCAGAACACAATTGTAGAACTCATCGAACAAGTATATCAATTCAGTCGCATCTATTGGAAATCCATACGACAACAAAATCTTCCTGTAACTATCAAATACCCAGAAATGGTTGCTCAGATAGCTCCATACTTCACAGATGGTATAATTCCACACAACATTGGAAATGACAATCTATGGTTTTTGTAGATAGAAAAAATCCTCAGTAGTCGTATGATTGCTGAGGATTTTAAGTTGTTATATCCATTAATTCATAATATTTTATACTGGTTTTTCTATATTTATTTTTTTTCCAATAAATAGAGCCTTTTCTTTATAATTTGAATCTACAAACCAATAATCCTCTAACAATTTTATTGTAAATGATTGGTTGATAATAGAATCTTTTGATATATAATATATAGGTCTGTTTAATTCATGGAAATAATTTAGTTCGTATTTACACCATTCTGAATTTAGAGAATTTTCTGATTCAACGAATAAAATGGCTTTTGATTGTTGTAATCTATATTCAATGACTTTTAGTGTTGCATCGCATATTAAATGTCGTTTTAAATAATCAACGTCATTTATCCAATCACAAAAAACATCCATTCCCAACTTATTCTCTGCTATAATTAAGTCTTGAACAACTTTGCTATCCTTACTGCTATGTGATATAAAATAATCATATAACTTGAGTCTTTGCTCTTTAGAATTTTCTATACGATATTCAAGTTCGTTTGGGTTTAAAGGAATGTCATATACTTCTTTAGCGTAAACGTTCTTCAAAAACTGTTTGCGTTTATTATTATTGCAATGAATACGCATAAATTGTTGCTTCCTTAAACGTGGTTTGTAGTTAAATGACTGAAGGTGTCTGAATGCATCATACCTTAATTGAAAATTGATTTCAGTGTCATTCAGTTTAAATAGGAATTGTATAATCTTATTGCAATAATACTTTTTAAGTTCTGCAAGAATATAAACTTTGTCTCTTTGAGTTGTATTTTTCTGCTCATATAAACCAATCAGTTTGTCTATAAAAGATGGAGTTACCTGTTGCGTTTTAGATAATGCCATATTTATTTTATGATTGACACGATCTATTTTAGGTTTTCGTTTTGCATAAAATATTTCTTCGTATTTGGTTTTATTCTCATCCGAATAATTATAGAAATGTTGTTTTTTATATGTGGCAGATAATATTTTTTTATAATTTGTAGCATATTCTATTAAAACTTCTGGTTTGGGCATATTGTATCTTGCCTTATGGTATCGTTTTTCTATATGTTTGTCTTTTATTTGGTAATATATATACCTATCTTCTGCATACTGCCATTCATGTGGATAGTATTTGCGTAAACAATCAATAATATCACCATGTGTATATACCTTGGGAAGTAAAGGCTGTATAGATTTAATTTCATCGTTCCACATTGATATAATATCTTTTATATCACGATCAAAAATGTGTTTGGTTACACTAGACATATAATTGTTAATTTGATTTAAGATTTATATGTTTGTGATAATTATAATTCCAGAACAAACTATTGCTAATGGAATGTAAAACCATAATTCTGTTACTGATGCGCAGCAATCAAAAAAACTATTTTTGCTATTTGGAAAGTCCTCTTTAGTTGCTTTTAATGAGAAATCTATATTATTTTCTTCTGTATTTCTTACTTTGTCGTATAATGAGCGATACAATCGTTCTTGCAATAAATAATATGAATCTAACCCCCAAAATACTAATATGGGTATATATGCTACGAGAAAGTATAGTTTATCAGATTCTTTGCTTGATAAGGCAAATATACCTGCTACAAGAGTTACAGCCCAGCCTTTTAATAGAAAAGAGTTGTTTCCCATTCTATTTATGATTCCTTGAATCATTTCTAAGTGTTTTGTTTTATTTTCCATATTTTAAATCTTAGATTATTACTATATATTTTCCAATAATTCAATGACTCTGTGAATCTCTGAATATGCCTTCATATCTTCAAGCGATTCCTTGCACAATTGACATAACTTCTCTGAATTTTCCATAGCTCTTTTCAAGTCACCGTTTTCTGTTAGATATTGGTATAAATTAGTTCGGGTAAAATAATGCTTTGTCTTTTCATATCCTGGCATAAAACTCTGCAACTCAGGAAGCAGCTGTTCGCAACTGTCATAATTTCTTATGACAACATTGGGTAAGAAATGTAACAAAAACCAAAATTCCGTACATGGGTTTGTTTCAATAAACAAAACACGATCTGAATATTTCTTCTTACTATATTTGATTTTCGCCTTTTGATACATTTGCATTTCTTTCGAGTGACTATAAAGTCTATCCATATCAAATAGGCATACGATATAATCATATTGTTCATTTATATATGAATCCACCAATTTCAACATGTGGTAGATATCGCTGTGCCGAGGAAAATCAGGAGCAACTTTAAACGGAAAACGACGAGCAATCCTTAGAGAATCAAAATAAAACCATTCGGTATCACCTTCTCCTATTATGGCAATACTTTTTTTGACAACCTTTCCCATTTTATCAATCATTTAAGTTCAAATACTGGCTGCCAAGGAATGGAAGCTTAACTAATTTACCTTGTCTATATGCATTGTAAGGTGATAGGTTTTTATGAAGACCAAGTGAAGAAAGACGAAATACCTTTGTTTCGCCCAATTCGTCTTTGTCTGTGAACCATATAGTGTCACGACGAATAAATCCCTCGTTGAGAAGATTGATGTCGTGTGTTGTCAATAACAATTGTGATGTACCATTGCTGTTGGCTAAAAATACCTTTATGAAATATGCCAACAATTCATAATGAATGCTGGTTTCCACTTCGTCAATTATAACAAATTGATTTTCTTTTAGCAAGAAATTTAAAATCACAGCCATACCCAAAAATCTCATCGTACCGTTCGACTCATATTTTTCAGGTAAATCATATAAGTCCTCACCAGCTTTGTGGGTAAATGTCAGTTCTGTATTTGTGACAACGCCTTTCTTGAGCATTTCAACTTTTGCGATATCATCAATAGGAGCATTTTGAATCAATTGTTCCAATTCTGGAGTAATCAGTTCCTCGTCTTCATGCAAAGCAATGTCTTCGATGTTAAAATCCGATGCTTTCAAGAAGTTTAGTATAAAATTCTTGAGTTCTCCAGAATCATCCTTGTTTAGATGTTTCTTTATATACCCTGACAAAAGAACGCTTGGAGTCAATATGTCTTTTACCTGCTTTGCAAAGTAATCATAAACATCATTGAGTTTGGTTTTTTCTACATTGCTTTTGCCAAATGCAGCAAGTACACTACTATTGTTGATAGTATTACCTGATATGGTGTCTTTACTCTTTTTGCTTAGTTTTAGATTAGTGCCAAACTCTATAATTGATGAATCTGTTTCTGGGTTATAGCTTCGGCTATATAGTTTTGTAGGACGAATAGATTCATATACGGTCAACGACTCTGAATGTATGCACTTCGAATCCAATTCAAAACTTAGGATGTATTTCAATTGGTTTAGATAAAATGTCATCGACATTTTTGTTGTTTCATTTCTTGAATTAGAATCAAGTAAAAATGGAACAACTCCTGTTTTTTCATTACGGTCTTTGTGCATTCGCAAGACAAGCATTCTGAAAAAGTCTATTGCATTCAAGATGTTGGTTTTTCCTGAAGCATTTGAACCATATATAATACCCAACTTTAATAGTCTCACGTCATCTTTAACTTTATAGGAATATTCGTCAGACATATAAGCATCCGAAGTAAGTTCAAAACTTATCTTTTGAATAGATTTAACGGAGAAAAAGTTCTCAATAGAAAATTCAGCAATCATAACCTTAGTTTAATTTTATAATTCAATTGCAAAGGTAAAAATATAATTTAATAAAATCAAGTTATAAATATGATTTTTGTAAAAATATTACAAATATACTGATTATAATTATAATATTTATTTTAAAACATAATTAAATGGAAAGAAGTTCACGTCTTGGAATCTTTATTTTCTGCAAATTGGCTTATCAATTAGATACGTTCGTTATTACTCTGTTTTCCCCTTCATTTGTTGAAATCTTTTTTACTTATTTATTGAAAAGTTGTTGTTTTTATTATACATTTGTAGCATTGAAAATAAACTTTAACTAAAACTAATATCACAAAACAGAAAAAGAAGGAATTACCGACATATTATATTGAATAGATAGCGTTTAGTAGCTGTCCTTGAACACCAATTTTCCACAATCGTCCTCTCTGGAGGACAAAACACATCAAGGCCGAGTTACCAGATGCCGTATATCATACGGCGTGGAATAACTTGTTTAGATGTGTGGGCGTGGAAACCCGGTGTTCGAGCAAGGTATAGATTCCACGCCTTTTTTATTTTGTGGTGGAACTTGAATAGTCGTTAAACCATAAAAAAACGTTAGAGATATGATAAACTTGGTAAAAGGACAGAATCATGTACTCAATATGAATATATTTCACATTGGGTTAGGTTGGGATGTAAATGAAGATGCTTCATCATTCGATTTCGATCTTGATGTCTCTGCATTTATGCTCAATAAAAACAAAAAAACACCAGCAGATGACTATGTAGTGTTTTATAATTCCGAAAAACGTCTTAAAGTATATTTAGATGGACCTAATAAAGGAGAGTTGGTAAAACCTCTTCAAATTACACCTTATACATATTGGAGTTCAAATGATGCAATGCGTGAAGAATCACGTCCTGTAGACCCTGAATTATCTGTCATTGGTTCAATTGATGATGAAGATGGTACAACATCAGAAGATGGCGATGACGAAACAATGGATATAGACCTCTCTAAAGTTCGTGATGATATTCAGGAAATAATCATTACAGTAAGTATTCATAAATACGCAGAACGTAAACAAAACTTCGGACAAGTTGAAAGAGCTTATGTTCGTTTGTATAAACCAGGACAAGAAGCTGAAGGTCAAGGAGAATTTATTTATGATTTGACAGAAGATTTCTCTACATGTGCATCTGTAGAATTCTGTCGATTATATAGACATAATGGTGAATGGAAAGTTCAAGCTACAGGCATAGGCCATAAAGGTGGACTTGAAGAATTGGTAGAAAAGTTTATGTAATAGTAAATTCAATCTCTGAAACATTGCAACAATAATTCAACTTAACTATCTCGATTATATTGTAACGTTTTAGAAATTACTTCAATAAGTAAATGTCATTATACTTTTGCATTGTTAAATCTTAAAAATAAAATGATATGATAAATTTAGAAAAAGGACAACGCGTCAACGTTGATTTGCCAAAGTTTACAATTGGTTTAGGTTGGGATACCAACAGTTCAAGTACAGGTTCTGCATTTGACTTAGATGCTTCAGTATTCATGTTAGGTGAAAATAGAAAAATTATCAATGATGATTATTTTGTGTTCTATAACAATTTAAAATCACCAGATGGAGCTGTAGAGCATACTGGAGATAATAGAACAGGTGAAGGTGATGGAGATGATGAAAGCATTAAAATTGACTTAACATCAATCAATCCACAGGTTTCTGAAATTGTTGTTGTTGTAACCATTCACGAAGCTGAGAAACTCAAGCAAAACTTCGGTCAAGTTCACAATTCATTCATAAGAATCTTTAATACTGATACTCAAGAAGAAATATTGAGATATGAGTTAGAAGAAGATTTCTCTGTAGAAACAGCGGTTGAATTTGGACGTATCTATAAGAAAAACGGACAATGGAAATTTGAAGCTATCGGTGTAGGACAAAAAGGTGGCTTGAGAGAATATCTTAATATATACAATTAATTAAAAGGAGGTAACCATGGCTATTAGACTAGAAAAAGGACAGAGAATCAACCTTGAAAAAACATCAGGTGTAAAACTCACCAACTTCTGTGTAGGATGTAATTGGGGAGCTGTTGAAAGAATGCAAAGAGAGGAAGTCGTGGTAAGTGAAGGATTCTTAGGCTTTGGAAGAAAAACAGAATGGAGAAATGTTAAAACCATAGTAGATGTCGACCTGGACCTAAGTTGTCTAATGTTTGATTCTGAAGGTAAACCAATTGACCATATTTATTCAAATCTTTACAGATTTGCAGACAACGGAATAGGTTTGCCAAATGGCAAGCATGATTCTAGAGATAGAGCATTACATCATACTGGTGATGACAGAACAGGAGATGTTGGTGGAGATGATGGTCTTGATAATGAAATCATAACTGTAGATTTATCTCGTGTCAGTGGAGATGTCAACCAAATCGTTTTCTTCTTGAATATTTATAACAATGAAGATTATAGTGGTGACTTTTCAGGCATACCATACGCTTCTATTCGTATGTATGAAGGAACACCGACAAAAGTCAGAGAAGTTTTTGCACAATATGATGTTGCAACAAAAACAGAATGTATTGGCAAAAGAGCTCTTGTTTTAGGAAAACTCTATAAACATAATGGCGATTGGAAATTTGCAGCCATTGGTGATGCTCACGAAGACAATTCTATCGTGCATACGATAGCAAGAGTAATGAGAGACTATTCAAAATAAACAGTTATGGCAATACGATTAGAAAAAGGACAAAGAATCAATCTTGAAAAAAGCAATGGTTCTAAATTAGAAAACATCTGCGTTGGTGTTAACTGGGGCGCAATAGTTACCAAAAATTGGTTAGGATTCACTAAAACGGAAGCTGTTGATTTAGACGCAAGTTGTGCGATGTTTGATGCAAACGGAAATATAATTGATAGAGTTTGGTTTAGACATTTAACATCCAATGATGGTGCAGTTAAACATAGTGGAGATGATTTAACTGGTGATATTGATGGTGATGATGGATTGGATAATGAAGTTATCACAGTTGATCTCAAAAGGTTAAATCCTCAAGTTGAAAAAATAGCATTTGTGTTAAATAGTTTTAGAGGACATGATTTTAAAACTATCCCTTTTGCATCAATAAGAATTTACGAAGGAACACCTAAAAAAGTAAATGAAATTTTCGCAACATATGATATTGCAAATGATCCAACATTTGCTGGTAGTGTTTCGATGATTATGGGTGTTTTTTACAAACGTAATGGAGAATGGAAATTCAACGCTATTGGAGAACCAACAAAAGATAGAGATTTTGAAAATACATTACAAACAGTAAAACAAAGATATTTATGAGAAGATTACCTGTATATTTATTATTAGACACTTCTGGTTCTATGTACGGAGAACCTATTGAAGCTGTAAAAAATGGTGTTCAAGTTTTAGTATCAACACTTCGTCAAGACCCATATGCTCTAGAAACAGCATATTTAAGTGTTATTACTTTTGATAGCTCTGCTAAACAAGTAGCTCCATTAACAGAATTATCAACTTTCCAAATGCCAAATATTGAAGCAAATGGATGTACAGCTTTGGGTGAAGCATTGACTCTTTTGGCAAATAAAGTTGATAGCGAAGTAACCAAAACTACAGCTGAAGTAAAAGGTGACTGGAAACCATTAGTTTTCATCATGACAGACGGCGAACCTACCGACGATTTAAACAAAGGTTTGGCTGAATTTAAAAAGCGTAAATTCGGTATGGTTGTAGCTTGTGCTGCAGGTCAAGGTGCAAATACAAATACATTGAAACAAATCACAGAAAGTGTAGTTCAATTAGATACTGCTGATAGTGCAACCATCAAATCATTCTTCAAATGGGTTTCTGCTTCAGTAAGTGCAGGTAGCATGAAAGTTGAAGAAACTTGCCAAGAAGTTGGTGGTTTGAGCGAATTGCCACCTCCACCACCAGAAGTTAATATTGTTATCTGATATAAAAAAGGCAATTGCAGTCATTTACATAAGTGATATGCAGTTGCCTTAATTTAACACAAATATAGAGTTATGAGAAGATTACCTGTTTATTTGCTTATCGATACATCTGGTTCTATGAAAGGTGAACCTATAGAATCAGTTAAGGTTGGAATAGAGTCTATGATTGCAACTCTACGTCAAGATCCTTATGCTTTGGAAACTGTTAACATCAGTATTATTACATACGATAGAGAAGTTAAGGTTCTTCTCCCGTTAACACCATTGGAAGACCTGCAATTACCTAATATAACCACACCTGATTCAGGTCCTACTCATACAGGTGCAGCATTGGAAAAATTATGTGAGCAATTAGATGCAGAGGTAACATTAAGCACTCCTGATAGAAAAGGTGATTGGATGCCGTTGCTTTTCATTATGACAGATGGACATCCTTCTGATATAATGCTTTATAATCAAATTGTTCCAATTGTAAAGAAAAAGAAATTTGCTAGCATTATTGCATGTGCGGCAGGAATGAAAGCTAAAATTGAACCTTTAAAGCAACTGACAGATCAAGTCTATTCATTAGATACAATGGATAGCACAAGTTTTAAGAAATTCTTCAAATGGGTTTCTGACTTAATTGAAGTTGGAAACAAAAGTGTTGGCGCAACAGATGAATTGATTTTGCCACCACCTCCAGAAGAAGTGAATTTTATTATATGACAAGAAAATTACTATAACGTTAAAATGATGATTATATGAGACGTTTACCAATATATTTCCTTATAGATGTATCAGAATCAATGGTTGGCGAACCTATTGAACAAGTACAAAATGGTATAAGAAACATTATACAAGATTTGAGAACCGACCCATACGCATTGGAAACGGTTT
>JAEIGA010008702.1_pt1 | contig 15360 bp, 11 predicted proteins | sample 9270691 | NCBI WGS metagenome assembly JAEIGA01 (sample SAMN17057246, study PRJNA624740) | gut metagenome | biome: biome; isolation source: fecal sample | host: Bos grunniens | place: China: Xizang | collected 2019
ACTTCAGGACCCAGTGATCAGGTCCATGTCCCGCGACCAGGTTGAGAAGGCTGTCGAGCAGGCAAAGCGCAACATGCAGAAGGCTGCAGCAGATCTTGACTTCCTTGCAGCTGCAAAATATCGCGACGAAATGTGGGCGCTCCAGCAATATCTGAAAGTCTGGAAGGTCTGACAGGATGCTATTTGCAGACCATGATGTCCAGAATCATGTTGTCGGTGTTCTGCATGCCGACAGAGCCGATGCGGCCGAGATTCTGTATGGTCTTTTCGATGTCTTCTTCGATTATGCCGTCATGTGATGAGATGCAGATGCCTTCGCGTGCGAGGACTGCAGACTGAAGGGCGCTTGATACTCCGGATGCAACCTTCATCGCACATCCTACCTTAGCACCGTCGCATACCATTCCGGTGATGTTTCCGATCATGTTCTTGATAGCTGCACATATCTGGTCATAATCTCCTCCACGCAGATATACAAGACCGCATGCTGAACCTGTTGATGCTATCACACATCCGCATAGAGCTGAAAGCTTTCCGAGATAACCCTTTATGTGGATGGCAATCAGGTGACTGAGTACCAATGCTCTGGCCAGCTGTTCGTCAGTAGTGCCGTATCTCAATGAATATGCTATCACCGGCATTGTTACGGTGATACCTTGATTACCGCTGCCGGAGTTGCTCATGGCTGCAAGTGTACATCCTGCCATTCTGGCGTCAGAAGCCGCTGCCGTGAGGGACATTGCATAGCAGAGGAAGTCTCCACCGAATACTTCACGATTGTCGCTCAGGTTGATGGCCCAGCCTACTTTCAGACCGTATGATCCCTTCAGTCCTTCCTGAGCCAGTGCCATATTGAGAGTGCGGGATTCCAGTATGAATCCGATATCCTCGTAAGCTACTGTCGATGCAAAGTCGAGTATCTCGCGGACGGTGAGGTGATAGTCCAGAGTTGTCTTCTGGTCTGTTGCTTCGGAACTTTCGTCGGCAGACGTGCTGAACAGCACTTCTCCGTCATAGCATGTCTCGACGATGCTGTCATGGTTGTCCTGGATCACGACGCTTGAGCAGTGTCCTCCGTCCACATCTACATAAGCTTTGACATAAAGTTTGTGAGATGTCTCCGCAAGGCCGACTGTAACGGCCTTTGCCTCGACAAGTTCCTTTGCTCTGGCAATGGATCTTTCGTCAAGGTCGTGCAGGACCTCCAGACCGTAAGAAGATTTGCCGCAGACAGCTCCAAGGGCAGCCGCGATATGCAGACCGACCATTCCAGTACCCGGTATGCCTACGCCCATGCCGTTCTTGAGGATGTTTCCGCTGACCTCTATCCTTATTGAGTATCCGTCTGAATATCTCCATTCCTGAGGGTTCAGGGCGCATTTCTCTTCGGCAATCTCCATCGCCTTTGCTGTTGCGAGTGCCACTGCTATAGGCTCTGTACATCCCAGAGCCGGCTTCACTTCCTTTCTGATCAGTTCTATGATCTCGGCTTGTCTTGCGGTCATCTGCTGAAAAATTCTATGGTTAAGTTAATTATTTCGTTTATGCTTTCTTCTGATTCCAATGCCTCGATAGGGAAGCCCAGACAAACGGTCCTGTATCCCTTCGCTTCGTTGCATATTCCTGCTGATATCCCTGAGTCTGTATATCTCATGAATGATGTTGCGGTCTTCGCTCCAGGCAGGATGCCGTCAGGAGATTCTACACAGTACTGCTCAGAATTGATCTCGTTGCAGATCTCAAACTGTGTTGCAGGTAATTCTGTGATCTTGTTGTTGCTTAGATACTTGACAGTACCCTTGCGGCTTGCACTGTTTGCAGCCCATTTGAATCCAAGTACGTTCTGTGCGAACTTCTTGGCTGCAGCCACGCCGGTCTTATCCTTTTCATATGGATATATCTGGTCCCATATGTCAGTTCCGATATATGCTCCGCTGACAAGTATGTTCTTTCCGTCCGCTGAAGCTGCTGTAAGAGCCTTCTGCATCTCAGCCGGGAATACTTCGTACTTCTTCTGCAGGCCGCTTCCTACAACGGTCGTAACCTGTTTTCCGCAGATCAGGTCGATACTCCATGCATCTTTTCTGAAAGTGGTGTCTGTGCAGAATGTCTCGTTGCTGCATGAGTAGAACGGAAGTCCTGCCTTCATCATAGCTTTGCCATGGACATACGGGAAATCGAACGTGTTGCCGGCAACTGTGTTTCCTGCGTAGTCAGTATATGACGAACCGAATCCCGGACTGTCGTTTGTCACGAATTCTGACTGCCTGCGGAAGTCATGCATGTCTCCGATATATGCGATGTCCCTTACATGAGGAACGCCGCTGTCCAGACGGTTGTCGAATCCGGCATATGTCGGTGTGTCGAAGAAAGACGGTCCGCTTACTCTGTCGAAATTATTGACTACAAGCATCGGCTTATCCGAAACTTTTTCAGAAGGCTTTCCGATGCTGACGGTTTCAGATGGGAAACTCTTTCCTCCTTCGTTGAATGCCACTACCTTGAAACTGTAGATATGTCCCGGTTTGATCGAAACTTCCGATGACAGGCGTGCGCCATGCTTCTTAAGATTGTCTATGACCCTTCCGTTGTCGAATCCTCCGTCATCAACGCGGGTATAAAGAATGTATCCGGATGGGTTTGCTGTCGGTTCTATTTCGTCCGCAACCGGTATCCAGCTGACAACGGCATTGCCGTTCCTGTCGAACTTCACTCCCATGGATTCCACAGGAAGCGGCTGCACGACGTATGGTACTCCGTATCGGTTGCTCAGATATTTCAACATTCCTTTATAAACGGCACGACTTGCAACGAATCTGAAAGTCGGGTCGAGGCCATATTTCATGTCCGCGAAATTCTGGTGCGAGAGAAGTTCCAGGAGCATGGCCGGTGCAGAAGGGGTGCGGGATTCGCGGTAGCTTCTGTCCCATATCTGACGACGGCTCCATAATGTGTCGTAATCTGCCCTGAGGTCGTGCACGATCTGGCTCTGGACCATGTCCGCATATTCCCTGCTTGTCATCCTGCTTTCTCCACCAGGAAGTTTCTGGCTTCCGTCCGATCGTAATGTATAGATCGAGAGGGTACCTACGATCGAATCGTTAGGTGTGATGCCTGCGTCGGAATGGAAACCGAATGCAAGGTCAACAGGTATTCCCAGTCCGCCTTTTTTTGCAGAGTTCATGTCTGAACCGCGGCTTATCCATTCGACCCAGTCTCCTCGTGACATGTAGTCATCCTTATAGTCGTCTGTCAGTTCGTTCTGGCTGAAGAGGGTTTCTGAAACTCCTGCCCACTGAAGCCAGTATCTTGCTCCTTCTGCAGATCTCGGCATTCCCGATACTTCAGGTACGGCTTCCTTGTCTCCTTTCGGAGCTCTTGCTATGTTACCCATTCCTCCACCGAATCTTACGGCATCGGCAGTCACGATGCTTCCGTTGCTGTGCTTGAAGCCTTCCGGGGTCTCGTTGGTCAGGGATACATAGCCGTCCGATCCTTCTGCAAATTCGAATGTTCCGAGATATATCCATGTTCCTCCTCCCATCTTCTGGTTCACGATGAAATCGCTTGAACCTCCAAGGTGGTGGACGGTGTAATGTGCTGAAGATGTGCTCTTTGCGACAGTCTTATATGAAACATAGACTGCGTATTCGCCTCTTTCCGGGATATCAGGACGCCATTCGATGCCGGATGGGTTCTTCTTTCCGTTCTGGATGCATTCGATCTGTCGTGCTGTTCCGGCTTTGAAAGGTGTTTCAATTCCGACATAAGTCGGTTTGAGTGCCGCGAATCCTGTTCCTGCATTGCTCCATTTGCCGCTTTCAGTATAGGCCGCTGTCCCGTAACTTGTATGGGTACTGTCATTGTCTGCTATCACCTCGTTCCTCTGTACGTCCCTCTCTCTTGGCATAAGTACATATGCTCCTGCATTTTCCAGCATAGGTACGAGATACGGAATGACGTAGCTTTGGGTGTACATGTCCTCGACTGTCTGGAAAAGGGTAGGCCTCTGCCACATCCAGCGCTTTGATCCGGTGTCATAATAATAACCATGGCTCTGCCATAGTGCTATATGTCTGCCGCCCAGACCTTTGTCGAACTCTATTCCGTTCAAGGATGTAACAATGTTCCTTCTTGACGGATTCTTGGTCCTTTGTCTTGTCTCTGTTGGAGTACCGTCAAAATTCAGCGACGGAGTGGAAAGATTTGAAAACGCGATCCGTTTGCTGTAGATTTCTCCCAGCTTGTAGCTGCTGTATTTTTCCGGAAAGAGGGATTTCAGGGCGTTCCTGAACCATTGGATCTCCCCTTTGCGCCAAGGATAGTCTCCGAGGGACTCAGTGAAATAGAAGTCCAGATATGATCCGCGCTTCATCACCGCCTGCAGACGGAGATTCCCATGTACGCTGTTGCGTTCCTGAATAAGTACTGAAAGCGAATCACAGGACGCCTTGAAGTCCTTTACGATGGCGCTCTGACCCATGGCGCTTATTCCGAAGGTCAGGAGAATACAAGCTGTTATGAGAAGTCTTTTCATTTCTTGAGTTTCAGATAGGTGAGGTATGCCAATGCCATGAGGCTTCCGGTGACTATGCCTGTCAGGTCAGCATAGAAGTCGTTGATTTCATATGAACGGTATCCGGTGCTTGCCTGAATTATTTCAGTACCATATGCAACACCGGCTCCTGTTACGGCAAGAACTGTTACAATCAGCAGACTGCATGCGTAGCTGCAGTCTTTGCTGATGAATACAAGGCTTGAAAGAATCGGATAGGGGAGGAACATCAGGAAGTGAAGCATCTTGTCGATGGGAATTCCGAGGAATGTCTTTATATCCATATCCGGAAGGCTCGAAGGCCTTAGGAAGCAAAGGAGACCGACTGCAGCCAGATAGGTGCAGAATGTTATTATATATATGGCTGTCAGTTTCCCTTTCATCTTCAAATGCTTAGAGGGCCTGCATGTCATGCAGCTTCCTGTAGTATCCGTCGAGTGCAATCAGTTCCTCATGTTTTCCTCTTTCTACAATCTTGCCTTCATGCATCACACAGATCATGTCGGCATTTCTGATCGTTGAAAGTCTATGTGCGATCACTATGGTAGTTCTTGTTGATGTAAGTCTGTCAAGAGCCTCCTGTACGATCTTCTCTGATTCAGTGTCAAGAGCCGAAGTCGCTTCGTCGAGAATAAGGATAGGAGGGTTCTTGAGGATTGCACGTGCGATACTGATTCGCTGTCTCTGTCCTCCTGAGAGCTTGCCTCCGCGGTCTCCGATATTGGTCATGTATCCGTCTTCCTTCTCCATGATGAAGTCGTGGGCGTTTGCGATCTTTGCAGCCTCGATGACCTGTTCCATTGTAGCGTTCTCAACTCCGAAGGCAATGTTGTTGAATATCGTGTCATTGAAGAGGATGGCTTCCTGGTTCACGTTTCCTATAAGGCTTCGCAGATCCTTTATCCTTACATCCTTTATGTCGGTTCCGTCGAGAGTTATCGAGCCCTCACCTGCGTCATAATATCTTGGGATGAGGTCTGCGAGAGTGGATTTTCCGGATCCTGACTGTCCTACCAGAGCGATGGTCTTGCCCTTAGGTATGGTAAGGTTGATGTCGTGTAGTATCTCCTTGCCTTCCTCGTAGCAGAACGAAACGTCATTGAAGCTGATGCTGTCGTTGAATCCGTTGATCTTCTTTGGATTGACAGGCTCCTTGATGTCATTCTCAGCATCCATGATCTTGTCCACGCGTTCCATTGATGCAAGGCCCTTAGGGATGTTGTATCCTGCGCGCGAGAACTCCTTGAGAGGAGCGAGTACGCTGTAAAGGATCGTCATGTAGAATATGAATGTGGAAGCGTCGATCGGTGCCTTGTCACTGAGGATCAGCGTACCTCCGAACCAGAGCACTATCATGATCATGATCGATCCGAGTAGCTCGCTGACCGGATGGGCTGAAGCCTGTCTGATTGCAACCTTGCTGTAGGCTTTCCTGTATGCGTTTGCTGTGTTGGCAAATCTTTCCTTCATCTTGTCCTCTGCGATGAAGGCCTTGATGATACGAAGACCTCCGAGGGTCTCGTCAAGCTGTGACATGGTTTCGCTCCATTTGTCCTGGGCTTCGAGAGACTGTCTCTTAAGTTTCTTTCCTATTGCACTCATTCCCCATGCCATGGCAGGTACTACGGTCACTGTGAACAATGTGAGCTCCCAGCTGAGGTATATCAGTGCGCTGAAATAGCATATGATGAGGATAGGGTTCTTGATGAGCATGTCAAGCGAACTTACGATGGAAGTCTCGATTTCGTTAACGTCTCCGCTCATCCTTGCAATGATGTCTCCCTTCTTCTGCTTGCTGTAGTAACCCATAGGAAGGCTCAGAAGCTTGTTGTAAACCATCACCCTTATATCACGTACGATACCCGTTCTCAGAGGTATCATCACTGCTGAAGATGCAAAATAGCAGCTGGTCTTAAGTATTGTCATTAACGCGAAGATACCTCCGAGCAGGAGAAGGGCTGTGGAGCCTCCCCATTTGTCTATCATCGTGCTGACTCCGTAGTAGAAGTTGTTCATTATCTGTTCCTTGCTCGGCATTCCGTCCCATGGCATGAATTCATACACGGTCTGGTCCATCTTGAACAGGATGTTAAGAATCGGAATCAGCAGTGCAAATGAGAATATGTTGGACACTGCAGAAAGAAGGTTCAGTATCAGTGAACCTCCAAGATATTTCTTATAAGGAGCGGCAAAGCGCTTGAGTACTCTCCAGAAAGCCTTCATGTCTTATAGCATTTTCTCTATCCAATGGTACATGAGACGGATCCTCTTGAGGTATATTTCAAGGTCGAGGTTTTCCGTCCTGTCCCATGTCTTGTTGTTGTTCATTGTAATTCCTGATGTAAAGAGGACCGCCGGCAACTTATGTTCTACGAAAACCTTCTGGTCTGAAAGGGTGTAGAAGATCTTGGTGAAGTTTTCGCTGCCATAGTAGTCGAGGGAAATGTCCATTCCTATGCCTTCCTCAATGTTGCATCTGTGCAGCAGCTCCCTTCTGTCCTTCTTCAGGGAAGATGTGCCGAGCATTATGATGTAGTCTTTTCTTTCGTCTCTGATAGGGGCGAGGGAGCTTCCGATCTGGTCGATGTTGACCATCAGTGATATCTTGTCCTTTGTGACAGCTTCTCCCGTAAGCGGATTGCGCAGGCGTCCGTATTCGATCATATCCCACAGGGCTGATGATCCCTTGAGGTCGAATTCCTTAGCATCGAATGCTACGAAAATGATGTTGCTGCCGTAGATCTTTCCCATCTGCCTCATGGCGCCGAACATTTCTGCAAGACTTGTCATCGCTGTGACTCCTGATGCGTTTGAGTCCGCTCCGGGATACATCTTGCCGTCCAGCATTCCAAGGTGGTCGAAGTGGGCGCCGATTATGACGTACCTGTCGCATGGGATGCTTTTGCTTCCTGGAAGCATACCTATCACGTTATGACCGCGGATTCCGTTCTTTATGCTGAATCCCTGGGTCCACGAATCCGTCATCCCTATGAGTCCTGCTTCCTCAAACTTCCTGCGGATCCACATTGCGGCCTCGAGATTGCCTTTTGTTCCGCTTGCCCTGCCCTGGCAGATTGAGTCCGACAGGAATGAGACTTCTCTTCCAAGTTTCTCCTGCGTGATCAGCGACTTCGCCTTTTCACGCTCCTTGCTCCAGGAGTCCGAGGCATGTGCATTGACGCACAGCAGTAAAAAAAATATGAATTTTATCAGTTTGAGCACAATAAATGACTATATTTGTAAATTGGCATAGTAAGGTATGTTCCTTACCGGACGCCAAAATTAATAAAAAACGTCAAGAACAGGAAATAATTTTTCTTATGCGTAGAGTAATAAGATGTTTTGCGGTGGTTTGTGTGTTGTTTCTGACATGCATCGGCGAACTGTGGGCACAATACGACAAGGATGTGTTCTACTATCGTGGCCGCCGTGCTCTCGCTGACGGAAAATATGCACAGGCGATAGAGAACTTCAACGTACTCACACAGCTTGATACTGCAGACTATTGGACATTCTTCTTCAGGGGTGTAGCGAAATATAATCTAGGTGATATCCGTGGTGCACGTCAGGATTTCGACCGTTCGGTCAGGATAAATCCCGTGTTCACCTCAGGATACCATTATCGTGGTATCACAGAAAGCCGTTACGGCAATTATGACCAGGCGCTGGCAGACCTCCAGAAGGCAATCGACCTACGTCCGGGTGAGGTCGGTCTGTATTTCAGCCGTGGTGTGACATATTTTCTTTCCCAGCAGTTCGATAATGCCGTAAAGGATTTCGACAAGTACATCAGAAAAGAACCTAAAGACCCATCCGCATATCTGAACAGAGGTGCCAGCTATCTTTTCCTTGGGGATACTCTGAAGGCGGTCTCGGATTATAACAAGGCTATCCGTCTGGACCGTTTCGATCCTGAAGGTTATGTCCGTCGCGGACGTGTATATGCGTCACAGAACAAGTATGACCTTGCCATCGATGATATGGACAAGGCCATAGAACTGGACACTGCCAATACCTTTGCATATTTCAACAGGGCCATAATGTATTATGAACTGGAGAGATATAACGAGGCTATGGATGACCTGAACAGGGTTCTTCGCGACGAACCGGGCAATGCACTGACTCTTTATAACCGAGGTCTGATAAATGCGCAGCTGGGTGCTTTCGAGGATGCCTTGGATGATATGGACAGAGTACTGAATATAAATCCTGAAAACGTTCTCGCATACTTCAACCGTGCATCCATCTTCATAGAAATGGGTCTTTATAAGAATGCTCTGGAGGATTACGACAGGGCCATCGAACTTTACCCCGATTTTGCAAAGGCATATCAGAACAGAGCTTATGTGAAGAACCTTCTTGGAGACCTCAAGGCCTCAAAGGCGGACTACGACACGGCTCAGAAGAAGGTGCAGGAGTACAGGGCAAGAAATGTTTCGGATGCCGGATCGTTTGCCGATACGACGAAGAAATACAGTTCGCTTCTGTCTCTTGATGCCGAGTTCGCCAAGAAGGACTTCAATGACGAGCTTCTTCAGCACAGGGATATCGACATCAGGCTGAGACCTCTGTACAAGTTTGTTGTTACCGGACAGAAGGACGATACGAATTATGCATTGACAAGAGGTTATGAGAACTCTCTGATAAGCAGGTTCAAGGCAGAACTTCCTGTCGGTGTCGAAATAACCAATGAAACTGTCCATCCGGATGAATCTGTTCTTGCGGCGGTTGAGGATGCTGCATATGGCGACGGCAGTCCGTCAGACGAACAGTTGTTCCTGAGGGCATTGAACGAATATTCGGAAAAGCAGTTCAATACTTCGCTCAACTATTATGACCAGGCTGTGGCGGAAGCTGACGCCCAGGAAAATGTTTCGCAGATGTATGGAGCATTCTACAGATTGAACAGAGGTACACTGCGTGCAGAGATGATCGAGTTCATTGCCTCCATTGAAAACAATGTCCAGGTTCTTTCGATGGATGATGCGGGTACGACACGTGCGCGTGTGAAGGATCAGGTTACGCGAGTATATGACTATACTGATGCTATCGATGACATGAAGGCGGCTGCGGAGATAATGAAGGATCTGCCATATGCATATTATAATCTTGGAAATCTCTACTGCCTGTCATCAGAGCATATCAATTCAATTGACAATTATACAAAAGCCATAGAACTTTACCCTTATATGGGAGACGCTTATTTCAACAGAGGTCTTGTCCTCATATATCTTAAGGATAAGGAGAAGGGTTGCATTGACCTTTCGCGTGCAGGTGAGCTTGGTGTGCAGGATGCATATGGCGTGATTAAGAAATACTGTGAAGATGAAAACAATTAAAGCGATAATATTTGATATGGGTGGCGTTCTTGTGGACCTTGACATAGAGGATTGCAAGAATGCCTACAAGACTCTTCTTGGCTATGACAGGATCGATGAACTTATCGACCCTTGCCACCAGAAGGGTATATACGGAGATCTGGAAGAAGGTGTGCTTTCAGCAGAAGATTTTCGCAGGATAGTACTTGAAGAATCTAATCCTGGCAGCGACCCTCATCTGGTAGATGAGGCGATGTGGCATATCCTTTCGGGCATCAGACCATATAAGGCTGACCTGCTCAACAAGCTTGCAGAAGACTATGATCTGTATCTTTTAAGCAATAATAACCCGATATGCATGCCATGTTCGAGACGGCTTTTTGAAGAAGCGGGCGCGCCGCTTGACAAGCTGTTCAGAAAATGCTTCCTGTCATATGAAATGAAGGCTCTGAAGCCTTCGGATGCTTTCTATAAGTCTGTTGTTGAACAGATAGGTCTGCCATCTGATCAGATGATCTTCATCGATGATTCGCAGAAGAATGTGGACGGAGCGATTGCTGCCGGTCTGCCTGCTGTATATTATGAACCTGGTACGGATCTCTCTGCACTGCTCGCAGATGTGCTTGAGAATCAATGTGTAAGAATGGAGGGTGTGTGCTGATGGTGAAGTTCATGAGCCTTTCAAGCGGTAGTTGCGGCAACTGTTACTACCTTGGAACTGAAAACGGAGGAGTTGTGATTGATGCAGGTGTCAGCCTGAGGAGACTTAAGAAGGTCCTTCAGGAATATGACCTGACTTTCGATTCGTTTTCGGCAGTGCTTGTAACGCATGACCATCTTGACCATATACGTCACCTTGGTTCTTTCTGCAAGCGTCTGGGAAAGCCGGTATATACTACAGAGACGATACACGGAGCTTTGGCAAGACATACATTTACGGCACCTACCATAGCTCCCTGCCGCAGGATCCTGACCGAAGGGGAGTGGAACGAGGTTGCCGGCATGAATGTAAGATATTTTGTGGTGCCCCACGATGCAACCCAGACCGTCGGATATGCGATCGAGGTGGAAGGACATAAGTTTGTCATAATGACTGATGTCGGAAGGATGACAGATGAGGCTGTGGAATTTGCCAGACAGGCTGATACCGTCGTTGTGGAGTCCAACTATGACATGGATATGCTGATGGGAGGCCCTTATACATACGAGCTGAAGATGAGGATAGTACAGGGATGCGGCCATCTCAGCAACGATGAATGCGCGAGTGCTATCAGACGTTTCTGGCATCCGGGATTGCGCAACATCTTCCTGTGTCACCTGAGTGAAAACAATAATACTCATGACCTGGCATACAGATGTTCAGCCGAAGCCTTGAAACAGATGGGAGTTGAAAAAGGTACGGTAGCCTTGAGATGTCTTCCAAGACAGTACCCGTCGCAGATGTACACATTGTAAAATGAAATTATAATAAGGATATGTTACCTGGAATTTTTAGAAAGAAACGGGAAGTCAAGCCGTCGATGAGAAGAAAACTTTTCTTCAGTCTCGGCTCGCTTGCTGCCATCCTGTTGCTCTCCGGTATGATTTCCATCCTGGAATACAGGAGGATGAGTGATTATGTGTCGGAAATGATTGCGGCTAACATAAAGAGTATCACGCTCTCGCAGAAGCTGTCCGACATAACGGAAGAATATAACCACCAGATGCTTGCAGTCGTGGTGCAGAACGACATATCAATAATGCCGGACTTTGATCTGAGTGATTTCAATTCACAGGCAGACTCGCTCAAGAATTCATTCACGCATCAGACCGCATTGCCGATGGTTGACAGTGTGACGACATCATTCAATACCTTCATGAATACATCCCTGAAGTTTGATGAGGTCTTCCTTGCGGATAGCGTGGATACAGGTGAATGGTTCTTCGGAACGCTCCAGCCTTGCTATAACAAGTTCCGTGATGATATGGGTGTTCTGAATGAAAATATCCATAAGGAATTGCTGAGTAATTCCGCTGACTTCGATGCCGGATTCTACCGAAGCATCATTCCCGGAGTTGTATCTGTGGGAGCCGGACTCATTCTGATCATGCTCCTGTTCTACTTTATCATGACGTATTATGTCAATCCTATATATAAGATTGCTGCAGGAGTCAACAACTACAGACTTTCCAACCGTAAACACGCATATGAGTTCGACGGTGATGACCAGATTGCGGATATCAACACCGGTGTCACCGAACTTATAGAAGAAAACATTGAACTCAAAAGACGTATTAAGTTTCTCAGAGAAGACAGATTATGAATGTAAAGGCTATATCAGTCAATGTGGGAAAGGCACTGCTTGTGAGTGCCCTCTTCATGTTCCTGTCCATCATCGTATCGGTGGTGAACGGTCGTGACTCCGCATTCGGACCTCTTATGATAAGCTTCGTGATTACGCTTATCGTAGGCGCATTCCCTTTCATATTCGTCAAGAAGTCCCAGTCCCTGTCGTTGAATGACGGCTTTCTGACAATTGTGCTTTCATGGCTTCTGTCCTTCATCTTCGGAATGCTGCCGTATGTGCTGTGGGGTGGTGAGTTTACGCTGATAAACGCATGGTTTGAAAGTGTGTCCGGATATACTACGACAGGTTCGACTATTCTGAATGATATTGAAGCCCTCCCACGCAGTCTTCTCTTCTGGCGATCTTCAACCCATTATATAGGTGGTCTGGGAGTAGTGGTATTTCTCCTTCTTGTCATGCCTGATGCCAGCCCATATCGTCTGAAACTTACGAATATGGAACTTTCATCCCTGTCCAAGGAAGGATACAGGTACAAATCGACCAAGACGATAGCCATAATAACAAAAGTTTATGTGTTTCTCACGATTGTGATCTTCCTGTCTCTATGGGCTGCAGGAATGACTTGCTTTGATGCCCTGAATCACGCATTCAGCATAGCAGCTACAGGCGGATTCAGTACAAGGAATCTGTCGGTAGGATATTATCAGTCAGACCTAATATATATACTTGTCATTGTTTTCATGGCTGTTTCTGCGCTTCACTTCGGACTTATATATGCCCTTTTTGTTACGCGTTCCCTCAAGCCGATGAACAATACGGTCGTCAAGTATTATTTCGGGTCAATCATGGTCATGTCTTTCATAATCATGCTTTCCCTGAAGTTTCAGGCAGGTTATGAGTCTTGGGGACTGGCTGCAATGCATTCGACGTTCACGGTGGTAAGTTATATGTCAACCACCGGTTTCGCCATCTGCGACAACTCGCTCTGGCCTTGGCTGGCAGGTGTAGTGCTGCTTTTTGCTTCGTTCCAGTGCGGATGTTCAGGATCGACTACAGGAGGTATCAAGGTTGACAGGGTGCTGATTTCATTCAAGGCCATATCTAATGAAGTTCAGAGACGCCTTCATCCGACAGCTGTTTCACAGGTCCGTCTCAGCGGACATCATCTGCCGGACAGTACAGTCCATTCGGTAATGTTATATATAGTGGTATATATAATTGTGATATTCTTGTCTATAATCGGCGTGCTGCTGTGCGGAACGGAAATGCCGGAGGCTGTTTCCGGAGTTATCGCATCGGTTGGCAGTGTCGGCCCGGGACTGGCGGAAGTGGGTTCTATGGATAATTATTCATTACAGCCGGCAATGGCCAAGTTCATATATGCATTAGACATGTTCCTCGGCCGTGTCGAGATATTTCCTATTCTTGTAGTGCTTTCATTGATGTTTAAACGTAACCGATAGTCATGGGGCATGCGGATTTCCTATATTCCGGCTTCATTGCTGCATTGAAACACGACCCCACTCCGTGTCAGGATTCGCTGTTGAGGAAGGTCGCTGATTTCGTCAGTTCTGATGATGACGACATCCTGATTGTGAACGGTTATGCAGGTACAGGTAAGACTACGGCAATCTCATCTGTCATCTCTGTAATGAAGCAATACGAGACGAAGTGCATACTTCTTGCTCCGACAGGACGTGCTGCCAAAGTCCTGTCTTCCTATTCCGGCCAGCCGGCCTTTACAATACATAAGCATATATACAGACAGAAGTCTGTCGGTGGTGATGGTTTCGGCCAGTTTACGCTTGCACCTAATAAGGATAAGTCAACACTTTTTGTGGTTGATGAAGTCTCTCTTATCGGTATAGAGGCAGGACAACAGCAATCTACGACAGCCTTCGGCACCGGCAATCTTCTCGATGACCTGATTACTTTTGTCCGTTCGGGAGTTGAATGCAAGGTCATTCTGATAGGTGACTCTGCACAGCTGCCTCCTATAGGCCTCGATGCTTCTCCAGCTTTATCGAAGGACTATATGGCTATGATGGGAGGAACCGTCTTTGCTGAACTTTCAACTGTTGTCCGTCAGCAGCGCGAATCAGGAATACTCTATAATGTTACAATGATACGTCAGCTGCAGACAGAGCTGGACTACGGACCTGGGCTTCTGGATCTTTGTGATCTTGGTCTAGAGACCAAGGGGTTCGAGGATATCGAAAGGATCACAGGAGGAGAACTGATTGAGAAGATATCGGATGCATATGCATCTTATGGTGAAGATGACACTGTTATCCTCTGCCGTTCAAACCGTCGTGCCATCAAGTATAATCTTGGAATACGTTCTACTGTCCAGTTCAAGGAAGAAAGGCTTGTACGTGACGATAAGCTTATGATCGTCAAGAACTGTTATCAGTTTCTTGATGATGTCAAGGGGATGGATTATATTGCCAACGGAGATATTGCAAAGCTCCAGAAGATTTCAAGATTCGAGGATAGGTACGGACTTCATTTCGCTGAAGCCCGCATCTCATTCCCTGACTATGACGATCAGGAGATTGTCGCAAAGGTGATCCTGGATACTCTTGAGTCAGAAAGTGCTTCCCTGACATATGAACAGTCCAATGCTCTGTATCAGGGTGTCAATGAGGACTATGCCCATATCACGACCAAGAAGAAGAGATATGAAGCAGTGCGTGAAGATAAATATTATAATGCACTGCAGCTGAAATATGCGAATGCGATTACCTGCCATAAGTCGCAGGGCGGCCAATGGAAGTGCGTGTTCATAGACAATCCTTTCTGGCAGGAGGAACTGACGCTTGATGATCTGAAGTGGCTATATACAGCGATAACCAGAGCGACAGAAAAGGTCTATCTGGTCAATTTCAAAGATGAAGTCTTTACAGAATAAATTTATTTGATATATGAAGAAAATATTGATGATTTTGCTTGCAGCCTGTGCGGCAGTGACGGCAGCAGCCCAGGAATTCAACAGGATTCCGACATCGTGGAAATGGATAGGGGATTCCGAAGTCATGTTTACATATGACGGTACATTTGCTGATGCTGATGCGTTTTCTATAAATGCCAGGACAGGTTCCATAAAGAAAGGAGTGTCCAGCCCTGCAAAGTTTTCTGATTTTCCTGTAAAACCTGCCGGTGCTGTGAACATGACTTATTCTCCGGATTCGACAAAGAT
>JAEIGA010008703.1_pt1 | contig 15360 bp, 11 predicted proteins | sample 9270691 | NCBI WGS metagenome assembly JAEIGA01 (sample SAMN17057246, study PRJNA624740) | gut metagenome | biome: biome; isolation source: fecal sample | host: Bos grunniens | place: China: Xizang | collected 2019
AATAAGACGTGCTGCGGTAGATTTAAATATTCCATTATTGACAAATGTACGTTTAGCATCTTCGTTTATAAATGCATTTTGCACAATGGGATTAGACGATATTCAAATAAAAAGTTGGAAGGAATATTAATTAAAATTAATACAACAATGAAACAAGATATGATTGTAATCCTAGATTTAGGAAGTCACGAAAATACAGTGGTGGCACGTGCAATTCGTGCTTTGGGAGTTTATAGCGAAATTTATCCTCATGACATTACAGCAAATGAACTTGCTGCATTGCCAAATGTAAAAGGAGTTATCATCAATGGTGGACCAAATAATGTCATTGATGGAGTAGTCATCGATGTGAATCCTGAGATTTATGATTTGGGACTACCTGTAATTGCAGCGGGACACGACAAAGCGTTGTGCGAAACAAAACTTGCTCAATTCACCGACGATGTTGAGGCAATAAAAGATGCTTTGAAATCATTTGTTTTTGACGTTTGTAAAGCAGAAGCAAACTGGAACATGAAAAACTTTGTTGCAGACCAAGTGGAACTTATCCGTCAGCAAGTTGGCGACAAAAAAGTTTTGCTTGCACTTTCTGGTGGCGTTGACAGCTCGGTAGTGGCAGCACTGTTGCTCAAAGCAATTGGAGAAAATCTTGTGTGTGTGCACGTTAATCATGGTTTGATGCGCAAAGGCGAGTCGGAAAACGTGGTTGAAGTATTCCGCAATCAACTTTGTGCCAACCTTGTTTATGTTGATGCAACAGAACGCTTCCTTGGTAAACTCGAAGGTGTTGAAGATCCTGAAGAAAAACGTAAAATTATCGGTGGCGAATTTATTCGTGTATTTGAAGAAGAGGCTCGTAAACTCGAAGGAATCGACTTCCTTGGGCAAGGAACTATCTATCCAGACATTGTAGAAAGTGGAACCAAAACTGCTAAAATGGTAAAATCGCACCACAACGTAGGTGGTTTGCCAGAAGATATGCAGTTTGAACTTGTAGAGCCATTGAAACAACTTTTCAAAGACGAGGTTCGTGCTTGTGGCGTTGAACTTGGTTTGCCTTACGAAATGGTTTATCGTCAACCATTCCCAGGACCAGGACTTGGTGTTCGTTGTCTTGGAGCAATTACTCGCAATCGTCTCGAAGCAGTTCGTGAGTCGGACGCAATTCTTCGTGAGGAGTTTGCCGTGGCAGGTCTTGATAAAACTGTTTGGCAATACTTTACAGTAGTTCCTGATTTCAAAAGCGTTGGTGTTCGCAACAATGCTCGTTCTTACGATTGGCCTGTAATTATTCGTGCGGTAAATACCGTAGATGCAATGACTGCAACTATCGAAGAGATAGACTGGGCAGTATTGAAAAAAATTACAGATCGTATTCTTAAGGAAGTTCCAAACGTAAACCGTGTTTGCTACGATATGTCGCCAAAACCATCGGCAACAATCGAGTGGGAATAAAAAAAAGAAGATAAAAGCCTCAACATAAGTTGAGGTTTTTTATATTTGCAAAACGTTGGGTTTGGACCTGACGTAAGACATTTTTGAAATAAGTTGCTCAATCGCTCTCGAATCACCACCTCGAAATAGAAATGAGCAAATGAATATACAGTTGGGTTTGTGCCTGTTGGTGCAAACTGAACCATTGTATATTCGGCTTGTGGTGAGCCCGAGAGCGTTGGTGAAAGTCTGCACTTTTTTTGTGGGTGTGGCAATTAGAAAGGCAATATTGCACATAACTATTATAAATTTCAAAAAACATGAATGCAAAGGTAGAAGAGTTCATCAATAAGATGAAAAAGGAACAAAAAGAAGAAGAATTAAGACAAAAAGAAGCATTTCTTATTTCTATAGGACTTGTTGATGAAACTAAAAAAATAGAAGTAATTGAATATTGTGATTATGATGGTCCTGACTGCAAATGGGATAAGGAGGAAGGAAAACATTTCAAAATAAAGGAAGAATATGCACCAATTGAAGTTACTGATGAAGAATACCAGGAATTATTAAAATACGTTTCTATTGAGAAACAAGAAGAGATAAATGGCACTTCAAAAATAAAAAAGACTTGGTCTAATACAATAAGTCTTATTGCTAATATATTTTTAGTTATTAGTATTATAGTTGGTTTACTTTTAATCAATGAGTATGGTTGGGTATCCATCGTACTTGCATTGATATATTGTGTACTATGGTATCCTCTTATTATTGGTTTTTCTATAATCGTAGCTGTAGCCGAAAAGCAACTGCAATAAAGGAATTTTGTAGTTTCCAGAAAGTATGAAAAAAATATTTGTAATAGATTGGTGGCTCATAGTGATCTTTGTAGTTGTTGCTATATCGGGTTTTGGGATGCATATTTCTGGTCATAGAAGTATTCATGAAGTGTGGCACAATTGGGCAGTGGTTCACACATTGTCGAGCGTAGCGTTTATTATAGTAGGCGTGCTACATATTCAAACGCATTGGACTTGGTACAAATCATTGTTCAGAAAAGGTTTGGGCAATAAAAGCAGAGTTACGGTGATTTTATCGGTGATATATCTTATTGCAACTATCACAGGACTGATTCTACTTGCTGTTCATGGAGCGAATAGTGAAATTGGTTTGTGGCATTATCGCATAGGAATTTTGCTGACAATTATCGGTTTAGGGCATATCTTCAAACGATTAAAAATCCTACGAAAGAGTATAACCAAATAATATAAAGAATGACTTTTTTAAGGTCATTCTTTTTTTATTAGGAGAGATAAGAGATTTTTTTTAGGTAGTTGTCTACCATTTTGTAAAAATGAGAAAATAAGATTCAAATATAAACTATATAAATTCAAGTATAATTCTTTTTATCAACCATTTTTTTACCCAAACAACCCTGTAGAAAGATAACGCTCACCTGTATCAGGTAGAAGTAAAGCAATGGTTTTCCCTTTATAATCAGAAGTCTTCGCTAATTGCAAAGCAGCACTTAAAGCAGCACCAGAAGAAATTCCTACAAGTAATCCTTCTTCTTTTGCAAGCATACGAGCACATTCTAAAGCACTATCATCTGAAATAGTTATCACTTTATCTACAACTTTACTATCATAATTTTTAGGGACAAAACCAGCACCAATTCCTTGAATTTTATGTCGTCCTGCATTATCCCCAGAAAGCACTGCTGAAGCAAAAGGTTCCACCGCTACTATTTCTATATTAGGATTATAATGCTTCAAACCTTTTCCCGTTCCCGAAATAGTGCCGCCAGTGCCAACACCAGCAACAAACACATCTATATTTCCATCGGTATCATTCCAAATTTCTTTAGCAGTTGTCAATTCATGTGCCATAGGATTAGATAAATTTTCAAATTGTTGTAGAATAACAACATTTTCGTTTTCTCGTTTTAAATCTTCTGCTTTTTGTATAGCACCCAACATACCTTTGTCGCCTGCTGTCAAAACTATTTCCGCTCCAAAAGCTTTTAACAACATTTGCCGTTCCTTGCTCATTGTTTCAGGCATTGTGAGAATTACCTTATAACCTTTTTGCAATGCAACCCATGCCAATCCTATACCCATATTCCCACTTGTTGGCTCTACTATCAATGAGTTTTTTGTAAGTAAGCCTTTTTTTTCAGCATCTTCAATCATTGATAATGCTGCACGATCTTTAACGCTTCCTCCCGGATTAAAAGACTCCACTTTGGCTATCAAGCGACACTCTAATTGCTCGTTTTTCTCTATTTTAGATAACTCCAATAAAGGAGTATTACCAACCAATTGAATTAAACTTGTATATATTTTCCCCATAAAAATCAATTTTAATTTATTGTATAACAAAGATAATGCTTTTATCGTTTGAATAATTTTACCTTTGCACAATGAAATATATTTATTTGTACATCATTTTGCTTTCTTTCTTGACTTCTTGTCAATATACCGACATAAGCAATCAATTCTCCCCTACAAATGACACCACCAAACTTTGGCCTGCATACGACACCGAAAACAATTTATACGGATACATTGACCAAAAAGGCGAATTTAAAATAAAAGGACAATACATGTCGGCAGCGACATTCTCCTGTGGATTGGCTCGAGTACAACTCATTGACAACAGCTATGGATACATCGATAAGCAAGGAAATCTATTAGTAAAAGGATTTACATCTGCCGAGCAACATTTTGAGAATTTAGCATTAGTAACAACAGAAACAGAATTTGGATATATCAATCAAAAAGGTACATGGAGTATTATTTTACCATATAATACAAATCAGTATTCAGCATCCAATTTTTCTCCTGAAAAAATAGCTTTACTATCTCCCTTCGATACAAGTTCGTTTATATATATCGACAAGACGGGAAAAACAATGTTTAGTGTAACCAAAAATCAAGCAAATTTTGTAGATAACTTTTCTGAATCACTAGCTCGCTTTCGCAAAGGCTCTTATTATGGCTTTATCAATACAAAAGGAGAAATTGTTATTCCACCGAAATATTTTTATGCTGACAATTTCTCTTACGGGTTTGCTATTATTAAAACTAATGATTTTATTACCTTTATTAATAAAAAAGGAGAAAAATTAAAGTGTATTTTTGATAATGTTAAAGCATTTTCAAACGGATTAGCTCCTGTTTGCAAAGGTAAAAAATGGGGATATATAGACACTTTAGGTCATACAAAAATTCAATTTTTATTCGATAATGCATTCCCATTTTACGAGGGTGTTGCTGTAGTTCGCAAAAATCAAAAATATGGTATTATAAATCAAAATGGTGAAACAATAATACCTTTTGAATATGATGGGATTCAAAATAAATTTCATAATGGAATGATTTTAGCATATAAAAGAATAAACTCTACATTCAATTTTTATTATATTAACTCAAAAAATATTCCTATTTATCAATGGGAACAAAAACAAAATTCAATATACCCAACAAAAGAACTATTTATAGAGAATAATCTTTAAACAAATTATTGTAATCTCTTGTTTTTTATAAAGAAAATGACATTTATGCCTTTTTGGCATACTAGTTATAAGAAATCCACGACAAGAATGCAAATCTTCTGCCAAAAACATCTACAACTAAATATTTTTAATAATGGCACAGCATTTGCCAAATATAAAGTGATTTTAAATTTGATGTTAAACTAAAAATTATACAAAATTATGGGAAAAATTATCGGTATTGACTTAGGAACCACGAATTCGTGCGTTGCAGTTATGGAAGGAAACGAACCTATTGTTATTTCAAACAGCGAAGGTAAACGTACTACTCCTTCAGTTATAGGATTTGTTGATGGTGGAGAACGAAAAGTTGGCGATCCTGCTAAACGTCAAGCAATTACTAATCCTCAAAAAACTATTTTCTCTATTAAACGTTTTATGGGCGAAAGCTATGACAAGCTAAATAAGGAAGTAGATCGAGTACCTTACAAAGTGGTAAGAGGTGATAATAACACTCCACGTGTTGATATAGATGGACGCCTTTATACTCCACAAGAAATTTCTGCAATCATACTTCAAAAAATGAAAAAAACTGCAGAAGATTATCTTGGCACAGAAGTTACTGAAGCTGTTATCACTGTTCCTGCATATTTCAACGACTCTCAACGTCAAGCAACTAAGGAAGCTGGCGAAATTGCAGGGTTAAATGTTCGTCGTATTGTTAATGAACCAACTGCTGCTGCTTTAGCTTATGGCCTTGACAAGAGCGACAAAGATATGAAAATTGTTGTTTTCGACTGCGGTGGTGGTACTCACGACGTTTCTGTACTCGAACTTGGTGATGGAGTTTTTGAAGTAAAATCAACTGACGGAGACACACATCTTGGTGGAGACGATTTTGACCATCGTATTATCGATTGGTTAGTACAAGAATTCAAAGACGAAAATGGCGGTTCTGATTTAAGCAAAGACCCTATGGCTCTTCAACGCTTGAAAGAAGCTGCTGAAAAAGCAAAAATTGAACTTTCTAATACAATGTCAACAGAAATAAATCTTCCTTATATTATGCCTGTTGATGGTATGCCAAAACATTTAGTACGTACACTTACTCGTGCTAAATTCGAACAATTAGTTGACGATTTAGTACAACGTACAATTGCACCTTGCCGTACAGCGTTACAAAATGCGGGATTAAGCACAAGCGACATCGACGAAGTTATTCTTGTTGGTGGTTCAACTCGTATTCCTGCAATCCAAGCTGCTGTAGAAAAATTCTTTGGAAAAGCTCCTTCAAAAGGTGTTAATCCTGACGAAGTTGTCGCTGTTGGAGCTGCAATCCAAGGTGGTGTTTTAACTGGTGAAGTAAAAGACGTATTGTTGTTAGATGTTACTCCTCTATCTCTTGGTATCGAAACTATGGGTGGAGTAATGACTAAACTTATTGAAGCCAACACTACAATTCCTACTAAGAAATCGGAAACATTTACTACAGCTGTTGACAATCAGCCATCAGTAGAAATCCATGTATTGCAAGGTGAACGTTCAATGGCAAAAGACAACAAAACAATTGGTCGTTTCCACCTAGATGGTATCATGCCTGCTCGTCGTGGTGAGCCTCAAATCGAAGTTACTTTCGACATCGATGCAAATGGTATTCTTAATGTTACTGCAAAAGACAAAGCTACAGGTAAAGAACAAAAAATTCGTATTGAAGCATCATCAGGTCTTTCTGACGAAGAAATTAAACGTATGAAAGCTGAAGCTGAAGCTAATGCAGAAGCAGATAAAAAAGAAAGAGAACGTATCGATAAATTAAATCAAGCAGATAGTATGATATTCCAAACAGAAAAACAATTGAGTGAGTTAGGAGACAAATTACCTGCTGACAAAAAAGCTCCTATCGAAGCAGCTCTTGGGAAACTCAAAGATGCCCATAAAGCACAAGATGTACAAGCTTGCGAAACTGCAATGAATGAATTAAACAATGCATTTCAAGCAGCAAGTCAAGAAATGTATAATGCTGCTAATGCACAACAAGGTGCACAAAATAACGATGCACAACAAAGCAATGGTAATGCAAAAAATGACGATAACGTTCAAGATGCAGATTTTGAGGAAGTTAAATAAGATAGATAAATAAAAATCTATGAAAATAGAAAAAAGGAGTAAATCAACCATTTACTCCTTTTTTTCGTATATTTTAAGATTCTTAATTAATATTCAAAAGCGAGATGATCAAGGTAGAGTTGTAAACAAAAGGGATGATTAATCATCCCTTTTATTTTTATTGATACATTTTTTCTCGCAACGCCTTTATGTCGTCCGAAGTAAGATAGTCATCGTAGTCCATGTATTTGTCGATAATTCCATTTGGTGTAAGCTCAATAATCCTATTACAAACGGTTTGAACAAATTCGCGGTCGTGCGATGCCATCAAGATGTTCCCTTTAAAATTAATCAACGTATTATTGAACGATTGAATTGACTCCAAATCGAGGTGATTAGCAGGTGAGTCAAGCATCATTACATTGGCATTGCGGAGCATCATACGAGCAATCATACAACGCATTTTCTCACCTCCAGAAAGAACGCTTGCTCGTTTGTATATTTCTTCGCCAGAGAAAAGCATTTTACCTAAATACCCACGAATGAAAACTTCTGTTGTGTCGCTAGAAAATTGTCCTAACCAATCAACCAATGATAAATCGTTATTAAAAAATGCTGAGTTATCTAGAGGGAGATATGCATTTGTAATGGTAATACCCCAATTGTATTTTCCCTCAAAATTTTTGTCATTCCCGTTTAGGATTTCAAAAAATGCAGTCATTGCACGTGCGTCTTTTGATATAAGTGCAATTTTGTCATTTTTCTCAACATTGAAACTTACACTTTTAAAAAGCACAGTTCCATCGTCGGCAGTTTTGCCAAGTCCGTTTACTTCTAACACCATGTTGCCAGGCTCACGTTCAGGAGTAAAAATAATTGCAGGATATTTACGTGTCGAAGGTTGTATTTCTTCTACGTTTAATTTCTCCAACATTTTTCTACGACTCGTAGCTTGTTTGCTTTTTGCTACATTGGCACTAAAACGACGAATAAATTCTTCAAGTTCCTTACGCTTTTCTTCGGCTTTTTTGTTTTGGTTTTGTAATTGACGAAGAGCTAATTGGCTAGATTCGTACCAAAACGTATAGTTCCCAGCAAAAAGTGTAACCTTATTATAGTCGATATCAACCGTATGTGTACAAACTGAATCCAAAAAATGGCGGTCGTGACTAACTACCAAAACAGTATTTTCATAATTTGCCAAATAGTTTTCAAGCCACATTACAGCTTCCATATCAAGGTCGTTGGTTGGTTCGTCGAGCAGAAGATTATCAGGTTTTCCGTATAGTGCTCGTGCCAATAAAATGCGTACTTTTTGTTTTGCACTTAATTCGCTCATTAACTGATAATGTAAATCTTCTTTGATCCCTAATCCACTTAATAGAGCAGCAGCGTTTGCTTCGGCATTCCAACCATCCATTTCTGCAAACTTTTCTTCTAGTTCAGCCGCACGAATACCATCCTCTTCAGTAAAATCCTCTTTCATATAAATGAGGTCTTTTTCTTCTTTTACTTTCCAAAAAGTTTCATTGCCCATCATTACTGTATCAATTACGGTAAATGCGTCAAATTCAAAGTGGTTTTGTTTTAAAACAGAAAGGCGTTCGCCAGGTCCAAAAGTGATTTGTCCACGAGTGGGATCAAGTTCTCCACTTATCATTCTGATAAGAGTAGATTTACCAGCCCCATTTGCACCGATAATTCCGTAACAATTACCATTGGTTAACTTAAGATTTACATCGGAAAATAGAACGCGTTTGCCAAATTGCATGGTAATGTTTGAAAGTGTTATCATTATTCGATTATATAAGTGTTATCACAAAAGGAGTGCAAAGGTAGTTATTTTTGTTGGCTTGAGCAAGTGATGAAGTTGGCTAAATGGGGATATATCAAATTAAAAGAGGAATTTAAAAAATTCCTCTTTTAATTTTAAAAAAATATTTTTTATGTAAAACCCTTATTTTGGGTTAATAAAAATATTAGAAAATTATATTTTTTTTAGGTTGTTGATGCTTTCTTGGAGGGAGTTGATTTTTGACTCGGCATCAGCTTGTTTTTTGCGTTCGTTTTCAACGATTTCAGGTTTTGCGTTGGCTACGAATTTTTCGTTGCTGAGTTTTTTCATTACTGAATTCAAGAAACCTTTGAGGTATTCGATTTCAGCCTCCATTTTTTTGATCTCTTCATCAACATTGATGTTGCTACCAATAGGCACTGCGTATTCGGTGACACCAACCATATAAGTTGCAGCAGTTGCATCTTTTTCGCCATGAGTTACAGACTCGAGGTTACACATTTTGCAGATAACAGAGTTGTAGGCATCGTTGTGACCTTCGCCTGTAACAACAAGGTTGAGAGCCTCTTTGTTAGGAATATTTTTATCGAGACGTACAGTACGTACACCTGCAATTACCTCTTTAACGAACTCGAAATCAGCGAGTAGAGCAGAGTTGATAGTATTAGCCTCAGGCATAGCAGCCACCATTACGCTTTCGCCATCTTGACGTTCGTCGAGCACTTGCCAAATCTCTTCGGTGATGAATGGCATGAATGGGTGGAGAAGGAGAGTGAGGCGCTCGAAGAACTTGATAGTAGCGTTGAAAGTAGCGCGGTCAATAGGTTTTTGGTAAGCAGGTTTCACTATTTCGAGATACCAAGAAGAGAACTCGTCCCAGAAGAGTTTGTAGACAGTCATCAAAGCTTCGCTGAGGCGATATTTAGTGAAGTCGTCGTTGATATCGTTGATAGTAGCAGAGAGTTTGCTGTCGAACCATTCGATAGCGAGGCGAGAGCTTTCAGGTTGCTCGATGTCAGCCACTTCCCAACCTTTGATAAGACGGAGAGCATTCCAAATCTTGTTGTTGAAGTTACGACCTTGTTCGCAGAGAGCTTCATCGAAGAGGATGTCATTACCAGCAGGAGCTGCAAGCATCATACCCATACGGACACCATCGGCCCCATATTTTTCGATAAGTTCAAGAGGGTCAGGTGAGTTGCCGAGAGATTTTGACATCTTACGACCAATCTTATCACGCACGATACCAGTGAAATATACGTTGCGGAAAGGCATGTCTCCTTTGTATTCGTAGCCAGCCATAATCATACGAGCTACCCAGAAGAAGATGATATCCGGACCAGTAACGAGGTCGGCAGTTGGGTAGTAGTAGTTGAACTCCTCATTGTTAGGATTATTGATTCCATCGAACAAAGAGATAGGCCACAACCAAGAAGAGAACCAAGTGTCGAGGCAGTCTTCGTCTTGACGGAGGTCGCTCATAGTGAGAGCGTTGTTGCCAGTTTTTACACGAGCCGCTTCGAGGGCAAGTTCGGCAGTTTCGGCTACAACATAGCCACCTTCAGGGAGGTAGTAGGCAGGGATGCGGTGACCCCACCAGAGTTGGCGGCTAATACACCAGTCCTTGATATTTTCGAGCCAGTGGCGATAAGTATTTTTATATTTAGCAGGGTAGAACTTGATGTCGTCGTTCATTACAGGAGCGAGAGCGATTTCGGCAAGATGCTCCATTTTGAGGAACCATTGCATAGAGAGTTTAGGCTCGATAGCAACGTTGGTACGTTCAGAATAACCCACTTTATTAGTATAATCCTCAACCTTTTCGAGAAGACCTGCAGCTTCGAGGTCAACCACGATTTGTTTGCGTACATCGAAGCGGTCCATGCCAACATACATGCCAGCAGCTTCGCTGAGAGTACCATTATCGTTGAAGATATCAATGCTTTGGAGATTGTATTTTTCGCCAAGCATATAGTCGTTGACATCGTGTGCAGGAGTGACTTTGAGACAACCAGTACCGAACTCGATATCAACATATTCGTCCTCAATAACAGGGATTTCGCGACCAACGAGAGGCACGATTACGCGTTTACCTTTGAGGTGAGTGTTTTTAGGGTCGTTAGGGTTGATACCCATGGCAGTGTCGCCCATGATAGTTTCGGGACGAGTAGTAGCCACGATAGCGTATGTATCTTCGCCTACGACTTTATAGCGGAGGTAGTAGAGTTTGCTTTGTTGTTCTTTGAAGATAACCTCTTCGTCAGAGAGGGCAGTGAGGGCTTTAGGGTCCCAGTTGACCATACGCACACCGCGATAGATGAGGCCTTTGTTGTAGAGGTCGCAGAACACTTTGAGCACAGATTCAGAACGAACATCGTCCATAGTGAACGAAGTGCGGTCCCAATCGCAAGAAGCACCAAGTTTGCGAAGTTGTTTGAGGATTATGCCACCATGTTCGTGAGTCCAGTCCCAAGCATGTTTGAGGAACTCATCGCGCGAGAGGTCGGTCTTTTTGATACCTTGAGCTGCGAGGCGGTTAACCACCTTAGCTTCAGTAGCAATAGAGGCGTGGTCGGTGCCAGGCACCCAACAAGCGTTGAAGCCCATCATACGCGCACGGCGCACGAGGATATCTTGGATAGTATTGTTGAGCATGTGGCCCATGTGGAGCACACCTGTCACGTTTGGTGGTGGGATAACTATAGTGTAAGGCTTGCGACCATCAGGTTTGCTCGAGAAGAGAGCATGGTCGAGCCAGTATTGATACCATTTTTGTTCTACATCCTGTGGATTGTATTTACTTGCTAATTCCATGTTTTTAAGAATAAAATTACTTGCAAAAGTAACGAAAAAGAGTGATATATTTTTACAAAACTTATACTCAGTTTCCCTAAAAAAATAAAACCTCCCAATTTTTTGGAAGGTTTATGAAAATTTTTAATTGTTAGTTTCTTCTATATGTTTTACAATGTCGTTAACCTCTTTTTTAAGTTTTTCTATTTTTTGTTGTAAATCTGCAATCAGCTTATTCGCTTTTTTTGAATTTGCAAAAAAACCAATATTATTTTCGTATGTTTTTATTTCGTTTTGCAAATTGTTGTAAAGTCGTAGAAGCTGATTTTTGCTCATTGTTGAAAAATCTTTTACTTTTTTATCAGCTTTCTTGACTTTTGCATACAAAGAATTCAATGCAGATTTATATTCTTCGAAAATTTTATCTTTTGCTTTGAATGGGATGTGACCGATGCTATTCCATTCTTTCTCAAATGATTTTATGGTGAAAATATCGTTGTCGTCATTTCCAGTTAAAATGTGATTTTTGATACGTTCTATTAAATCTTTTTTAGCAACTAAATTAGAATTTTCATCTTCTTTTTTTGATTTTAAAGCTTCGTTGCGTTGATTGAAAAAGTAGTCGCAAGCTTCAGAAAAACGTTTCCAAACAGCATCGGAATATTTCTTTTGTACTGGTCCTATGTTTTTCCATTCTTTTTGGAGTTTTACTATTTTATTGGCAGTATCATTCCAATTCGTGTTGTCTTTTATTTTTTCAACTTGTTCACACAACGCTTCTTTTAGTTTCAAATTATTTGCAAAATCTTCTTTTATTGCTTTAAAGAATTGATTTTTTTGCTTGTAGAAGTTGTTGTAAGCATTTCTAAAACGTTCGTATATTTTAATATTCTCTTTTCTTGGAGCAAATCCTATTGTTTTCCAATTTTCTTGAATTTTAAGAATGTTTTCAGTGGCATCTTCCCAATGCTTAAAAGTCGTAAGTGCTGAATAATCAATTGTTTCAATAGCTTCGCATAATGCTATTTTACTATTAAGATTTTCTTTTTCTTTTGCTTTTATTTCTTCAAAATGTTGTTGATATTTTTTATTGATATTAGATGATGCAAGTTTGAAACGTTCCCAGATACTTTCTCTTAAATCTTTTTCTACAGGTCCTACATTTTTCCATTCTTCATGTAAAACTTGTAGTTGTTGGAATGCTAAAATAATGTTGCTTTCATTGTTTAATGCTTCAGCTTTTTCGCAAAGAGTTGTTTTTTGTTCAAGATTTTTTCTGAAATCGTATTCGCGTAATTCGTTATTGATTTTTATTAAATCGTAGAATTTTTCTTGTAAAATATTATATCGTTTCCAAATTTCATTCGCATATTCAGGAGCAACTTTTCCAATGTTTTTCCATTCTTGTGTTAGTTCTCTAAATATAGGAAGTGTTTCGTTAATATCAGCATTGCTGTTTATGAGCAAGTTAAGTTGATCTATGATAGCAGTTTTTTTCTCTTTGTTTTCTGCTAACGTTTTATCTTCTTCAGCTTTTTGAGTAGCTTTAATTTTTTTGTATTCGTTTACTAATTCTTTAAAAATTTCATCTACATCGCTATGCTTTGGTATAAAATTTTCTTCCATACCGCCTTGCTCTATGAAATCTTTTTTTTGCTTTTCGATAATACTTTTGTGTTTTTTGTAAAAAGCAACTTTTATGGTATCAATATCGTTTTTAACATCTTTTTCTTTTGCTTGTTCAACTATATTTTTTAAGTGATTGATTAAATCTGTTTGTTCCATTGAAAAATAGTCAATTTCAATATTGTTGTTTTCGCAATTGATTTCTTGATTTACAGTTTCTTCTGTTTCAATAATAGTTTTATTTTCTATTGATTCCATGTTATTAGTCTTATATTTTTGCAAATATAAATTTTAAAGTTAAAACTCTTGAATAATTTAATCGATTTTACTTTTTCTTTTAAGTTCAAAATCACGACCTAAATATTTTTCACGAACAATTGGGTTTGCTGCTAATTCTTCTGCAGTTCCTTGAAAAAATATTTTTCCATCAAAAAGCATATAAGCTCTGTCGGTAATAGAAAGAGTCTCGTCAACATTATGGTCGGTGATTAATATACCAATATTTTTATCTTTTAATTTCCAAATAATGTCTTGTATGTCTTGTACTGCAATAGGGTCTACTCCTGCAAATGGCTCATCTAACATAATAAAACTTGGTTCGATAGCTAAACAGCGGGCTATTTCTGTACGTCTACGTTCTCCTCCCGACAATCTGTCTCCAATATTTTTTCTGACATGACCAAGATGAAATTCTTCAATAAGGCTTTCGAGTTTTTCTTTTTGGTAATCTTTTGAGAAATTTGTCATTTCTAATACGGAACGAATGTTGTCTTCTACGCTCATTTTTCGAAAAACAGAAGCCTCTTGAGCTAAATAACCTATTCCCGAACGAGCTCTTTGGTAGACAGGATATTTAGTTATTTCAGTATTATCAAGAAAAATTTTACCACTATTAGGTACCACTAATCCTGTTGTCATATAAAATGTAGTTGTTTTTCCTGCACCATTTGGCCCTAAAAGTCCTACAATCTCTCCTTGATGTACTTCAATTGAAACATCATTTACAACGGTTCTTTTTCCGTATTTTTTTACTAAATGTTCGGTTCGTAGAATTTTATTATTTTCCATCTCCCCTTATTTTAAATGAAAAATGAACGAAGGTGCAACAATGTGCCTCCATCGTTCATTTGTTTTATTTAAATAATTAATATGCATTCATTTGAGCTTCAACTTCATTGTTGATATATGAAGCAAATTCTGAATTTGTCATTGTGCCTTTGTCGCCTTCGCCTTGTTTTCGAACAGAAACTGTTTTTGTTTCCATTTCTTTTTCTCCTATAATTAACATATAAGGAATGCGTTTTAATTCATTATCACGAATTTTACGACCAATTTTTTCGTTTCTATCATCAACAATAGCTCTTACATTTTGTTCTTCTAATGAATTTTGTAATTCGTAAGCATAATCGTTGAATTTTTCAGAAATTGGCAATATAACAACTTGATCAGGAGTTAGCCATAGAGGAAATTTTCCTCCTGTGTGTTCAATCAAAACTGCAACAAAACGTTCCATTGAACCAAATGGTGCTCTATGAATCATTACAGGTTGGTGTTTTTGGTTGTCAGTACCTGTGTATTCCAATTGGAATCGTTCTGGTAGATTGTAATCTACTTGGATTGTACCTAATTGCCAACGACGACCAATAGCATCGCGTACCATAAAGTCCAATTTAGGACCATAAAAAGCAGCTTCTCCGTATTCAATTTTAGCATCTAATCCTTTTTCTTGACATGCTTCAACAATAGCAGTTTCTGCTTTTTCCCAAACGTCATCACTACCTACATATTTTTCATGATTGTTTGGATCTCGAAGTGATATTTGTGCTTCTACCTTGTCGAAATTTAAAGCTTTAAAAATTATTTGAATAATGTCCATTACCTTAGTAAACTCATCTTTCACTTGGTCTGGACGACAGAATATGTGAGCATCGTCTTGAGTAAACGAACGTACACGAGTTAATCCGTGAAGTTCTCCACTTTGTTCATAACGATACACTGTACCAAATTCCGCTAAACGTAAAGGTAGATCTTTGTATGAACGTGGTGCGTTTTTGTAAATCATACAATGATGAGGACAATTCATTGGTTTTAATAAATAAACTTCGCCTTCTTC
>JAEIGA010008704.1_pt1 | contig 15359 bp, 23 predicted proteins | sample 9270691 | NCBI WGS metagenome assembly JAEIGA01 (sample SAMN17057246, study PRJNA624740) | gut metagenome | biome: biome; isolation source: fecal sample | host: Bos grunniens | place: China: Xizang | collected 2019
AAAATTGTGAGTAATTTAAAAAAGATGGTTGAAAAATGTCAAGAATTTGATAATTTGATAATTACTACAAGAGGTTATGCTTTTGACAGTTTGGTTTATCGATTTAAAGAATATCAGGCACGGGCGTTTCAAAGCGAAGTGAATGATTATAAATATGAAAAGAATTGCAATGAAATAGAAGCAAGAAGAGTAATTAAGAATAGACATAATAGAGATTTGGTAAGATTTATTGAAATTCTTGATAGTGTTATAGGAGAACATAACTAATGAAATTAACAAAAAAACAATATAAATTATTACTTGATGTATTTAATGCTGGTATAGTAAATGCTGTTAATTCAGGATTTCCAATAGGAATAGAGTATCATGATGATATTGATGAAATAAAAGAAAAATTATATCGAGAAATAAGTAAGGAGGAATAAAGATTGGTTTTAACAAATAAATAGGAGCTTGGATTAAAACTTGCCGTTCAGCGCTATAACGACCATGAAGCCTGGACTTGTGTGGCCGGTTATGCGGGCACGGGCAAAAGCACATTAATTAAATTTATAATTTCCGCCTTGGATATTGATGATGACGATGTTTGTTATATAGCATATACTGGTAAGGCGGCAAACGTTCTTAAAGAAAAAGGTTGTCCTAATGCTATGACCGCACACCGTTTATTATATCAATCGGTTCCTCGTAATGATGGCACATTCTACCATAAGATCAAACGCCCGTTAGAGCGTAGATATAAAGTTATAGTAGTTGATGAAATTTCAATGTTGCCAAAAGAAATGTGGGAATTGTTATTATCGCATAAAATTCATGTGATTTGTCTTGGCGATCCATTTCAATTACCACCAATAGGTGAAGATAATGGAGTATTAGCAAACCCACATATTTTTCTTGATGAAATTATGAGACAAGAAGAAGAAAGTGAAATTATTCGTTTAACTATGGATATAAGAAATGGAAAACAATTAGAATTGTTTCAAGGCAAAGAAGTTCAAGTTATTGATCAAAAAGATATAGTTGGCGGCATGTATGGATGGGCCGATCAAATTCTTGTAGCAAAAAATTTAACACGCAGACTAATTAATAATCAAATGCGTCAAATGTTATTTAATACCGATGATACACAACCAATAGAAGGTGATAAAATCATTTGTTTACGAAACGATTGGGAGCACCCGACAGAGGCGGGAGATATCGCTGTTAATGGAATGATAGGAACAATTTCAAATATTAGATATAAAGATAATTTTTGTCTTAAACCATTAATGCTTGCCGATGTCTTGCCTGATGGCTACACAGAAGCTGACGCGGCAAATTCTTTATATGATTTATATTTTAGAGATATTAATATGGATTATAAACTTTTGACTACTGGCGAAGAAACTGTAACTAAGGAAAATTTTAAAACTTTCCCAAGAGTGTGGCGTCCACAAACTTATGATTATGCTTATGCAATTACAGTTCATAAGAGTCAAGGTAGCGAATATGATAAAGTGTTGGTATTTGAAGAATATCTTAAAGGTGGCGATCATGCCCGATGGCTATACACCGCCGCAACACGAGCAAAGAAAAAATTGATTATAGTGAGGAATTTTAAATGACAAATAAATTAGAAATAGCACTAGAACAAGTAGGGCAAGTGTTTCTTGAAATGGCAAAAGAAATTAAAAATTTAAAAGAAGAAATCGCCGACTTACAGGTTTTAGCAAATAAACACGAAAGCATGAATCATGAGTTGGGTAAAATATTTAATACTTTTAAATATTAAGGAGTTAAAATATGCGTATTTATACAAGCTATTTTGGAAAATTAAATACAATCCCTACTGGTGCGATTACGCCAATTGCTATTTGCGGAAAGGCCCCAGAATGGTATAAAGGATTAGAATATAAAATTTTAGCACCAAAATATAAATTTTTCCAAGAATGGAAACAAAATCAAGATAATGATTTTTATATAGAGCATTTTGATAATGAAGTTTTAGCACCATTGAGTGCCGCAGCAGTCTGCGAAGATTTAGAAAAATTATCCAATGGCAATGACTGTGTATTATTATGCTATGAAAAAACAGAAGATTTTTGTCACAGGCATTTAGTTGCTAAATGGCTAGAAACTAATTTAAATATAAGAGTGGTAGAATGGGGGACATTTAAATAAAATGGGACAATATACAAATAAAGGTTTATATAATAAATATGATAAAAACCACAAAGAAAGAGATAAGCTTGATTACTATGCTACACCAACAGCAGAAGTAATTAATATACTTGAAGAATTAGATATTGATTTTTTCAACCAAACTATTCTTGAACCTTGTGTTGGTGGAGGCCATATGGCAAACGGCATAGATAGTTATATAATGACTAAATATCAAACCCCACAAGAGATAGAGAGTGTAAAATGTATTGGCACGGATATACATAATCGTGGTTATGAGAATGATGCATGGGAGCTTTATTGTGGCCCAGAATACGATTTCTTTTCAGATGATTACCCATATGACAATGTCGATTGGATAATTATGAATCCACCATATTCAGTAATTGAACCCTTTACTATTCGCGCACTTGAAATTGCGAAAAAAGGGGTAATTATGTTAGCTCGCTTACAATTTCTTGAAGGTGAAGGTAGATATGAAAATATTTTACAATATAACCCACCAACCGATATTTATGTTTATGTAGACCGTATTCAATGTTGGAAAGACGGATTAAAACCAGAAGGTTCATCGGCACAGGCATATGCTTGGTTTGTGTGGGATAGAACAAAAGCAGATAATAATTATTTCTTAGTAGAACCAAAAGTTCACTGGATTAGAAGGGCGGATAAAGTATGCAACAAGAATATGGAATGAAAATAATTGTTGAATTTGGCGAAGGAATTTATTATGAACTAGATTCATCACAGCTAAACCCAAAGCAAATAGAGCTAATAGCTCATATGCTTGAAATACCAAAAATGTTAGAATATGTCGAAAGGTAACGCCTTTCGGCATATTCCATTTAATTTGACATTTTTATAAAAATATGTTATAATATATATAGAAATAAATAAGAAAAGGGTGATAATTTGAAAATAAGTTTTCCAGGCGGTTTACATAATCATAGTGAATATAGTAATTTACGTCTTCGTGATAGTATCAATAAAGTTGATGAAATGATAGATTATGCTATATCAATAGGTCATGAAGTAATCGCAATAACAGAACACGAATCAATTTCAAATGCAATTAAAGTAGAAAATTATTATAATAAAATTAAAAAAGATCATCCTAATTTTAAAGTCATTTTTGGTAATGAAATTTATCTTTGCCGCGATGGCTTAAATGGTCAAAATTTTTCAAAAGAAGATGGGGATAAGTATTTCCATTTTATTTTATTAGCAAAAGATGCAATAGGTCATAAACAAATTAGAGAATTATCAACTAGGGCTTGGAATCGTTCATATATGACAGGTAAGATGCGTCGTGTGCCGACCTATTATCAAGACTTGATTGATATAATTGGCGCGGCACCCGGTCATGTAATCGGCAGCACGGCATGTCTTGGTGGCTTTCTTGGAACTAAACTTGTTCAAATGAGAGATATGGAAAATGTAAATGAACAAAAATTATTTCATGGCAAGATTGGTATGTGGCTTATGCAGATGGAAAGTATATTTGGTAAAGGCAATTTCTTTTTAGAAATGCAACCATCACCTGATAAGGATCAAATCTATGTAAATAAACAGATTTTGGAATTATCTAAACAAGTAGACATTCCATATATTATAACAACGGATAGTCATTATCTTAATAAGCCAGATGCACCGATTCATGAAGCTTTTCTTAATTCCCAAGAGGGTGATAGAGAAGTAGCAAGTTTCTATCAAACAACTTACCTTATGGATACAGAAGAATTAGAAGGCTTTATGAATGAATATATGAAAGAAGAAGATTTTCAAGAAGCATATCAAAATATTTTAAATATTAAAAATATGTGTGAAGATTTTTCATTTAAAAAAGATTTAAAAATTCCATCACTTGAATGGAGAAAACCAAGTAGAGAATATTCGCCTTGGGAAGTATTTTGGTATTTTGACCAAATGCCTTGGTTAAAAAACTTTTATGAATCTGAATTTGAAGGCGACAAACGAATGGTGCATTTAATTATTGATAAGCTTAAAAGCGATGAAAGATTACAAAATAAAGAAACTTATGCGGAATTAAATAAAAATCTTGAAATTACTTGGGTTTCATCAGAAGTAAATAAAGCTCATTGGTCAGCTTATTTCTTAAATCTCCAAAAGACACTTGATGTATGTTGGGAAGCCGGCACATTAGTAGGACCGGGACGTGGTTCTGGTGTTGGTTTTTTATTGTTATATATACTTGATATTATTCAAATTAATCCTATGTGGGAGACCACAAAGACTTTTGCTTGGCGTTTCCTTAACCCCGACCGTGTATCGGTTCTTGATATTGATACTGATATTGAGGGCGGACGTAGAGCATTAGTTCTTCAAAAATTAAGAGAATATTATGGACAAGATAGAGTTGCTAACGTTGTGACATTTGGTACTGAAGGTAGTAAATCGGCAATTCAGACTGCGGCGAGAGGACTTGGAATTGATAATGATATTTCACTTTATATATCTTCATTAATTCCGGCAGATAGAGGTAAGATTAGAACGTTACATCAATGTTATTATGGTGATGTAGAAAACGATTTCAAACCAATTCCTTTATTTATTCAACAAATGAAAGAATATCCAGAATTATGGAAAGTAGCCCAAAAAATTGAGGGTATTGTTTGCCGTGTGGGTGAGCATGCTGGTGGTATTATCTTTGTTGATGAACCATTTACTGAATCAACAGCCTTAATGAAAGTGCCGAATGGCGATACAGTGACCCAGTTCGACCTTCACGATTGCGAAGCGGCAAGTTTGATTAAAATCGATTTGCTTTCAGTTGAAGGTCTTGATAAAATTCACACCTGTTTGGATCTATTAGTTGAATATGAATATATTGAACAACAACCTACTTTAAAACAAACATATGAAAAATATCTTGGTGTTTATAATCTTGAAAGAACGGCAACAGATATGTGGGATATGGTTCGTAATCACGAAATTCAATCTTTGTTCCAAATGGAAAAACAAAGTGGTATTCAAGGTATCGCTTTAACCAAACCTGAATCGGTTGATGATTTAGCCGTATTAAACTCTGTAATTCGTCTTATGGCTCAAAGCAAAGATGATGAACAACCATTGGTTAAATATGCAAGATTTAAGCACGATATTCAATTTTGGTATAATGAAATGGATAGATATGGTTTAAATAAAGAAGAACAACAACTTCTTGAAAAAGTAGTTGGTCAATCTTATGGAATTGCCGAATCACAAGAAAAAATTATGCAGTTAGTTCAAATGCCAGAATGCGGTGGATTTAATCTAAGCTGGGCGGATAGTTTACGTAAAGCGGTTGCGAAGAAACAACCAGAAGCTTATTTAAAATTACAAGAAGAATATTTTAACGCAGTAAAAGAAAAAGATTTAAGTGAAAAATTATGTAGTTATGTATGGAATGTATTAATTGCCATGTCTCGTGGATATTCATTTAATCTTAGTCACACATTGGCATATTCTATTGTGGCATTACAAGAAATGAATCTTGCTTATAGATTTCCAATTATTTTCTGGAACTGTGCTTGTTTAATAACTGATAGCGGTGGGGCAGAAGAAAATGAGGAAGAAGATGGCGGTATATATGTAGATGTTGAAGAAGAGGTTGTAGATATATATGAACCAGAAGACTTTGATGAATATGAATACGAAGATGCCCCAGATAAAAAAACAAAGATTAAAAAGAAAAGAGCAAAATCAACAGATTATAAAAAAATAGCAACAGCTATTGGTAAAATGACCCAAGAAGGCATTAATGTTGAACCACCTAATATAAATACATCAAAATATACATTTACCCCAGATGCCGAAAATAATCGAATTATTTATGGTTTGTCAGGAATTCTAAATGTGGGCGAAGATGTTATTAAAGATACAATTGCCGGTCGTCCTTATGTGTCACCACGTGACTACCTTAACCGAGCAAAACCGAAACGCCAAGCTATGGTATCATTAATTAAAGGTGGCGCTTTTGATGAAATGATGGATAGAAGACTTTGTATGGCTTGGTATATTTGGGAAACTTGCGATAAAAAGAAAAGATTAACCTTACAAAATATGGGCGGATTATTAAAATATGACATTATTCCAAACGACACAGAAGAAATATTTACAGGAAAAAGAGTTTATGAGTTTACACGTTATTTAAAAGCAATTTGTAAAAATGACAAAACAACTTATAAACTTGATGAAAGAGCCATGAATTTTCTTTCTGAAATGGACTGTGATAACCTTATTTTTCAAAAAAATAATGAATTCCATATGAACTGTAAGGATTGGGATAATGCATATCAAAAATGGATGAATGTATTTAGAAATTGGATCGCTGAGCATAAAGATGAAGCATTACATAAATTAAATGAAGCCATCTTTATGGAGGATTGGAATAAATATGCTAAAGGCACCGTATCAGCTTGGGAAATGGAAGCTTTATGTTTTTATTATCATGACCATGAATTAGAAGATGCCAATTATGGTAAATATGGTATTACTGATTTCTTTAATTTGCCAGAAGAGCCAATAGTTGATAAGAGTTTTGTTAAGGGCGGTAAGACCATTAATTTATTTAAACTTTATAAAATTTGTGGCACTTGTATAGCAAAAGATAAAAATAAATCAACTGTAACTTTATTAACCCCAGAAGGAGTTGTAAATGTTAAATTTAGAAAAGAATATTTTTCAATTTTTGATAAACAAATTTCTGAAAAAAATCCAGATGGAACTAAATCAGTTAAAGAAAAGTCTTGGTTCAATCGAGGTAATATGATTATGGTCCAAGGTTTCCGTTCGGGGGACAACTTCGTGCCGAAAAAGTATGCGACATCTGGTGGTCATCAATTATATAAAATTGATTCAATTGATAAATATGGCGATTTAACTTTAAGAACTGATAGGTATCAAGGAGGATTGGAATGAAAATAACTTGTAGAGAATGTGGTCAAACCCTCCCGGAAACAGAATTCTGGGAGGTAAGGATTGGCCGAAATGAACACAAAAGATTTGATAAATGTAAGCAATGTTGTCTAAAATCTATTGATATTTATGATTATAAATCTATTATTCCTTTATTAAAAGAATTAAATTTTCCTTATATCCAAGAAGATTTATCTAAAACATATCAATACTATTGGGACAAAGATCCTTCTTGTCGAACCGCCATAGGTCGATATTTATCAAAAATGAAACTTATGTCATTTCGCAGCTATACATTTGAAGATAGTGAAGAAATAAATAAAATAAATGAAGAACGAAAAAGAGAAGCTATGAGAAGGAGAGGGTTTAATGTATAAAATCATTGCCCTTATAGGTGAGGCAGGAACTGGCAAGGACACTATTTTACAAAAGGTGCTTGCCGCCGCACCCGGGGTATTTAATGAGATTATAAGTTGCACAACGCGCCCCATGCGCGAGGGTGAGGTCGAAGGAGTTAATTATTATTATTTAACAGATAAAGAATTTCAAGACAAAGTAATTGCTGGTCAAATGTTTGAAACAGCGGAATTTAATAATTGGATGTATGGCACAAGTTACGAGACTTTAAGCGCGGATAAGCCCAATATAGGAGTCTTTAACCCAACCGGCATTTATTCTATGTTGTCAAGAAATGATATTGATTTGGTTGTGTTTAGGGTAATGTGCTCAGACAAAGAGCGCCTTATACGCCAATTAAACCGAGAAAACAAACCAAACGTGGATGAAATAGTTCGTCGTTTTGGAACAGATAGAAAAGATTTTGAAAATTTACAATTTGTTTATTATCCACTTGAAAATGAATTTCCATTATTTATAAATAATTCAATTAGTGCGATTCTGCGTTCGGTTGGATACACGGGCGACCAAGGACAAAATTGATTAAAGAATCTTATCTAAAAACTAAATATAGTGTATGCCCTTAAAAAGGAAAACACTATATTTAGAAGGAGGAAATAAAAATGTATGTAATTAAAAGAGACGGAAGACAAGTGGAGTATAATAGAGAGAAAATAATTAATGCTATTAATTCAGCATTTCTTGATATAGATGGTGTATTGTATGAAACAGATACCGCAGAAGATATTGCGGATGAAATAACTATATTAGTTGGTAAAAACCCACAAGGTATTTCCGTTGAAATTATTCAAGACAAAATTGAAGAATATCTAATGCGTTCGGAGCGTCCAGATGTAGCAAGAGCGTATATTAGATTTAGATATAAAAGAGAAGTAGCGAGAGAATATAAAGCAGATTTTATGAAGGCGGTTGCCGAAAAGCTTGAAGCACGAAATGTTAAAAATCAAAATGCCAATGTTGATGAATATTCGTTTGGCGGTCGTGTAGGCGAAGCGGCAAGTTTATTAACAAAACAATATGCATTAGATTTTTGCTTATCACCAATGGCAAAGAAAAATCATTTAGAAAATATGATTTATACTCACGATTTAGATGCCTATGCGGTAGGTATGCATAACTGCCTATCTATTCCATTTGATGACTTACTTGCTAATGGATTTAATACTCGCCAAACCGATGTGCGTCCAGCTGGTTCAGTAAATACAGCGATGCAATTGGTAGCAGTAATATTCCAGTTACAAAGCTTACAACAGTTTGGTGGCGTATCTGCTACTCATTTAGACTGGACTATGATTCCATATGTAAGAAAGAGTTTTTATAAACACTACCTTGATGGTGCATATTATTTAGATTGTCCTGGCGAATTTTTAGATGAAATCGCGCATTGCAATTATCTAAAAAACGAAAGTATTGATAGTGAACGTTATAAAGAATATCCAGCAATTTATCAATATGCTATGGATATGACAAAAAAAGAAATTCATCAAGCAGTAGAAGGATTATATCATAACTTAAATACTCTACAAAGTCGTAGTGGTAATCAATTGCCGTTTACTAGTATTAATTATGGCACTTGCACATTACTAGAAGGAAGAATGGTAACAAAAGCTCTATTGGAAGTATTGATTGAAGGCTTAGGAAGTAAAAAGAAAACATCTATTTTCCCTTGTGGAATATTCCAATCATCAAAAGAAATTAATCGCTATCCAGGCACACCAAATTATGACTTATATCAACTCGCTCTTAAAGCGACAGCAATGCGTTTATATCCAAATTATGCAAATATAGACTGGTCTGGTAATGCGGGATATGACCCAGAAGACCCGACTACATATTTCAGCACAATGGGATGCAGAACAGCAAATGGTTGGGATGTTAATGGTCTCGGCCAAAAGAAAGATGGTCGTGGCAATATTTGCCCAGTAACTATTATTATGCCTACATTGGCTATGATGGCAAGAGAAGAAAGCGAGTATCCTGCATCTGTTGGTTGTGACATTTATATCAATCCAATTGATAGATTTATGTTAATTTTAGAACAAAAAATTGATGAAGCAAAAGATCAGCTTATTGAAAGATTTGAATGGATTTGTTCACAAGATGTAGCATCTGCCAAATTTATGTATGAAAATGGTTTGATGGCTGGATATATTCCAGAAGAAGGAATTAAAAGCGCGCTTAAACATGGCACACTTGCCATTGGTCAATTAGGTCTTGCCGAAACCCTTCAAATTCTTGTTGGTTACGACCACACCGAAGAAAAAGGTATGGAACTTGCGAAAAAGATTGAACAATTGTTTAAAGATAAATGTGCTAAATTTAAAGAAGAATATAAATTAAATTTTGGTGTTTATTATACACCCGCTGAAAATCTTTGCTATACCGCAATGATGAAATTTAGAGAAAAATATGGTAGAATCGAAAATGTTTCAGACAAAGAATATTTTACCAATTCAATGCATGTGCCAGTATGGAAGAATGTAACTGCACTTGAAAAGATTGATATAGAAAGTGAATTAACAGGATATTCTTCTGCGGGTTGTATCACATATATCGAACTTGATACCGGAGTTAAAAATAATATTGAAGCATTAGAACAATTAGTAAACTATGCCATGGAAAAAGACATTCCTTATTTCGCAATTAATGTGCCGAACGATCAATGCACCAATTGCGGATATATTGATGAAATAGGCGAAAATTGTCCAGTATGCGGTAGTGCTGATATTCGTCGTTTGCGCCGAGTAACCGGTTATTTGACCGGGGACTATAAAACCGCATTTAATGAAGGTAAACAAAAAGAAGTAGAAGATAGGGTAAAACACATATGAGATACGCAGGATTAATTAAAGATGATACAGCGGCCGGTCCAGGCCTCTGTATCACTTTCTATACTCAGGGCTGTCCGCACCATTGCCCAGGTTGCCATAATCCAGAGACCTGGGATTTTGATGGTGGTATGGAGTTTGAATCAAAGTTATTTAAGGAGATTGCCGAGGCGCTTACCGACCGTGGCATCAAACGTAATTTTTGTATTATGGGCGGTGAACCATTATGTCCACAGAATGAATTTTTAACTCGCCTATTGGTTTATGAAATTAAAAAAGCCGTTCCTGATGTAAAAATCTACTTATGGACTGGCTATACGGTCGAAGAACTGGCGACGGCAAGCAACCATGTAAAGGACATTCTTAACAGCATCGACTATCTTATCGACGGTCCTTATAAACAAGAATTACGTGATACTACCCTAAAAATGCGAGGCAGCGCTAACCAACGAATTATAGATATGAAAGAATTTGACAATTTTAAAAAAATATGATATAATATATACATAAAGAGAAAAAGGAGTGAAAAAAATGAATAATATCGTTCCAGATTTAAAAACATTACATGCTTTACAAAATCATTTGGAAGGCGAGTTAATTTACTGTGAAGAAAATAGTAAAATATACACTTGGAAAAATGGTTGGGAAGAAGTTAATGTTGAAAACAAAGGCGTGTCAATGAATTTATATGATTTAAATAAAAACATTATTAATCAGTTAGAAACTATGACACCAAATGACATAGCAAACAAAATGGATTTATTTGATGAATTACATAACACTTTTAAAAATACTCATTATATGTTATTGTGTAAGGATTATGGATATTATACAATTTTTGAAGAGGACCCGATGTTGGAGTTACCAACCTTTGGCGCGGCAATTTGTGAAATTATTGCTAACATCGGTGATGTAAAAAGTATTGAATTTACAGAATCAAAAGACGCAATTGAAATTTGGATTATTCCAGAAGATCAAGAAGAAGCATTTGTATTTTACTTATTTGCTTATGATGCGGGGGTAGTATATTATGGATAAAATGATTATTATACCAATTAATTTATTTAGTTTAGATCAGGAAATTATGATTGTAGACCAGATGGGAACACATCAATTTGCTAAGGTAGAATTATCACATTTACCAGAAGTAATTGTGGAAGCAAGTAGTGTTCATCTTACAGACAATATTAAATTAATTGGAAATAAGAATTATGCCGAAGCTTTGGCTAATGAAATTAAAGAGTATTCAGCAATTAATTACGCAAATAAAAATTTAAATATTGAGATAATGGAGGCTTAATTATGGCAAAGTATTTAATTACAACAACAGAAACTTATAGAGTAGATCCAGAATCATAGGTAGAAGCAATTTTAGAAGAAGCAAAAAATGACAATAATTACACATTAGTGAAATATAGTTCACAATATAAAGAAAAGAAAGAAAAAGGCGAAGTAGTAGATTACTGGTATAGACTTACTTTAACAAAAGCATTTACTGATGAAAAAGAACCAGACAGAGATGTTCAGATTACTTACGGGGTATAAGCTATGGCAAAGTTTGAAAAAGTATCACGTTTTAATGAAATTGATTTGACGTTGCCCGTTCGAAAGACCGCTGAATCGGCAGGTTACGATTTCGTTGTGGCAGAAGATATTATTATTCCGCCTTATACAGAACTCGTAGAAAAAATAAACGCATATAGACCAGTAATTACCCCAGGTCTCAATGAGGCTGCGGCGGCAATTAAAGAGGCAAACGCAAAAATATCACTTGTATCTACTGGAATGAAATGTAAATTAGATCCAGGAACCTATCTTGAATTATCAGTTCGTAGTTCTTGTCCTTTAAAACATTGGCTTATATTGGGTAATTCAGTAGGCATTATAGATGCAGACTATTACAATAATCCAGATAATGAAGGCGAAATATTTTTCCAAATTATCAATCTTGCACCTTTTGCTATTCGCTTAAAAAGAGGAGACGTTATTGGCCAGGGCATTATTAAACCTTATTTTGTAACAGAAGATGACAATGCTACTGGATTGCGTGTAGGTGGATTTGGTTCAACCGATGGTCATTTAATATCACATTTTGTTGGTAAAATTACAGACGATGATTTAGATTTTGTTACCACTTATGCTTCAACAGAAGAGGATAAATAATGAAATTATTAGCATTAGATTAGGCAACACGAACAACAGGCTACGCAATATTTGATGATGACAAAGTAATAAAAATTAGTCATTTTGATACCAAAAGCGATGATTTTGGTGAGCGATTAGTTGAAATTCGTAATATGATTATTAAATTAATTGAAGATTATGATATAGATACAGTGGCATTTGAAGACATTCAATTACAAAACAATGTAGTTCAAAATGTAAAAACATTTAAAATGTTAGCAGAAGTATTTGGCGTTGTTCTTGAATTATTATAGGAAAGAAAAATGCCATATCACGTAGTTCCGCCAATAGTGTGGAAAGCCACTTTTAAGATTGCCGGACGAGGTCGTGCGGAAGAAAAGAAGGCGGCGCAAGCGCTTATTGCCGAGACTTATGGATTAAAATGCACCCAAGACGAGGCGGATGCGGCATGTATTGGTTTACATGTAATTAAACAAAAAAATTCTGTATTCGATTGGGCATGACAATATAAAGTTCCCTACTTAATTTTTAATATTTATAGAAATAAAAATATTTTTAGGAGGGAATTAAATGCTAGCTACAATTCTTAGCAAATATGGGGTTGAGTTAATATTTGGATTGATTTCTGCTGGTCTGTTGGCATTTTGTAAACATTTACATACACAAAATAAAGAGTTAAAATCTTTACAAGAGGCAGATAAAAACAGACAGTATCGTGAAATGATATTGAGTGAAATTGAACCAATTATCGATGAACTTGCAAAAGTAGAACAGGAAATGAGTTCATTTGAAACTGATACCCAGAACACTTTTGCTGCTATGGAAGCGCATGCCGCTGCTGAGCACGAAATAATGTATGAGGATTTAGAAAAAGTTCAAAAGGGGAATGAAAAGAACTTTAAATTAATTATAAATTCTTATAAGTTTAGATTAATTCAGTTGTGTAAATCACATTTAAAAGATGGATTTATTACACAAGATGATTTTGATCAAGTGTCAGAAATGTATAGATTATACAGAGGCTTAGGCGGAAATGGCCAAGCAGAAGAATATTATAGTAAAGTTAAAGAATTAGAATTAAGACCATAAAAAATAAGGGGAAGATACGTTAATATCTTCCCCGATTTTCTGTTATTCGATTAAATACCAAGTTGGTTATATACACAATTTCCTAGCCATATGTCGCAATTAAGTCGGCTAATATTTCTTCCTATTCCCATGTTAATTCTATATTATAACTAAACATTGCGGCATGAGTAAGTTCGTGGCATAGAACTTTTTGTATATATTTTTGATTCAGTTCCTTATTTATATATATAGTTTTAGTTGTATCGTCGCAAACACCTATTGTGTAGCTATGATCGCTGCGCAACAAGACCGGATCAAGCGGAGGAACAAGTGCGATCCTCCACTCTTCACCGTTAATATTAATCATTAAGCCTGATTAATTTTTGTTGCCAAAGCCGAAATTTTCTTTTCAAGGAATGATTTTTCTTCAGGTGAAGCATCTGCAATCATTTCAGTAATATCGGTGCTTAATTCTTGAAGATATTTTTCCAATTCCTTCATCTAAGTAGTTTTCGGCTGGTGCATTTCTTTTGCTTCCATATAGGTTTTACGACTCATGGGACTGCGACCTTCACGTTTGTCGCGTTCCATAGGATAATCCCATTCCATATAAGAACGATTATTTCCAGAAGATGACATTGTCGAACCGTTTCCATTTTCTGGATAATACATTCTACCCTACGGGCGGTCCATATCACGATATTCGGTATAGTAGTGATATTGGTTACCGCCCTCTTTTTCTTTTCCTTCCATTGCTTTGGTGATAGTGCTGTAGTAAATGGCTTCTTCTAAGTCTTTTACCATATCAATTACATCACCAAGCTCTTCTGTATCAACAGTATCCAAATGACTCATTTGGCCTTCAACACAACACATTAGTGTTTCTTTTATATGTTTTAGTCGTTCCATAAAATTCCTCCTATTCTTTACGCAACTCGCTCAATTATTAAATTAGCATTTTGAACTAGAATGGCTTGTGTGCTAGTGTTTTGAATACTAGCTGTTAAGCAACAATCTTTTGGAACATCTACAAACATCGCTCCAAATACATTAAAGTATTCTTCAACTGCCGCTGGGGTAACGATCATTGTGCTAGACCCCAAAGCCTCACCATTTAAAGCAAGGGCAACTGAAATAGCCTCAACGGTTCCGCCAGTAGGAACGGCAATATTGCCTCCAAAAGTCACTTTGTAACGGGCACGGCACTGATTAGTGGTTCCGCGTAAGGTAACCAATCCACTTCCATCTCTATGTGCGATGGAGCAATTACCGCAAGTAACACTATCAGTAAATAAAACGTTTTGGTTTTGCGCTACGGTTTGTGTAGCAACAGCAATTATTTCCATAGTTTAATCCTCCATTCCTTACCAAAGATTAGCCGCAATAGTTGTTGCAGCCACCGGTGTAGCAGCAATTTGGATTAGGAACTACATATGCTGGAACAGGCGCTGGAGTATCGAGTCTGCGAATTATTTCAGCGGTTTGAGCGTCCTGATTAGCAGCGATAAATGCGTTCTGGTTAGCCTGAGAAGCTGCAAATTTAAGTGCCTGATTTTCAGCTGTTAATGTAGCAATCTTATCTTGTGTTAAGAAATCAATAATCTAACGAGTGCTATCAGTAATAGCATGACGAGTATCGCAAGCCTGTGTAGCAAGATTGTAATTTAAGTCAGCAAAATTTCTAGCATTTTCATATCTTAGATCGCAGCAGCACTGCGCCATCTGGGTTCCAAGACCGGTTAATCCAGCAGTAATAGCATTTGTGCTAGTGTTTAAGTTATTAGTTACACCAGCAAATCCCTGGCACAAGCTATTTTGAATGCC
>JAEIGA010008705.1_pt1 | contig 15359 bp, 8 predicted proteins | sample 9270691 | NCBI WGS metagenome assembly JAEIGA01 (sample SAMN17057246, study PRJNA624740) | gut metagenome | biome: biome; isolation source: fecal sample | host: Bos grunniens | place: China: Xizang | collected 2019
AGCCGGAGCTGTAAAACGGCTGTTCGGGTGAGCACCCTTTTCGCCTGACTCGCTGTCCCACTTCTCGCCCTTCCAGTTGATAGCGTTCTTCGGCGGGTTCTTATCAAGGCCTTCCCACCAAACTGTGTTGTCATCTAAATTTTGAACAACGTTTGTGAAGATTGTGTTCTTCATTGTAGATAAAAGTGCGTTAGGGTTAGACTTCATGTTAGTACCAGGAGCAACACCGAAGAAACCGTTTTCTGGGTTTACTGCCCAAAGTCTTCCATCTTCGCCTACTCTAATCCAAGCGATGTCATCACCTACGCATTCAATTTCATAACCCTTTTCTAAATATGATTTAGGTGGGATTAACATTGCAAGGTTTGTCTTACCACAAGCACTTGGGAAAGCAGCAGCGATATATTTCTTTTCGCCATCTGGTTTTTTGATACCAAGGATAAGCATGTGTTCAGCCATCCAGCCTTCAGTCTTACCAAGGTAAGAAGCAATTCTTAAAGCAAAACACTTTTTACCAAGAAGAACGTTACCACCGTAGTTAGAGTTGATAGACATGATAGTATTTTCTTCTGGGAAGTGCATGATATATCTCTTTTCTTCAGAAAGTTCTGCATAAGAGTGTAAGCCCTTAATGAAATCACCATCGCCAAGAACGTCAAGAACAGCCTTGCCTACTCTAGTCATGATAGCCATGTTTAATACTACGTAGATAGAGTCAGTAAGTTCGATACCAATTTTAGAGAATTTGCTACCTACAGCGCCCATTGAGTATGGAATTACGTATAAAGTTCTGCCTTTCATAGCGCCCTTGAATAAGTCGTTCATTAAAGCGAAAGCTTCGTTAGTTTCCATCCAGTTATTGATAGGAGCTGAGTCTTCTTTGTTCTTTGAACAAATGAAAGTTCTGCCTTCTACACGAGCAACGTCGTTTACAGTTGTACGGTGAAGATAACAACCAGGTAATTTTTCTTGGTTTAATTTAATAAGAATGTTTTGTTCAACAGCTTGTTGTCTGAACATTTCTAATTGTTCTTCACTACCGTCTACCCAAACGATATTGTCTGGTTGACAAAGTTCTTTGGTTTGGTTGATAAAATCAAGTACCTTTTTGTTTGTTGTCATAATTAAATCTCCTTACGTATTTTCGGTTTACTCCGAATTATTTTTATTTTAGGTTTAATCTTAATCTTTACTGACTTAAGTGACAAACTTTTTGCCTATTAAACCTTTTTATTGATTAATATCAATTTTACCATACATTTATATAAATGTAAAGTATAAAATTACTTTTTTTTCCAACTTTTTTTAACTACTATTTTACCTTTTTGAACTTTCTACCAAAAAATCCTATTTTCTACCTTTTTTCTTCTTTTTTGCACGCTGAAAACATATATAATATTGAAGTAAAACCCCAAAGGAAAAGCTATGGATTACACTAAAAAACTAATTGTATTAAAACAGACAGAAAACTCGTTCAATAATAGATTGCCCTTAACTGCGCTTGCACGCATAGAAATTGAAAACGGCGTGGGCGAGTTTCACTTTTCAGTAGTCAACTTTATTAGAGAGCCAAACGTTAAGTATTTTGTGCTTTTAGTGGATAGTTCAAATAAAACATTTGAGTTTGAATTAAAGGATAACGCAACTACTATTTACAGCCATTTTTTATCACTTCCCAGCCTTGAAAAGGGTGTGTCTTTGGGCTTTTATTGTGTTAAAAATTATCTGCCTTTAACCCTTGCTTTTGGGTGTGAAAAAGGCGCTGTTGGTTTAGAAAATTTTAAGAAAATTATTGCTGAAAAATGCCTTGTTTTACATAAAGAACACTCAAAACCCCCAAAAAACGAGCAGTTTGTAAAAAGAAATGAAAAGGAAGAAAATTGCGATAATTTTAATCAAGAAAAGGATGCTATTTGTGGCGAAAATAGCCACTTAGAACAAGCAAATTTAGCTTACAACGATGAAGTTGTTGCGACTAGTGATTACTACCTTTTAGATGAGCAAATTCAGCAAAAATTAAAAGCGTTAAGAGATTATGACCATGAAAAATTATCATTTGAAAATGAGTTATCTTATAGCCAAAACGAGCAAGAAACGGAGAAAGAGCCTTCGTTATTTAGCGCTTATGAAAATGAAACAGGCGCTAGTATGTGCAAGGAAAATTTAGAAGAATTTTTAAGCGAAAAAAACCAAGAGAAGTACCTTGATAAAGTTAAAAATCAGCTTGATAGTTTATTTTTAACAAACCCTGAAGACCAAGACTTGCAAAACTTGTTTTTAGGCAGTAAGTGGGCAAAAATCTACTATACCCAAGAAAAATATTACGTAGTTGGCTTAATAACTTTACAAAAAGACAAAAAATACATATGCTATGGCGTGCCATCTATTTATTCTAAAGAGCCACCTAAAGCGCTTAAAGGTTACGCAAGTTTCGTTCCAAAATCGGTGTTTGATATGCACGGAGATGGCTACTGGCTAATGTTCCAAGATGCCCTAACCGGAAAATGCGTATTCCCCACTTAAAATGCTAAACATTATTATATATAAACTAAACTTTACTATATATAATATATATTGTATAAGTAAAAAAGAAAAGAGTGGAAAGTTTCCACTCTTTTATTATTTTTGTTGTTTTTAACTATTGGCTATTTAATTACCAACAAGCCGTTTAGTTTATCCATAAGTTCTTTAGTTGGTTCTTCTTTATTCCAGAACGGAAATTCTATGCCCAAATTATCATACTTAACTGAACAAAACTTTCTAAATGGTAAAAGCTCTACATTGTCAACACACGCATGCCTACTTACTATATCGTTTAACCTGTGAATGTTAACTTCAGTATCGTTTACGGTTGGTATTATAACCTGTCTAATAGTTGTAGGGATTTCCATATCGTCCAAGACCTTCAAAAATTCCAAAACTGAAGTGAGCGAACAACCAACGTTGTCTAAATACCCATCTTCGGTAGTGTATTTTACATCTAAAAGCACCCTGTCGGTTAGTTTTAGAAGATTAACGACCTTGTCAGAAATAACACAACCCGACGTATCAAGGCAGGTATTTATGCCGTTTTCTTTGCAAAGTTCAAAGAGTTTAGTGCAAAACTCGGTCTGCAAAAGTGGTTCGCCACCCGAAATGGTTACGCCACCTTGTTCGCCAAAGTATTCTCTGCAATGAATAATTTTTTCAAGCACTTGTGCTGGAGTATAATCGGTGCCGTTAGCCATAACCCAAGTGTCTGGGTTATGACAACATTTACAGCGAAGGCTACAGCCTGCCATAAAAACAACAAACCTTATACCCGGCCCATCTACAGTGCCGAAACTTTGCAATGAGTGTATTTTACCTATAATCTGATTTTCCATTACATTACTTGGTGGAAAGTTCTAGAAATAACTTCTTGTTGTTGTTCACGAGAAAGTTTAGTGAAGTTAACAGCATAACCAGAAACACGGATTGTTAAGTTTGGATAATCTTCTGGATTTTCGCTTGCCTTAATAAGTGTTTCACGGTTTAGAACGTTAACGTTCAAGTGGTGAGCCATTTTCTTGAAATAGCCGTCAAGTAAACCAACTAAGTTATTTGTTCTTTCATCATCTGACTTGCCAAGAGCTTCAGGAGTGATAGAGAAAGTATTAGAAATACCATCACGGCAGTCATCATACTTTAATTTAGCAACAGAGTTAAGTGATGCGATAGCACCGTTTTCTTCTCTGTTATGCATTGGGTTTGCACCTGGAGCAAATGGTTCTGCGTTCTTTCTTCCATCAGGTGTTGCGCCTGTGTGTTTACCATACGTTACGTTAGAAGTGATTGTTAAAACTGAAAGTGTATGTACTGCGTTTCTATAAGTTGGAGTCTTTCTTAATTCTTCAATCATAGTGTGGCTTAATTCTTTAGCGATTAAGTCTACTCTATCATCATCGTTACCGAATTTAGGGAAAGCGCCTTCTCTTTCGAAATCTACGATAAAGCCGTTTTCGTTCTTAACAGGTTTAACAGTCGCATGCTTAATAGCACTTAAAGAGTCACTTGCAACAGATAGACCAGCAATACCGAAAGCCATTAATCTTTCAATGTTAGTATCGTGAAGTGCTAATTGTGTGTATTCGTAAGCATACTTATCGTGACTGCAGTGAATTACGTTCATTGTGTTAACGTAAAGGTTTGCAAGCCATGAGATATAAATTTTATATCTTTCCATAACCTTATCATAAGTTAAGGTATCGCCTTCTAGAACAGGCATTTGTGGACCGATATGAATATCACTTGTTGTGTCGTAACCACCGTTTATTGCTATAAGCAATAATTTGGCAAGGTTACATCTTGCGCCGAAGAATTGCATTTGCTTACCAATAGTCATTGCTGATACACAGCAAGCAATAGCATAGTCATCACCGTGTAGTGGGCGCATTAAGTCGTCGTTTTCATATTGGATAGAGTCTGTATCAATAGAAACCTTTGCGCAGAATTCCTTAAAGCCCTTTGGTAAACCTTGAGCCCAAAGAATTGTTAGGTTAGGTTCTGGTGATGGTCCTAAAGTATAAAGAGTGTTCAAAATTCTAAAGCTACTCTTTGAAACTAAAGTTCTGCCATCTTCACCCATACCACCAACAACTTCAGTAATCCACATTGGATCGCCTGCGAAAAGTTCGTTGTATTCTGGTGTTCTTAAGTGTCTTGCTAAACGAAGTTTAATTACAAAATCGTCAACAAGTTCTTGTGCTTGTTGTTCTGTTAATACGCCGTTTTTGATATCTCTTTCAATATAAATATCAAAGAATGTAGCAACTCTACCTAAAGACATTGCAGCGCCGTTTTGTTCTTTGATTGCGCCAAGGTAAGCAAAATACGTCCATTGAATAGCTTCCTTTGCATTAGATGCAGGCGCGCTAACGTCAAAGCCATAAATCTTTGCCATTTCCTTAATGTCGTTTAAGTGTTTGATTTGACCAGCCAATTCTTCAGAGAGTTTAATTGTATCTTCATTGAAGTTGCCTTTAGCAAGGTTAGCCTTATCCTTTTTCTTTTCAGCGATAAGTTTATCAACGCCGTAAAGAGCAACTCTACGATAGTCACCGATAATTCTACCACGGCCGTAAGCATCAGGCAAACCTGTAATAACGTGGCATCTTCTTGCAAGACGCATTTCATCACTATAAGCGCTGAAAACACCGTCGTTGTGTGTTGTTCTGTACTTAAATTCATCTTCAATCTTTTGGCTTAGTTTGTAGCCGTAAGCTTCACAAGCTTGGCGAGCCATTCTAATACCACCGAATGGGTTAACACCACGTCTTAAAGGAGCATCAGTTTGAAGACCAACGATAATTTCGTTATCTTTGTCAACGTAACCTGCCGCATAGTTTGTTAAAGATGTTACAGTTTCCGTATCAACGTCTAAAACGCCACCCTTTCTTCTTTCTTCTTTGAAAAGTGCGTTAACTTTGTCCATTAGGGCAGAAGTTCTTGCTGTAGGACCAGCCAAGAAAGAACTATCGCCAGTGTATTCGGTATAGTTTACTTGAATAAAATCACGTACGTTAATTTCTTCAGTCCATTTTCCGGCATTAAAGCCATTCCAATTTTCGTGCATCATATAATTTGTCTCCTTTTGCCAACCTAACATAATAAAAGGACAGCCATGCAACATGAACTGCCCGGATTCGGGTCGGCGAATAAAATCTTGCAATCCCCCACAGTCGACTCTGTGCAATTCTATTAGTTGTGCAAGTAAAAATCTTATTTTGTATTTGTATTATACAGTGCCCATAAAGTTTTGTCAAACAATTTTATGTAAATTATTCTATAATTTATAAGTAAAATTTTGTAAACTTTAGGCAAGCTTTTTTAATGCAATTAAAAGCGCTTTACCTAAAGAGCATTAACTGCTTTATAAAAAACTACAATTTCCCTATTCTTTCATCAAATTCTTTTTTTCTTTTCTTAAACACCACTTCAACAATATATATTATACTATATATATTATACTATTTAAAAAATGTAAAGCCAGAGGGAAAAATTTGCAAACTCCATGCCATTTATTGCGCCAATTTTTTCCTTTCTTTTTATGTTTTTTCGGTCTTTTTACACCCTAGTTTTAGTCTAATTTTACCTTTAAATTTTAGCAATTTTTTGCACTTTTTACGCCAAATTTAGAGCAGTCCGCCCAACACGGCTTTATGGTCGATATTAGATTATTTATGCGCTTTATGGTGCGTTTTACAAACCACAAGTTTGCGCTGTGGCGCGTTATAATTACACCATGTTTTATCGACCATTTTAAAAAAATTAAATCGACCATAACGGCTACTTAAAATTGCCAGATTTAAGTGGATTTGCGCAATTTTTGCTATAAACACAAGTCTTTTTACAAACACCGAAAACACATAGAATGGTCAATTTGTGAAAAATTTTAGCAATTTTTTGTGGCCTTTGTAGACCAAACAAAAAAATTAATCGACCACAGTGGCACCTTGAAAAAATTCTTTTTAAATTTATTTAAATTTTTGCATTTTAGTGTTGACATACTTTTATAAAAAGTATATAATTTCATAACAACGTGCTCATGTTTTTTTATGAGTCGTTTTAACATTAATTAGAAATACATAAACGGAAAAAATTTTTTAGGAAAAATAACATGCTAATTACCTACTATTTGATGGCCATTTTAATTGCAGGGATTTCAATACCTCTTGTAATTTTTGGCAGTAAAAAACTTGCGCTTATTGGCGATGGAAAAACCATTTCATCAAACGGCGAAAAACTACCTTTTTTTACCAACAAAGAAAAGCTAGCAAAATTGTTTGTTTATGCTCTTATGTTAATATTTGGTGTGCGTTGTTTGAGTGGTACTTATGTACTTGCTGATACCATCGGCTTGAACTTATTTTCACCTTTTGGTAGAGACGGACAATTCCAAACAATCATCTCTCTACTCGCAATTTGGTTAACCTACCCTGCAACAATACTTCTAATCACCTATCCGTTCTTTAAGGACAAGATTAAAGCATTGACGGGATTAGTTAAATACTTTGCAACCCCAGCATATTTATTTTCACTAGTAACCATTTTCTTAAGCTACAAAGCAATGCTCGGTCCTAACGCGTTTGACAGCTTCAATGCACAAACATTTATATACACTTTAGAAATTGGGCTAGGATTAGCAGGCTGTATTGCCGTTTGGATGCTTAACCCAAAAACGACTATAGATAAAACTAACTTAAAAAACAGTGTTATAATTGCAGTGCTAATGACTATATCTGCAATGCCAACGTTTGCGCCACAAGTTTTATTTGGCAAAGGCAACACGCTACTAGAAATTGTCGACCTTTCACTTGAACACAGAATAGTTTTATACGGTGGCATAGTAATTCCTGTAATTTTGGTATTGCTATTAAGAAAATATGATTACGACCATCGCCGTTACGCCCTACTCTTTATGGCAACGGCAGGAATGGTGGCATACGCATATAATTACACCTTTGATTATTTGGTTAGCAACATTGCCAACTGGCCACTTCACCTATGCAACACAGCAATGTTCGTAATCCCTATTTGCTTGTACTTCAAGTTAGATAAAGTATTCTACTTTACGTTGTTTATAAACGTACTAGGCGCATTCTTAGCAATGGCGATGCCAAACGTTGGCGAAGGCTTAGGCCTACTAGATGAACGCGTTTGGGATTTCTGGCTAAATCACTACTACGCATTCTTCATGCCGGTCGTTTGCATAGCAACGGGAATGTATGAACGACCTAAACTAAGGCAATTCTTATATTCGCTAATCGGTTTTGGTGGTTATTATCTATTAGTTTTAATATGTAACGCATGGTTTACTAATTACGACCCGTCAGTTGATTACTTCTTCATTAACAGCAATTTCGTTGCTGACAAGCTTGGTACTTGGGCAGAAAATTTAAGAAACTTAACCGTTTCATTTAATATAGGCAGTTTAACCTTTACCTACTATCCAATCTATCAAGTTTTATACTTTATCGTATACGTAGCATTGTCTGTGGGCATGTGGTTCTTATACGAACAAGGCTTTATGGTAGCAGACCTATACACAGAAATATTCAAGCGCAACAAAAAAATAGACCTAGTAGAATTGGCACTCGCCCACAGATTCGGCGGTAAAAACATAATGGAGCCACTAAATATGGAAAATTCAAACAAACTCGTTCTTAAAAACTTTAGTAAAAAATATTCAACAAGCGACGTATACGCGGTTAAAAATGCAAACCTAGAAATCACCGGTGGAGAAATCTTTGGTTTCTTAGGCCCTAACGGCGCAGGTAAAAGTACAATTATAAAATCAGTAGTAGGTATTCAATCAATCACTTCAGGTAAAATTGAAGTATGTGGTTATGACGTAGCAAAACAATCAGTAGGCGCAAAAATGCAAACGGGCTTCGTTCCTGACCACTATGCTCTATACGAAAACTTAACAGGTAGAGAATACGTAAACTACATTGCAGACCTTTACGCAGTATCAAAAGAAGATAGAGACGCAAGAATTGAAGAATACGTTGAAAGATTTAATCTTTGCCACGCATTTGATAACCCTATCAAAACGTACTCACACGGTATGAAACAAAAAATAACTATCATGAGCGCGCTAGTACACGCACCAAAGCTATGGATACTAGACGAACCATTGACAGGTTTAGACCCTGAAAGTATTTTCCAAGTAAAAGAAGCAATGAAAAAGCATGCAGAAGACGGCAACATCGTGTTCTTCTCTAGCCACATTATCGACGTAGTAGAAAGATTGTGCGACAAGATAGCAATCATCAAGAAAGGTAACGTTTTATGTACAAGAACAATCAAAGAACTTGAAGAAAACGGCATTGCACTTGAAGATTACTACATGGAAATGATAGATATGAAACCAAAGAGTGAAAAAACACTCGCATTAGAAGCAAAAAGCCAATCAGTTAACGCTTAAGGAGCAAAAAGATGTCAAATACCAACGTACAAAACGAAAAGAGTGCTCCTACAAGCTTTAAGGAGCGCTTAAAAGCGTGGTGGCAAGCGTTTAAGCAAGCGATGTCTTCGCTTAAAACACTTACTGCAATGCAATTAAAAGAAAAAATGGATATGAAGTTTTTGCGCTCAACAAAAGCGACCATATTCAAAACAGTATACTTCGTACTGCAATTTGTTGTAGTAACCGCAGTGTGTTACTTATTACTTTATGCATGCAAACTGCTTTCTATCTTCTCGCTAGTCGGTGAAGTGCCAGTAAGCGTAATTGCAATCGTGTTCGGATTCATGCTACTACTATCAATAATATTTACTACCCTAGGGTTAGTTAAATCATTATATATAGCAAAAGATAACGCAGTGCTACTAACGTTGCCTGCAAAACCATCACTAATATTCCTATCAAAGTTATGCGTGTATTACGTGTACGAATTGAGAAAGAATTTTATCTTCTTAATCCCTTTCTTCTTCGCATACGGAATACTTAAGGCATTACCAGTTTGGTACTACGCATGGGCGTTAGTGCTATTCGTGTTCGTTTCAATTTTAACAGTATTAATATCAGCATTACTTTCAATGCCATCGCTATTCGTTTATAGAATTTGCCGTAAATATAAAGTTTTACAATACACATTGATGGTTGCAGCGATTGCACTACTTTCTTGGGGCGTTGTATCACTTATCGCCCTAATTCCTGACGACATTGATATTTTATCAAACTGGGGTACGATATTTTGGGATATACAAGACTTTTTAAAGAGTTTTACCCAAAACTTTGCTCTTTTAATGAGCCTAACTGAACTTATTGTAGGTATAAGCACTGGCAGAACAAACGTAGTAATCACGCGCCACACCTTGCCTAACCTATCAATATTAATAGGTCTTATAGTGGTTTTATTCGTGCTATGCTTTTTGTTATCACAACCACTATTTTACAGTATGGCATCAAAGTCTTTTGAACATACTAAAAGAGAAAACGATAAACCAAGACCAAACAAAAAGGCACCAATTTTACTATCAGCAGTTAAAAAGGAATGGTTTGTTGCACTACGTAACAAAACGATCGTTTCACTAGTAATTCAACTCGTTGTAGTAATGCCTATTTCTATATTCTTACTAAATAAATTGTACGCAGCAATGAGTACGCGTATGTTAGGCCAACAACTATCAATCGGCTTTAACCTATTGATATGCTTAATGTTCTTAACGGGCGCAAACGTAAACGTTGCAAGCGCTTATAGCCGTGATGGATCTACTGCATACCTAAATAAAGTTCAACCATTTACCTTTGGTAAATTACTGGTTGCAAAATTGTTCTTTAACATAGTTATAGGTTTTATCGGCATAGTGGCAACAACGTTAGTATTTGCCTACTTCTCTAACCTATCAGCAATAGAAAACTTCCTGTTTGGCGTAACCTGTATGGCAGTTTATACCTGCCACTTGTTCTGGAGTGGGGAACTTGACTTAATGAACCCACAATATAGCCAATACGCAACCTTCTCTGAACAATCAAACAACCCTAACGAAAACATGTCTATGGTGCTTTGCTTTGCGCTAGCTTTATTGATAGCTTTAGCATTAATACTTCTTTCATTTGAAGGCATGCTAGGTGCATGGATAAAAGTAGCAATAATAAGCGTGGCGCTATGTGCACTAAAGATTTGGTCTTACTTCATTAAGATTAAAGTGTTCTACAAGGAGAAATAACCAATGAAAAAGAGTATGATTATTGCCATTATAGTGGTATATATATTATCTATCGTTGCCGTTAATTTCTTCGGCCTAAAAATTAAGCAGTTTGAGGGCTTGACCAAAGTTGATAGAATAGAATGTTCCATTGAAGTTATGAGACCTGATGACACTGAAGTAAGAAAAACTCAAAACCTTTCTAACTCTGGTAAAGATTACTATTCTTTCAACTTTATTCAAGGTGAATACACTACTGAAGATGAAAGCATTAACACTAATCCAAACGTAGTTTTACTTGACGTTAGGTACTTCCCAAGTAATGCAGATAACCAAATGGTTAAATTCTCTTACGATAAGGAAAAAACCGAAAAAGTTTGTGTTTTTGATGAAGCAAAACACACTTTAATCTTTTTGAAAAGTGGCGCTATTACTGTTACAGTAACGACAACAGACGGGTCAAATAAGAACCAAATTTTGATAATTCACGCTAAATAGCCCCCCCCCCGCAAAATTATTAATTTAAATCTCCGTTTTTTTGCAAAAACACTTGCAATGGCGGAGATTTTGTTTTATAATAACTTGTATAAAAGTTGCTTTTATTGTTTATAACAATAATATGCAAAAGAAAAAATAAATCTTAATTAAAAGGAGATTATTATGAAAAGTTTCACAAAAAGACTCTTGGCAATGGTGATTGCATTCGTGCTAGCTTTAGGCATGATGTCTTCCCTTGTAGCATGTGGTAGCTATGAGCTTACTAACATTGTTGTAACCGGAGTTACAACTCAATACAGTAAAGGTGACGACGTTTCTTTTGACCGTATTAAGATTAAAGCAAAGTTTAACGACGGCAGTGAAGAAGATGTTTCTTTTAGCGACTGTAAAGTTTTCCTAGGCGATAAAGATATTACTTCTAACCTATCAAAGATTACCGAAACTACAGGTACTAAAGTAGTTTATATTGAGTATCAAGGAAAAACAGCTAAACTCAATATAACAGTTTCTATTCCTGGCTTTGGTACAATCGTTTCTTTTGAGTCACCAACTGCTTACTCTAAATACGTAACAGCAACAAAATCTGCTGGCAAGAAAGAGAAAGCATACGGCGAACAAGGTTTTGAATCTCAATTCACTACTGGTGATGCAAATGCAAAGGACTATTTAGTTGGTGATGACAACAACTTTAAATTTCTTCCTGAACTCACATATGAAAACGACAATGGCCCTGGCACTGAAACCAATGCTTTTGATTCTATAACAACTATTAAAATGTTTGCTGATGATCAATGGGTTACTCTTTCTACAAAAGCTGGTGCAGAAGAAAATACTGTTGAATATTATTTAGATCCATTAGATACAACAGTTTACGCAACTGCATTTACTAATAAGAATGAATACGACTTCGTTGACGGCGTTGCTACTGGTAAGCAGTTTGAACTTTCAGTATTACCATCTGATGATTGCGCTTATACAGCAAAAGATGAGCTATCTCCAGTTTCAATTGTTATAAACGTAGTTGATGGCTATAATATCTACACTGCAGACCAACTTGCAGTTATCGATAACGGTGAAGAAATGAGTGCTCGTTTAGATAATAAAACAGGCGTTTATTTCTGGAGAGATAAAAAACAAGAAAACTACTTAACAGGTATTAACCCTAATGCTGTTATTCTTCAAAACGATATTGAAGTAACTGCTGATTTCCTTCCAGATTACTTTACGTACACTCTTGAAGAAGACTTTACCTACTATCGTGATTCTGTAGCAGTTGAAGCTAGTAAAACTTTCCTTCGTGAAGAAACACCAAACAAATCAGATGACGATCAAACAAATATTCTTATCAGATATTTAAGTGAAGGTGAAACGTTTGCTATCCACGGCAACTACTTCAACTTAAATTTATCTAGAATTCCACTTGTTACTTCTTTTGATAATGGTGAAGCAGACGGATATGGTGTAGACGGTTCTAACGCTACCTTTATTAAAACTCTTGGCAAAACCGATAGCGGTCGCGTAGGTACTGTTTCTATCAACAACCTTCAAATTACTGGTAACGCTAACATTGACCCATTATATGATGCACCTGATAGACAAGGTAACCCTGTTTTCGCAGGTGGTCTTATCTTTAACAAAGCAGTACAAGTTACACAAACTTACAACAACATTATTGCTAATACAACCCTTATACCTTTCTTCCCAGAAAGCAATTCAAAAGTAGTTATTGAAGATTGTAAAGCATACGATTCTTTCAACTTTGCAGTTTATTCTTGGGGTAAGGTTGACGTTGCTCTTGAAAATTGTAACTTTGAAAGAGCTGGTGGCCCACTAATCTTTGCTCAAATGCCAACTGTTACTCCTACTAACTCTGCATCATTAGCACCAACTTATACCGTTGATGATGATAGTATTTTAGTAAACTTAGTAACTGGTCAAGAATTCTGGTTTAATAGCAATGGTGCTACCGATACCGTACTATCATTAAAAGCATTAAACCGCTTGTTTGATGTAATGTATCAAAACAAAGTTCTTCCTATTAAACGTTCAATCACTGATATCCCAGGTGACAATGGTAAACTTAACGTAATCTTTGCTACCTTATGTAATATCGGTAACGGACTTACCGCTGCTATTATGAACCCTGATACTCAAGCAAAATTCTCTTATAAGGGAACTGTTCTTGATAGAATGCATGGTTGTGACTCTGAAAACACGTTGTATGCTCAATTATTGCAAGGCAACAAAGTTTTACAAGCAGGTCCTTCTTCTGCTTATATCGTAGATACTACCGACCCAACTAAAGCGTTTAATCCTTTAACAGCTGACTTATCTGGCTTTGCTACTTCTCCATATTTAGCAATTAACCAAGGCGGTATTGGTATCTTATTAGGTTTCTTCAATGCATAAACCTAATAACTAAATTATTTATCCCCACCAAATTTTAGGTGGGGATTTATTTTTGCGTTTTTGCAGTATATAAAGATACTATAAATATTTATTAAATAAGTAATCATGTAAAAAATCAAACAAAAAAAGACCTATCGAAATAGGTCTTTTGTTTTTGTTCGTTTAGTAGGTTTAGTTTTGTTTACAACTTAAACGGCTTGTTCGGTTTTAGCCTTATTCATTTCATAAAAACATTTAATTGCCCAAATCCATTTGGTTGTTGCTACTGCGTTTTTAAGCTTTATTCGGTAAGAAATCTCGCCGTCTTGAATTTCAAAGTGGCTATTAGGTGTAAACGGAAGTGATGGATATTGGTTTGAAGATATTTGTTTTTTAATCTTTTGCCCATTAATCTCGCCGTCAAACATAAGCCATTCTTTATTTAGCGTTACCCTGCCTTGCCCTGCAAGTTGGTACTTGCGCTTTTTAGCGTTTAGTAGTAGTATTTGGCAATCATCGGCAAGCTCAAAGTTTTCAGTGCTTGCAATCTCGCTTACAAGTTCATTTTCTATCTTTGTTGCCCAGTCGCTTGGGTGCTTAAACACTATATCGTCTTCTTTTGTTTTATTTAAGAAGCCGTACTTGTCAGCAACACAGCTGTTTCCACAGTTTGTGCAAGTTAAGGTGTTTTTGTTCTTTGCTATTATGGTAAATTCTTTGTTACATTTTGGGCATTTATACAAAACGCCGTCAAGCCCCACAACGTTATCGCCGTTTTTGAACTTTATCATGTTTTGTTCTTGGTCTTGATATGCGTTAAAGCCAAGTTCTTTTTCAACAAGCGCATAAACTTGTTCGCTTGTTAAGTTTTTAAGGTCTTCTTTGTCAATAAGTTTATAAACTTCTAAAGTAGATTTGCCTTTGCGCCAAGTTTTGCTCCACTTTGGTTTTGATAGGTATGTTCCCCTTATCTTTGCCACGTACACGTCTTGGTCCATCCATTTTACAAACTTGCCCGTGCTTTCAGGGATTGGGGTTGATACGCCTTGCTCTGTCATTAGCCCTGCTGGGTAAATAGCAAGTGGAAGATTGTTCTTTACCACTTCTTTCATTCTCATAAGGTCTTTTGGTGTGGTTTGGAACTGTTGCTTTGGTATTACGCCTATGCTACTCATTAGTTTTTGGATTGGTAAGGTGTTATAAAATGAACGGCTTACCACAAAACTTAATTTTGGCAGATATGCGCCAAGCGATACAAAGTCTATAAACGATTCGTGGTTGGCAACTAGCAAAAACGGACCTTTTTTCTTCTTAAGTTCGTTTCTTGTAACCTTAAGATTCAGTTTTACCCTACTTATCACTTTTGAGCATAGCCTATAAATTGCATACACAAAAGAGTTGGGCTTTTTGAACTTCTTTTTATTCTTCATAAAAGATTTCCCTTTTTTATTTTGCCTTGGTTTATCTTTATGCATTAACGTTTATTATTCTCTTAAACTTCTAGCAATTTTTTCTAATGCATTTTCCATTATGTTTTATTTTATCACATTTACCCCCTTTTTGTCTATAAGAATTTAAAAATTCCCGTTTGCTTTCCCTTGCTTTTTTATTGTAATTTTTTGCACTTGTTGTTTACTTGCGCTTGCTAGTTAAAAATATCAAACTCTTGCGAATTTGACATAAAAAAAGCCAAGTTAAAAACTTGACCTTTATAGTTTTGATTTTAATGTCTTTATTGAGTTAATAAGTAAAATTTTGATTTTTATTAGCTTTTTACGTGCATTTTCAAAAGCAACACT
>JAEIGA010008706.1_pt1 | contig 15359 bp, 16 predicted proteins | sample 9270691 | NCBI WGS metagenome assembly JAEIGA01 (sample SAMN17057246, study PRJNA624740) | gut metagenome | biome: biome; isolation source: fecal sample | host: Bos grunniens | place: China: Xizang | collected 2019
CCTAATTGTTTTCTATAAATTATATCACAAATAAAGATTAAAACATTAATTAAAAAATTAAATATCTATTATTAATCCACTACTCTCTATTATGTTTTATTTATCAAATTCCATACATGTGATAAATGGTTTTACTTCACCAGCATATTCATCAAAATGCTGTAAAATATACCATAATCTGAATCCTGCTAATATACCAAATATTACAATCCAACTACCAAGAACGAAAAAGGTGTTAGCAATAACGGACGTTTCATTCCTCTTACCAATGGGATTACCGGCAAGTGAAAGAGCAAAGTTACCCGGACATTCTGTCGAGACTAACCTTAAGAATTACACCTTCGCCAGAACAGATGAATATATCGATGAATTATGCGAGAAAATCAATGCTTTTGACGATGAAACAATAGAAAAACCTATAGAAAATGAGATGGGTACCTCGGGGTACCTTAAAATTGTTCCATTTCAAGCAAAAGAAAAAAAGCCCTTAGACTACTAATCTTAAGGCTTTCATCTTAATCACTATAGTGCGGAAGATGGGACTTGAACCCACACGTCGTTAACCAACACTAGATCCTTAGTCTAGCCTGTCTGCCAGTTCCAGCACTTCCGCATGCCTTTCCTTTTACCGGACGCAAGAAGTATATTATCACTAACAGAATGTTTTGTCAACTATAAATTTATATTTTTCTTTCTTTATTTCGTTTTAAATATACTTATGTTTTCAGCCAGCTTTTCTGAAAGTACATTTAATTCATTTGCATCTTCTACAAGCTTATTGATTACCTCGCTAAACTGCATTGTAGATGCATACGTCTCCTGGGACGCTGCTGCATTTTCCTCAGATACCGCTGATAAAGACTGAATGACGTCGATAATGGATTTTCTGCCTTCATTTAAGTCTTCCATTAGGTTACCAATTTCATTAATATTATCAACAGATTTACGTATTCCCCTGACAACCACTTCAAATTTTCCAAAGGTATCAGTTAACTTATCCGATTTCTTATCAACATTTTCCTTAACCTCTTCCATAACTTCTACGGATAATTCGGACTGTTTAATAAGATTTTCAATTTCCTTTACAATTTCATCTGCAGACTCATTTGACTGTTCTGCCAGCTTCTGAATCTCTTGAGCAACTACTGCAAAGCCTCTACCATTTTCTCCTGCTCTGGCAGCCTCAATAGAGGCATTTAAAGCTAAGAGGTTTGTTTCTTCCGCAATAGATGTAATAACTGTTGCCGCCCTGTTAATCTTTTTAACAGCGTCATTTGTAAGCTCTGTATGGTGGTATACCTTTTGAACCGCATTTATAGTTTCAATATTTGCATCTGACAGTTCTGTCATAAGCTTGTGGGCATCTTCGCCACTTCTACTCATAACATCAGCATTTTCTAACAAACTGCTAACCACATCTGATATCTTCTCAATATTTTCACCCATATCCATTACACTATTTGTAGCATTCTGGGTTTCTTCTGCCTGAGATGATGCACCGGCTGCAATTCCTTCTATAGCTTTGTTAATATCCTCAGTTGTATTATTGGTGAATTCCGCCGTTTTCTTCATATTATCTGCAGATTTCTTTAAATGCTCACCTGTATTTTTAATATTATCAACCATTTTGTTAAGGGAATTGTTAAGCTTAACTGCAGATTCTGCCATATCTCCAATCTCTGTACTGTCATTAAGTGATGACTCTGACATTTGAACAGTAAGGTCTCCTTCACGCATGCTTCCAAGATATGATGAAACCTTTTTAATTCTTTTAATAATTGCTTTTGTAAAAAAGAATATAATTACAATTGAAGCACCCAACATTACAAGAAGAACCACCAAGATTCCTCTAACGTTTTCAAACATAGCATTTCTTACAGCTGTCTTCGGTTTTGAAGCCGCAATCATTCCAATATTATTCTCATTTTTATCAATGATAGGAACAAAACAAGTATAATATTCTACTCCATCCATGACGGCTGTTGTCATGTATGAAAGACCTTCATTTAAAACCTTATCCTTTATAACAGATGTCTCTGCATCTCTTTCATCAAGTTTTTTTGGATTGTCTTCAATGGTTGTTGCTAAAATATCCCCACCATGAAAAATAGAAATATCTGCTCCAGTATCTGTCTTAACTGAATTTATAAGGTCTATATCTGTAGTTATTCCATACTCACCTTTGTAAATATTACCATCTTTGTATATGTAATCTTTATTATTGATTTTCATATAAGTTCTAAGAAGCATATTGTCTACGGCTTGCATCTGCTCGTAGTTCTCGTCACGCATCTCATTGATGAATTTAGCTCCACTTACAAAACTAACTCCGGCACCCATTAAAAACAACGGTATAATTGCTAATAGAATTAATCTTATAAACAATCCTTTTCCAATAATTTCAAATTTTGATTTATTGCCAGATTTTTCATTATCTATATTTTCACTTTTATTCTCCACTAATACATCGTCTCCAATCTTAGAAATTTGTATATTACGATCCAAACTAATCTAGTACAATTTTATCATATATGAATTTTAAAGTTAATATTTTTATGGGTTATTTCCTTTTTATTTGGTAAAAAATCATTGATTTAAAACATGGCTACTGATATAATAACGATGTTTGAGCACTCGTGGCGGAATTGGCATACGCGCATGATTCAGGTTCATGTCCGGGTAACCGGGTGTGGGTTCAAGTCCCATCGAGTGCACTAAAAATATTTTTAAACACGAAAAAACTTCACCTAAAAGGTGAAGTTTTTTCTATCATATATGTTTTGAGAGAGGAGTAAGCTATAAATAAAGCTTAAAGTGAATTTAACCAACTGCTTGGTAGCTTGTTATCACTCATATACATAATACAATTAAAAACAAAATTAGTCCAATACCTAAATTGAAAATTATTCTATTCATTTTTGTCATAATTGAGAATAAATGATTCACAAATGTAAGAAAAGACCGTTACCTAAGTAACGATCTTTAAGCTCCCCGAGCGGGGCTCGAACCTGCAACAACTCGGTTAACAGCCGAGTGCTCTACCATTGAGCTATCGAGGAATATATAACCAAATGACGAACATCCAGCGAAACTAGGAACTCGCCGAGTGCTCTACCATTGAGCTATCGAGGATTATATGCTATCCATTGTGCTATCAAGGATTAACACAATAAATATTATATCTGTTTTCTAATAAATGTCAATATTTTTTCTTAGTTCTTCCAGACTCCTTGTTATTTTCTCATTTATTTCTTTTACTGTTTTATTGGCTTCTCCGGATTTTTTTGCCAAATCTCCTACTTCTCCTGCTATTACTGAGAAGCTTTTTCCTTGTTCCCCTGCTCTGGCAGCCTCTATTGATGCATTTAAAGCAAGTATTTTTTGTTTGGACTCTATTTTAGAAAATAGCCTTGATTGGTTTTTTAGCTGTTCTAACGCCTCCATAGTGGAACGTACATATTCTATGTAGGATTGTTCTCCGGCTCTCGTAGCCATTACCTCTTTTATTTTATCATTTATCTCACGACGGATAAGGCTCTCTGTATGGGATAATCTACTTTCTGACATATCATTTCCGTCAATGTATATACATATAGTTCCGATGTTTTTATCACCTGCCATTACTTCTATATTCCTTGCAGACGTTTCAGGAATCTCTGAAGAGAATGCACCACTTATAACATCCTTTTTACCACAATCTAATATATATATTTTAGTTGAAGAAATCACTTCAATATCATCTCTTATGGCTCTAAGAGTACTTATATCAATATAATCTGTTATCTCCATGTTACACCTTCTCTTCTATAATCTTTGTATTTTATAAATAGCTTACCGTTTCATCAATATTTTTTCTTGAACTGTGGTTTGGTAATGGGGCTGCATCTTCAGTTCCATAACCCAAATCCATCATCATTAATACCTCTTCATTTTCAGGAATACCAATGGTTGCTCCAAGTTTTTCCGGATCCACAGCATTTACCCAACAACTATCTACACCTTCATTAGCCGCAGCAAGAATCATATGAGTTGCTACAATAGTTGCATCTTCTATTCCGGAATTTCTAAGTCCTCCCGGATATGTGAATACATTTTCCTTATCAAAGGCAACCACCAAAACTGTTGGAGCACCATATCTGCAACGGGTTAATTTATCAATATCTTCAAGAATCTCTTTATTCTGTACTACGTAAATGTGCTGTTCCTGAAGATTCTTAGCTGTAGGTGCCAGTCTTCCTGCCTCTAAAATAGCATCTAATTTTTCTTTTTCAATAACTCTATCACTATATTTTTTACATGAATATCTATTCTTAACAACTTCTTTAAAATCCATAATTACCCTCCAGATGTAAATTAATTGTTCTTTTGAACTTCAACTACTTCTATTATAGCAAAAATAAAAATATATACATAGTATACATACAAAAAAACCGCTGTAGTTTTTTACTACAACGGTTTGATTTTTAATTATGCTAATTTTCCTTTTGCAACTTCTGCAAGTTTTGCAAAACCAGCTGAATCGTTAACTGCCATATCAGCAAGGATCTTTCTATTAACTTCAACACCTGCTAATTTAAGACCATACATAAATTTGCTGTATGATAAACCATTAATTCTAGCTGCTGCGTTAATTCTTGCAATCCATAACTGTCTGAACTGTCTCTTCTTCTGCTTTCTACCAGCATAAGATGTTGCTAAAGCTCTCATAACTGACTGTTTAGCTACTCTATACTGTTTAGATCTTGCACCTCTATAACCTTTAGCGAGTTTTAATACTCTATTATGCTTTTTCTTAGCGTTTAATCCGCCTTTAACTCTTGCCATCTTACTATTCCTCCGATCGTTATTTCAAATATTATAAATATGGTAAAATCTTCTTCATGTTCTTAACATTTGTTGCATCAGCTGTTGTAGCTTTTCTAAGATTTCTCTTTCTCTTTGTTGTTTTCTTAGTAAGAATATGGCTCTTATAAGCTTTCATTCTTTTTAACTTTCCATTTGCTGTCTTTTTAAAACGCTTTGCTGCAGCACTGTTTGTTTTCATCTTTGGCATTTCTAAAATCCTCCTTGAATTTAAATTATATTGATACCATTGTTAGGTAAAATATCGTAATTACTGTTTCTTGTCAGCTGCTAAGAACATCTGCATGCTTCTACCTTCCATTTTTGCTGGCTTATCAATTACTGATACGTCTGCAAGCATTTCGGCAAAATCATCTAAAATGTGTTTACTTGCCTGAACATGAGCCATCTCTCTTCCTCTGAATCTAAGAGTAACTTTAACTCTGTCACCCTTTAAAAGGAACTTTCTAGCCATATTAGCCTTAGTAGCCATATCGTTAGCTTCAATATTAGGTGATAGTCTCACTTCTTTTACATCTATAACTCTTTGTTTCTTTTTAGCTTCCTTTTCTTTTCTAACCATCTCGTATTTGTATTTTCCATAATCAATAATCTTACAAACCGGTGGTTTAGCGTTAGGAGCTACTTTTACAAGATCTAACTCCGCCTCTCTTGCAATCTTCATGGCATCCTTAGATGACATAATTCCTAACTGTTCTCCGTCCTGACCTATTACACGGACCTCTTTATCTCTAATTTGTTCGTTAATAAATACCTCGCTAATTGCTGTATACCTCCATAAATAAATATAAAAAAAGTGGATAGTCAGACTATCCACCTATAATTTCAAACTTAAATAGTTATCGTTAGAAATCTTTACTCTATGTCACTCACATAAGGTGCATAGGTGAGAGTGGATACTCTGCTTGTTTGTTCACAACGAATTATATAATAACAAATATGACATAATGTGTCAACATGTTTTTATTTCGTATTGCTTAAGTATTTGCCAATTTCTTTTATAGCTTCTTCCTCATCAGTACCTTCTGCTGATACTGTGATGTTCTCACCAACAGGAAGACCTAATGTCATCATTCCCATAATACTCTTCGCGTTTACCCTTTTATTGTCATGCTGTACGTAAATTGAGCTCTCGAACTGACTGGCTACCTGAACAAATACAGCAACAAGTCTTGCTTCGAGTCCTGTTGAAATCTCAATTGTCATATCTTTTGTGATCATAACTTCCTCCATTTCATTTACTACGTAGACCATCAGCTATTTCACTGATTTTTCTAAGTCTGTGATTCACACCTGACTTTCCTACCTTTGGGTCAAGCATTTCTCCCAACTCTTTTAGAGAAGCATCTCCATTTTCCAATCTTAATTTTGCAATTTCCTGAAGATTGCTAGATAGTTTTGAAAGCCCCACCGTATCTCTAATATATTTAATATCTTCTATCTGCTTAACCGCAGCAGATACGGTCTTGTTGAGATTGGCTGTCTCACAATTAACTCTTCTGTTTACTGAATTACGCATATCCTTTAGAATCATTACATTTTCCAGATTCATCAAGGAAACCGGTGCTTCCATAACACTTAACGTGTCCACAACATCTGAGCCTTCTTTAATATATACCACATAATGACCTTTTCTTTCAACTATTTTGGCATTGATATTAAAATAGCTTATCATCTTCTTTAACTGCTCTGCTTTATACTGAGTATTGCAAACCAGCTCTAAATGATAGAATTTATTAGGGTCTATTATTGATCCTCCCGCAAGAAAACTTCCTCTTATATATGCTCTTTTACAACATTCCTTTTGAACAAGAAGCCCATCTTCTATAGAAAGATCCTCTCTGACATTTCCATATTTATCAAGAAGTTTCGAGCCCTGTAATACAGTAACTGCATCTTCATGATATATGGTTGTTATGGTATATATACTCTGTTTGTTACTTTGTCTTACCGAAACAACAGTTTCTATATTATACGTTTTTTTCAACAATGTAAAGTATTTTCTAGCTACAACTGAATTTTCAGTGTGAATCCTGATTCTTAATCTATTGTTGGAGGATATCTGTATTCTTCCACACATCCCGATAATAGCTGAGATTTCAGCAATTTTACAATGCCTTCCCTGGGGTATCTTTTTAAATAGTTCCTCTTTGACATCACTTGAAAAAGACATCTATATCAACTCGCTTTTTATCTATTTATCTCGTTCCACATCTCTGTGAAGAATTTTCACTCCAAGCTGATCTATCTTGGACAACTCATCAAATAGCTTATTGGCTATGGTAACCGATCTGTGCTTACCACCTGTACAGCCAATAGCAATTACCAACTGATTCTTACCTTCTTTTATATAGTAAGGAATTAAAAATACCACCATATCCAGCAGTTTTTTTAAAAATACATGAGAGTATTCCTCACTCATAACATATTCCTGAACTTCCTTTTCGTTGCCAGTCTTATATTTAAGCTTTTCATCATAATACGGATTTGGCAAAAATCTAACATCCATTATAAGATCTGCATCCGCCGGAGTTCCGTATTTAAATCCAAAGGAAGATACCGTTACAAAAAGATTTCTATAATCTCCGTTGTCTATAAAGATTTTTTCCATTTCATGTTTTAAATCTTTAACTAAAAGCTGGCTTGTATCAATAATATAGTCCGCATTATTTTTAAGAAATGCCAGTTGTTCTCTTTCTTTAGTTATACCTTCCTCTACACTTCCATTAGGTGCAAGAGGATGTGGTCTTCTCGACTCCTTATATCTCTTCAAAAGAACCTTATCACTGCATTCCAAAAACAATATCTCATATTTGTAATGACGCGCCTTCATCTCAGATAAAACTTTGTCTATCTGAGAAAGCTCGTCGCCACTTCTTACATCTATCCCTAATGCTACATTTTTATCAGCCTTGTGGTCTGATATCTCTGCAAATTTCAAAATCAATTCAATAGGCATGTTGTCCACGCAAAAATAATCGTGATCCTCTAATATCCTTACGGCACTTTTCTTGCCTGACCCAGACATACCTGTAACGATTACGAATTTCATAATATTTTAACCTCTGGTTCTAATTCTACCCCGAATTTTTCCTTAACGATTTTTTGTACATCTCCAATTAATGTAATAATATCAGTGGCTGTAGCTCCACCTTTATTAATGACAAATCCACTGTGTTTTTCTGACACACATGCACCACCTACAGAGTATCCTTTAAGCCCGGCATCCTGTATTAGCTTTCCGGCAAAATATCCCTCAGGTCTTTTAAAGGTTGAACCTGCACTTGGATACTCCAATGGCTGTTTATCTCTGCGTCTTTGATTTAAATCATTCATGGTTTCAAGTATCTTCTCTGGTTCTCCCGGTGTCAGGGCAAATGTAGCAGATAGTACTATATAATTATTATCCTGAACAATGCTGTGACGATATGAAAAATCCATCTCATCCACAGTCAGTGTGATTTCTTCACCATTTTCATCACACATAGTTACTGTTTCAACAATGTCCTTCAACTCTCCACCATAAGCACCTGCATCCATAGCCACACCACCACCTACAGAACCTGGAATTCCGCTGGCAAATTCCATGCCGGCAAGTCCTGATTTGTAAGCCTGATTGGCTGTCTTAGAAAGCAATGCTCCAGCCTGAGCCGTGATTTTATTTTCATTCACTACAACTTCTGAAAGCTTACTTCCTATCTCAAGAATTACGCCATCAAAGCCTTCGTCTCTTACCAATAAATTACTTCCATTACCAATTATGTAATTAGCGATTTCATTTTCTTTAAAAAATCTTATAAGTTCCTTAACTTTTTCTTCACTGTCAGGAGTAACTAAAAATGCCGCCTTGCCACCAGCTTTAAACGTGGTGTGCTTCTTCATATCTTCGTCAATTTTTACGTTATCCTCTCCTGCTATATTAATAAGACTTTCTTTAATTAATTCCTTATTCATATTTACCGGCCTTTATTAGTCTAAGATAAGTGCTGCCGCACCATACATTCCTGCATCATTTCCCAATGTTGCAAGAGCAAATTTTACATTTTTTGTAGCATGAAAAGCATATTCATTAAAATATTCTTCAATTTTATCAAGAAGGAACTTTCCTGCTTTACTTACACCACCACCGATTACAATAACCTGTGGATTAGTAACTGCAGCTATACCTGCAATTGATTTTCCTAAGGCAAAAGTAAGTTTATCAACAGCTTTAAGAGCTAGCTTATCTCCTTCCTTAGCGGCATCAAATATATCCTTACATGTAAGTTCTTTTTTCTTTCTAAGAGAAGAATCATCCTCAGATTTTTCAAGGAGCTTCTTTGTTTCTCTTACAATACCTGTTGCTGATGCCACTGTTTCAAGACATCCTTTTTTACCGCAACCACATACCTCAGCATCTCTTCCTACAACTGCTGGAATATGTCCAATTTCACCTGCTGCTCCATTAGAACCCGGTATGATTTTTCCTCCAATTATGATTCCACCACCTACACCTGTTCCAAGAGTTACCAACACAATGTCTTCAAAACCTCTTCCGCCACCTTGCCAAGTTTCACCTAAGGCTGCCACATTGGCATCATTACCTGCCTTAACCTTAACTCCACCTAACATCTGAGATAATTTTTCTTCCACATTAAAAATACCCCATCCAAGGTTTACGCAACCAAGAACTGAACCATCCTTTGTTATAGGACCTGGAATACCTATTCCTACTCCAATTAAGTCATCTCTTGTCATTTTTCTATCAACAAGTTTAGCATCAATAGCCTCACAAATATCTGAAAGAATATGACTTCCTTCATCTTCCTTTCTTGTAGGAATCTCCTGACTATCAATCAACTTACCTTCTGAAGTAAACAAACCTATCTTAACTGTTGTTCCACCTAAATCAACACCAAAACAATATTCTGCCATATTAACCACCTTTATTCACCTTTCCCAAGATTTGCCTGAACTCTTCTGTATAATTCCTGTGCAGCATTATATCCCATCTTCTTCTGTCTGTGGTTTACTGCTGCCGACTCAACGATAATTGCCAGGTTTCTACCCGGTCTGATAGGTATTGAATGACAAACAACCTTGTTGCCAAGGAATTCTGTGTACTGCTCTTCAAGACCTAATCTATCGTATTCTTTATCTCTATTCCACTCTTCAAGTTTAATAACCATATCAATGTTCTGGGTTTCTTTAACACTTTCAACACCGAACAATGTCTTAACATCTATGATACCGATACCTCGAAGTTCAATAAAATGTCTTGTGATTTCAGGAGATGTACCTACTAAAGTTTCATCACTGACTTTACTTATCTCAACTACATCATCTGCCACAAGACGATGCCCTCTCTTTAAAAGTTCCAGAGCAGCTTCACTTTTACCAATTCCGCTCTCACCCATAATCAATACACCTTCACCAAATACGTCTACCAAAACACCGTGTATGGTTATAGTTGGTGCAAGCTCCACATTTAACCATCTGATAATCTCTGCCATGAACGCAGATGTGGTCTTATCTGTTACAAGAATTGGAACTCCGTATTTGTTACCTGCCTCTATCATATCCGAATCCGGTTGAATACTTCTACAATAGATAACACAAGGAATCTTTGCACCTAGAATTTCATCGTAAATGTATCTTCTTCTTCCTTCATCAAGCGTTCCCAAATAAGTATTCTCTACATGTCCAATAACCTGTACACGATCTGTTGGAAAATGCTCGAAAAAACCTGTTAATTGAAGAGCAGGTCTGTTGATATCTGTCTGCTCTACCTGAATAGCATCTACATCAATATCTGGTGTTAGATTTTTTAAGTTCATCTTTTCGATAACTTTTGCTAAACTAACTGATTTCATTAATCTCTCCTTAAAAAATTATTTGCTTTAATAGCATAAATTCCATATAAAACCTAGTAAAATCATACCATATCACGGTGGAAAAAGGAATAAACATTTTGAGCCGCTTTCTCATTCATAGTTGACAATTCACTTAATTCTTCTACGGAGGCATTTTTTATATTATCAATAGATTTAAAATGCTTAATAAGTTCTTTCCTTCTAGCCGGACCGATTCCCTCAATATCGTCTAAAATAGAGTGAACTTGTCCTTTACTTCTAAGGTCCCTGTGAAATGTTATGGCAAATCTATGAGCCTCATCCTGTATTCTAGTAATTAACCTAAAGCCCTGACTGGTTTTATCAATGGGAATTTCCACATTGTTGTAATACAGCCCTCTGGTTCTGTGATTATCGTCCTTTACCATTCCACACACCGGAATATCAAGCCCTAGCTCTTCTAGAACTTCTAAGCAAACATTTACCTGACCTCTACCTCCATCCATCATAATTATATCCGGAAATCTAGTGAAACTTCCATAGTCATCATCTAAATTATTCTCTTTTAAATCTTCTCTTTCTTTTAATCCATGGGTAAATCTCCTGGTAAGCACTTCTTTCATGCTGGCATAATCATTTGCTCCAATAACAGTTTTTATCTTAAACTTTCTATAATCATTTTTCCTAGGACTTCCATCCTCGTATACTACCATGGATGCTACCGTATCGTATCCACTTATATCAGATATATCATAGGCCTCCATTCTCTTTGTATATGGAAGCCCCAGCAATTCATCTATTTCCCTTACGGCGCCTTTGGTCTTTCTTTCTTCGCTTTTAATTTTATCTTTATCCTGTCTTAAAACAATGGTGGCATTTCTAGCAGCCAATTCCACCATTTGTTCCTTCTTACCTTTGACCGGATGCTTTATAACAACCTTTTGTCCTCTCTTAATACTTAACCATTTCTCAATAACTTCCCTATCCGCAATATCTTCCTGAATCAGCAATTCCTTTGGAATGTATGGAGAATTGGCGTAGTACTGTTTAATAAAATTCTCCAATACTTCCATACCTGTATCATGAGGAGCCAATTCTATGTGGAAATGCTCTCTTCCAAGAACCTTTCCGTTTCTTACAAAGAATACCTGAACCACGGCATCATTTCCTTCCATGGCATAGGCAATTATATCTCTGTCCATATGTTCATCTGAAGTAATTTTTTGTTTAATGGATACTGACTTTACACTGTTTATCAAATCTCTATATTTAGCTGCATCTTCGTATTCCATAAGTTCTGCAGCCTTTTCCATTTTTTCCGTTAAAATTTCTAAAACGCCCTTATAATTTCCATTCAAAAAACTTATGGTTTCTTTAACCTTTTTTCCATAATCTTCCTTGGAAATGTATCCCATACATGGAGCATCACATTTACCTATCTGATAATTTAGGCAAGGTCTGCCCTGCCCCATATCCTTAGGAAGTTTTCTATTACAGGTTCTAATCTTATAAATTTTAGCCAGCAAATCAATGGTATCCTTCACCGCTGTGGCACTAGGATAAGGTCCAAAATATTTAGAACTATCCTTTTTCATAGACCTTGCTAACATTATTCTTGGAAAATCCTCATTTACAGTAATCCTAATAAATGGATAGGCTTTATCATCCATAAGCATGGTGTTATACTTAGGCCGGTGCTCTTTAATGAGATTACATTCCAAAATCAAAGCTTCAACTTCCGAATCTGTAATTATGTATTCAAACCTTTTAACTCTAGAAACCATTTGCTCAATCTTGGCAGTACGCTTTCTGCTGGTTTGAAAATATTGTCTCACTCTATTTTTCAAGCTAATAGCTTTACCTACGTATATAATTTCATCTTTCTCATCATGCATTAAATACACTCCCGGAGATGTCGGAAGTTTTTTTAGTTCTTCTTGAATATCAAACATAATCTCACCACCTTACATAAAACATTATAAAAAAAGTTGCAGTTTTTTTCTGCAACTTTTTTATCTTATCCATTTACTCTATTGTAAATCTCCATGAATTCCTTACCTGTAATTGTCTCTTTATTATATAAGAAATCAGATATCTCCTCTAATTCCTTTTTATGCTCCTGAATCATTTTCTTAGCTTTAGCATAGCAGTCTTTAAGAAGTTTATTAAGAACAACCTCCACCTCTGCCGCAGTTGAATCTGAGCAGTTCATTCTGGAATTCTGATTTAAATACTGATCCTCCATAACCTCAAGAGTCATAAGACCAAACTCTTCAGACATACCATATTTGGTAATCATATTTCTGGCAAGTTCTGTAGCTTTTTCCATATCATTGGAAGCTCCTGTGGTAATCACTCCAAACTCTACGTCTTCAGCTGCTCGACCACCAAACAATGTTACGATTCTATCAAGAATCTCTTCTTTAGAATATAAATATCTTTCCTCTTCCGGAACCTGCCATACATATCCTAATGAACCCATTTCTCTAGGTATAATGGTAATCTTTTGTACCGGTTCTGAATTCTTTTGAATTGCGGTAATAAGAGCATGTCCTGTCTCGTGAACTGCAACTGTTCTCTTTTCGGTAGCATTGAGAAGTCTTTCTTTCTTTTCCTTACCAGCAAACACAACTTCAACTGAATCCAAAAGATCCTTTTGTGAAATTGCTTTTCTATTATTCTTTACAGCATTAATAGCTGCCTCATTTACAATATTAGCCAAGTCAGAACCCACGGCTCCACTAGTAGCCAATGCAACTTCTTTAAAATCTACAGTTTCATCCATTACTACATTTCTGGAATGAACTTTAAGGGTATCGATTCTTCCTTTAAGATCCGGTCTGTCTACGATTATTCTTCTATCAAAACGTCCCGGCCTTAAAAGGGCCTTATCAAGAACTTCCGGTCTGTTGGTTGCTCCCAAAAGGAATATTCCCTTTGAAGAATCGAAACCATCCATTTCTGAAAGAAGCTGATTAAGGGTTTGCTCTCTTTCATCATTTCCGCCGATTCTTGAATCTCTACTTTTACCAATTGCATCAATCTCATCAATAAACACAATACATGGTGCAGACTTTTCTGCTTTTTCAAAAAGATCTCTAACTCTGGAAGCACCTACACCAACAAACATTTCTACAAAGTTTGAACCTGATAACGAGAAAAATGGTACTCCCGCTTCTCCTGCTACAGCCTTGGCAAGAAGAGTCTTTCCTGTTCCCGGAGGTCCAACTAGCAACGCTCCCTTTGGAAGCTTTGCTCCGATACTGGCATATTTTCCCGGATTATGTAAGAAATCTACAATCTCTGTTAAGGATTCCTTAGCCTCTTCCTGTCCTGCCACATCACCAAACGTAATTCCTGTTTTTTCTTCTTTGTTATAGACCTTGGCATTGGATTTTCCAACACCCATTATTCCACCTGCGCCACCAGATATTTTTCTCATGAATAGTCCCATGATTGCCCATACAATCAAAATAGGCAATACAAATTCTATCAAAAATGTCACTATACTTGACTGTTTATCTGATACCTTTGTAGAATACTCAACGTTATGTTTATCCAATAACGAAACTAAATCGGCATCTTCAATTGATTCCGGTAATATTCCTGTCCAATAACTTACACCAAAGTAACTTTCTTCATCCTGATCATATCTGGTAATTATAATCTTTTCATCTTCAAATCTGACTTTTTCTACTTCATCATTTTCAACCATTTCTATAAATTCGTTATACGAAATTTCCTTAGTTGTTGCATATTCATAAGTAGAGTTTATAACTGTCATAATTATAATGGTGATAATAGTTACAATAAGCAGAATTATAAGTGTCTGTCCTTTTTTAGGCTTATTGTCATTATCTCCATTATTCTGATTATTATTATCAGGCTTTTTATTATTGTTAGGATTATTATCATAATTATTGTATTTATCCATATTATTATCCATACAATTTTGCCTCCTTCACAAAGTACAATATCCCCATTATAAAACAATATTGTAAATTAAGGCAACTTTTAATTTAATTTTCATTGTTTTATCAATCTTTATACTTATTTTCTAATTCTTTTTTCTTGGTTTTATACTCTTTATATGCATCACTGCTGTCTTCTGTCTTATTAAATACCAAAGCCTTAAGTAGAAATGCAATTCCTGCTCCTAATGTTCCAAACATAATAATTGCATCAAATGCGCTAATTGTTCTAAAATGAAAATCCAAATTAAGAATTATAGTAATAAGGAAAAGTAATACTATTCCTATGCATATTAACTTTGTTATAAAATTAGGTCGTACAATAAGTGCTACAAAGGCTATTATCATAAGTAATATTAAAAGCCCTGCATAATTACGTCCTCCAATCATAAACAATCCACCAAAACCACCCTGGTAAATAACTGTATTTTTCAGAAACGCAATTACTCCCACGCATGTCAATACAAATCCTAACAAAAAGCTTCCTAATCCTGATTCTTTCATTATAAATTTCTCCTTTAAATTATTTTTTTCTTTTTTACACATGACAATTGTGAACTACTCCGACTTAATACTTCGTATTTGAAGTCGGAGCTTCCTGCTTCAACCACTACTGCATTGGCTACGATGATACGCAACTCAATGTCTTACACAATGTCCACAGGCGTATAAGTTAGGGCTATTCCATCCCTAC
>JAEIGA010008707.1_pt1 | contig 15358 bp, 9 predicted proteins | sample 9270691 | NCBI WGS metagenome assembly JAEIGA01 (sample SAMN17057246, study PRJNA624740) | gut metagenome | biome: biome; isolation source: fecal sample | host: Bos grunniens | place: China: Xizang | collected 2019
CACTGCTGAGTTGATGAATGGGTCGGCAGCAACGTTAACACCAACGTGTTTCATACATACGAGTGAACGTTTGCCAGCGTATGACATACCAATAGCGCTTTCCATAGCTGTTTTTTCGTTAGCTGACCATAAAGCGCGGATGCCTAATTCTTTAGCTTCTTTTGAGCCTTGGATGAATTCCATAATCTCTGTTGATGGTGTGCCTGGATAAGCGTAAACACCTGAGAGACCAGCGTCGATAGCGCCTTGTGCAATGGCTTCATCTCCAAGTAATAAAATCTTCTTCATCATTATTTGATTTTGTTATTGTTATTCTGAATTCTAATTTTGCAAATGTAACAAAATCTTTTATTCAAACAACAATACCATATAAAAAAACTTTTAAGTATGGGAAGATAAAAAGACTTTGAGACAATGTGTCAACGTATAGTAAAAATGCTTATATTTGCAGATTCGATATATATGGTTATGAAGAAAATTGTCAAGAAAGAAGATATCGTTAAAATTTTAGGGAAAGATAATTTCCTTACTAGAGGCGTCGCTTCTATGGCGATGGGCGTTTTGGGCTTTAATAAGATAAACAGATTATACTCGCCTTCTGCTGATTTGCACAATCAACAGTTTACTGAACACATGTTGAATATTTATGGAACTACGTATGATAGTAACGACTCGGAACTCAATGCAATTCCTAAAGAGGGTCCATTTATAGTGGTTGCCAATCATCCTTTCGGAGCAATAGAAGGCTTGATACTTTATGATGCTATCTCGAGAATCCGTCCCGATTTCAAGGTGATGGCTAACTTTATCTTATCGTATATACCGAATCTTAAAAACGTCTTCATTCCTGTTAATCCATTCACCAACAATCCAGAATGGGGTAGCAGTATAGGCGGCATAAAAGGTGCTATGGAACACCTTGCTCAAGGTTGTGGCCTGGGCGTGTTCCCAGCAGGTGAGGTGTCTCGTTACAATGGCAACGATTATCCTGAAGACATCGAATGGTCTGTCACGATAGCAAAACTTGTCAAGAAATCAGGAGCGCCTGTAATACCGCTCTATTTCGACGGAAGAAACTCTAAGAAATTCTATCGCCTGGCAAAAATACATTCCATGTTAGGAACTGCAATGTTGCCTCACGAACTCCTTAACAAATGCAATAAGCATATAGTCATGAAGATTGGCAAACCAATAGTGCCATCAGAACTGGCTGCCTATGATGACCCTAAAAAACTGTCGGCTTACTTACGTACTCGAACCTATGCCTTGGAAGCCAATATATATAATGAAGATGTCAAAAATCCAACGTCTAAATTGGAGCAGCTGCCTCCTCCGTTGAATTCGAATATATTGCTTGATGAGTTGAACAAGATTCGTGAAAAATCGTATCTTTTCACATGCGCACAATATGAATGTTTCTTTGCTGACCATAAAGATATACCTAATTTTATGTATGAACTAGGCCTCCGTCGTGAAGAAGCTTTCCGTGCTATAGGCGAGGGTAGTGGCAAAGAACTCGATACTGACAACTACGATACTTATTATCATCATCTCATACTATGGGATAAGGAAGAGAATCGTCTTGTAGGCGGCTATCGCCTCGGAATTGGTAGCGAGATAGTGGATCAAAAAGGAATCAATGGCTTTTATATCAGCTCCTTATTCAAATTAAAAGAACCATTTAAAGATGTATTGAGAAAATCTATAGAGCTGGGACGCTCTTTTGTTACTGTTGACTATCAAAAGGATATCCTTCCTCTTATGCTTCTTTTGAAAGGTCTTATGATGGTGGCTTATAAATACAAAGATGTAGATTATTTCATCGGTCCTGTAAGTATAAGCAATTGGTATCCTAAATTTTATAAGAGCTTGATGGTTAAATATATCTCTAGCGAATTCTCTCGTGATAATCTTAAAGACTTGGTCGAAGCTCGTACTCCTTTCGAAGTTGATTTCTTGAAAGCAGATGCCGATATCTTGCTTGAAAATAATATGGGCTCTGTAGAAAAGTTCGACCGTTATATGATGAAGTTGAGCAATGGCGACTATCGTCTTCCAACTTTATTTAAGAAATATCTTAAGTTGCAGTCTAAATTCTTGTGCTTTAACGTTGACCCTGATTTCAATGATGCACTTGATGGACTTCTCCTCTTGGAATTTAAGAATATACCAGAATCAGAACTGCTTATGCTTATGAAAGATAACAGTGATGAGGAAAAAGAATTGTTGATAAAGAGATTCTTAAATTAATATTAGGAATAATGACTTATTTCTAAAGTTATAAAAAAGCGCATTAGCGCTTTTTTTTTATGCAGCATTTTGTTTTTTTCTTTCGTTGTATAATCAAAGTTTTCTAATAATTGTTATCTTTGAAGTTGTAAAGATTTTTATAGAAGAAATAAAATTACATCAATAATTAAAAGTTATAAGTATGGAAAATAAAAAACTTGAACGTAATCCGATGAATCAGGTGCTTGGAGGCGTTTGCTCCGGATTGGCTGATTATTTTAACTTAGATGTTGCATTGGTAAGAGTGCTTTTTGTAATAGCTCTCATGTTTGCCAGCTTCGGCTTCTGGCTTTACATAATTTTATGGATAGTGCTGCCTCAGAAAAAAGTAGATTTTGGCTTCGGTCAACAAACGGCAGATGTCAGCCAACAGCCGGACAACGACAATGATAAAAAGTTAACATCACTCGTATCAGGTATAATTGTGATTCTTGTTGGATTGGTTTTCTTGATAAATAATTTTGTGCGTATTGCATGGGTCTGGAAACTATGGCCATTGATATTAGTTATAATAGGTGTGGTTATGATTTACAAAGCTAGCAAGAAAGGAGGCAGCAATGAGTAATGATAACAATAGAGATAATGGCCTTGTTAGCGGAATAATTCTTATCACTATAGGAATCATCGCTTTGATGGCTACATTCTTCGATTTCGAAATAGTGTGGGAAGAACTTGCCAAACTGTGGCCTGTCTTCATAATAATATTCGGAATCTCTATCCTTCCATTAAATAAAATAATGAAATCTATTTCTGTTATATTATTGATATTAATATCTTGTGTGTTGTATTATAATAACGTTAATGATGATGAGTTTTCATCTGGTTCCTTCAGTTATGAAATGATAGATGATGATGTGGATGTTCAAGAGTTTTCGGAGCCTTATAAAACTGAAGTGGAGACTGCTGAAGTGCAGATAAGTTATGGAGCAGGCTCTTTATTTTTGTCACCACCAGTTGATTATCTTGTTAAAGCTACAAATGCAAGTAATTATATAGTACAGGATTTTTCTGTGGCTTATGAAAAAAATAATGCTGAGATAAAATTCGAGGGTAGCAATAATGTAAATATGAATGACAATGATTTTAAGTCTAATAATTTTAATATTGCATTAAATGAGAATCCAATATATGATTTTGAGATTAATCTCGGTGCTTGCAATATGAATTTTGATTTTTCAAAATATAAGGTGTCGGAATTAGATGTTAATGGAGGGGCTTGTAATATTGATATAAAGCTAGGTGATTTATACGGGACAACAAAGGTTGATTTGCAGACTGGCATGTCTGATATTAAGATTGGAGTGCCTTCAGGTTCAGGATGCAGGATAGAATGTGAATCGGTATTAAGCAGCAAGGACTTTGATGGTTTTGATAAAAAATCGGCAAATGTTTATGAAACGCAAAACTATATTTCGGCAAGCAAACATATTAATATAAAATTTGAAGGAGCAATATCAGATTTTGAGATTTACCAATATTAGTTCATGGTTTAAAGTTCAAAGTTGGAGGTGGAGTTTTAAATATCATGATTTGTTGAACAACTCGAAACTTATTTTGTTAAAAATACACCCTAAACTCTAAACTATACACTCTAAACTTTTTAAAAATGGAATACAAAGATTATTACAAAATATTAGGTGTGGAGCGTTCTGCTTCGCAGGATGATATCAAGAAGGCTTATCGTAAGTTGGCGGTAAAATATCATCCCGACAAGAATCCTGACGATAAGGTTGCAGAAGAGAAGTTTAAGGAGATATCAGAGGCGTATCAGGTCATAGGCAATCCTGATTCTCGTAAGAAATATGACGAGCTTGGAGCCAACTGGAAGCAATACGAGAATGCTGGATTTGGTGGAGGCGCTCAGGGCTTCAATGCGAGCGGTTTCTCCGATTTCTTCGATATGTTCTTCGGCGGACAAGGCGGAGCGGCGGGTTTTGACATCAGGGACTTCATGGGAGGCATGGGCGGAGGCCGACGCTCAACACGGCCATCCAGAGGCAGCGACATCAATGCTACGATAAACCTTACTTTATTGGAAGCCTTCCAAGGTTCGCAGCGTCTCATTGATGTAGGAGGCAGTTCTATTAAGATAACAATAAAAGAAGGCGTGCGCGACGGGCAGATTCTTCGTCTTAAGGGAAAAGGTAATCCAGGAAGAAACGGAGGCGAAAACGGCGACCTTCTAATTAAAGTCGTTATTATGAACGACCACGTCTATCAACGCGACGGCGACGACCTCATAAGAAATATCAACATTGATGTTTATACCGCAATACTCGGTGGCAAGATAACTCTCAGCACACTCAAAGGCGATGTTAATGTGCCGATTAAACCTCAGACGCAGAATAACAGTACCTTACGACTCAAAGGATTGGGCATGCCTCACTATGGCAAAGAAGGCGCCGGCGCATTGTTGCTGAAAGTTCAGATTTTACTTCCTGAACATTTTTCGGCTAAGGAACTCGAACTTATCAAAGAGGCGCACGAGAAGTCAATAAGTCAATAAGTAATAAGCTCTGGGATATGTCTCGGAGCTTAATTTTTTTGTCTTTTTTTATTGAAAAAATCATTCATTTGTGACTTTTTTTTCGTTACTTTGCATTTATTTGTAAAATGCCTAAATGGGCATGTTTTATTGTTTAATTTATTGAGAAATAATTGGAATGCAAACGAGATTTAGTCTTACAACTTTTATAATAACTTTATTATTGCTTCTTTCAAATGTTGAACTTTTTGCGCAGAATGATAATAACGTGAAAGGTTTTGTCTATGAAAAGGCGTCTGGCGAGCCGATGATGTTCTGTAATGTTTATTTCAAAGGAACGACAATAGGAGCTTCAACCGACATCAACGGTTTCTTTAACATCACCAGAATACCTGATGGCGACTATACCATTCTTATCACTAATCTCGGTTATGACACCATCTCTGAAAATATCAGTCTTAAAGGCAACCAAGTAATTAATAAAAAATATTTTATGGATGAGTCGTCTGTTTTGCTTCAAGCTGTCAACATCACGGCGGATAAGATTGAGGCTAAGACTGAGACCAAGACTTCTGTTATTAATATCACACCTAAGACTATCACCAAGATACCTTCTATGGGAGGACAGGCCGACTTGGCGCAGTATCTCCAAGTGCTCCCTGGTGTTGTATTCACTGGCGACCAAGGCGGACAGCTTTATATCAGAGGTGGTTCCCCAATCCAAAACAAGGTGCTCCTCGACGGTATGGTAGTTTATAATCCATTCCACTCAATAGGTCTCTTCTCAGTATTCGATACCGACATTATCAGAAATGCTGAGATTTATACAGGTGGTTTCGGCGCTGAATATGGCGGTCGTATCTCTTCTGTGATGGACATCACCACACGCGACGGTAACAAGAAACGTATTGCTGGTAAGGTTGGCGCAAGTTCTTTCGGAGCAAAACTTACTCTCGAAGGCCCTTTGAAAAAAGCTAAAAACCCAGATGATATGACAGCCTCTTTCATCTTCTCAATGAAAAACTCATATCTCGAAAAAACAAGCCAGACATTATATAAAGGTATTCTTAATGGTGAGATTCTGCCTTATAACTATAATGATATTTATGGTAAAGTGTCTCTTAACTCAACAAACGGAAGTAAGATAAACTTCTTCGGCTTTAGCTTCAACGATGATGTAAATAATTATAAATCAATATCTGCTTTTGGATGGGATTCTTATGGTGCAGGAACTAACTTCGTCATCATCCCAGGTAAATCACCTGTGCTCATCGAAGGTAACATTGCATTCTCTGATTATAAAGCAGTTCTGAAAGAGCAGAATAATCCTAACAGAGTAAGCTCTATCAATGGATTCAATGCTGGTTTTGCCTTTACTTACTTCCTAGGTAAAAACACTATTAAATATGGTATTGAGATGCTTGGCTTTAAGACAGTTTTTGATTACACAAAGTCGAATGGAATCAATATTAGCCAAGTTGAAAATACAACAGAGTTGGGCGCTTACGTTAAATATAAAGCGCAATTCAATGACCTTATTTTAGAACCTAGCTTTAGAATTCAGGCTTATGCCTCTATATCAGAGATGTCGCCAGAACCTCGTCTTGCATTGAAGTATAATGTTACAGACTGGTTCCGTATAAAAACAGCTGGCGGATTTTATTCACAAAACCTCATAGCAGCTAACAGCGACCGTGATGTAGTTAACCTTTTCTATGGATTCTTGTCAGGCCAGACTAATGTGCCAACATATTTCAATGGTGAAAAAGTTACAACGAAACTTCAGAAGGCTGTGCATTATATATTCGGAACAGAGTTCGATGTGTATAATAACACAACACTTAATGTTGAAGGTTATTATAAAGACTTCCAGCAGTTGACAAGCATGAACAGAAACCAGATATATAGTGAGAATGACGCCCCTCATGGAACGCCTCAGATAGAGAAAAAGGATTTTATGATTGAGACAGGCGACGCATACGGTGTTGATTTTTCATTGAAATATGAAGATAAAAGATGGTATTTATGGGCAGCATATTCTTTGGCATACGTTAGTAAAGAATATGAAAATGCAGAAGGAAAGTTGGTTAAATATAGAACACACTACGACCGCCGCCATAATGTGAATGTCATCGCTACATATACGGCTGGTTCTAAGAATCAATGGGAACTGAGCGCACGATGGAACTTCGGAACAGGATTCCCATTTACAAAGGTGAGCGGCTTCTATGAAGAACTGCCTTATAACAATATTTATTTTGACCCATATACAGAAAGCGGTAACGTAGGTATTATATACAGCGACCTTAATACTGGTCAGTTGCCAACGTACCATCGCCTCGACTTCGACGTTAAACGTAAATTCTTCTTCACAGAATCAGTCATACTCGAAGCCGATTTCAGCATCACCAACGTCTATGACAGAAAAAATATTTTCTATATCGACATCATGACTGCTAAATCTATTTACCAATTGCCGTTGATGCCAAGTCTCGGCTTAACATTATCATTCTAAGAAATATGGAAAAACCTATAGCAAAGAAATCTCCTCGTGAACTCATAAATCACGGGGAGATTCGTGTTGATAACTATTACTGGCTTAACGAACGCGAAAACCCTGAAGTAATCGAATATCTCGAAAAAGAGAATCTTTATCAGGAGACGATGATGAAAGATACTGAAGAGCTTCAGAATAAAATTTATGATGAGATAGTAGGACGCATCAAACAAGATGACGTCTCTTATCCTGTAAAAAGAAACGGCTACTATTACTATTCTCGCTACGAGGAAGGTCAGGAGTATCCTGTCTATTGCCGCCGCAAAGATAATATGGAAAACCCAGAAGAGATTCTCCTCGATGGTAATAAGATGGCAGAAGGCCATCATTACTTCGATATCGGAGCGTATAGCATAAGTCCCGACAATAAACTTATAGCATATAGCGTCGATATGGTCAGCCGTCGTCAGTATCATATATTCGTTAAGGAGATAGCGACAGGAAAAATATTTGCCGAAGATATAGAGAACACTACCGGAAATATGGTGTGGGCTAACGATAATAGTACTCTTTTCTATAGCATGAAAGATGAATCGTTACGTTCATGCAAGATTATGCGTCATAAACTCGGTGACAATCCTTCTGATGATGAACTCGTTTATTTTGAAGAAGACACTGCTTTCAGCTGTTATGTCTCAAAGACAAAGTCGAGACGTTATATCATGATAATATCCGACAGCACTATGTCGTCGGAAGTGCGTTATGTAGATGCTGATAACCCATACGATGAGTTTAAGATTTTCCAGAAACGCGAGCATGACCACCTTTATGGCATAGGACATTATGGCAATCATTTTTATATTCTGACTAATGCTGATGGAGCGAAGAACTTCAAAATTATGAAGACTCCTGTCGATAAGACAGAGAAGGAAAACTGGATTGAATTGCTCGCACATCGTAACGACGTGTTGATTGAAGACTTCGATTTGTTCGCTGATTTTCTTGTCATAGAAGAACGTAAGGAAGGTCTTATCAAACTGAGGATAAGAACATGGGATGGAGCTACTGATTATTATATCGATTTCGGTGAGCCTACCTATACCGCATATTCTTCTGCCAACCCTGATTTCGATTCACATCTTTTGAGATATGGATATAACTCCATGACGACGCCTGCTTCTCTTTATGAATATGATATGATAAAACGTGAGTCTGTTCTGTTGAAACGTCAGGAGATTATCGGCGGCTACGACCCCAACGATTACGTCACTGAACGTCATTATGCGCCTTCGCACGACGGTGTCTTGGTTCCTATTTCTTTGGTATATAAAAGAGGTATGAAGAAAGACGGAAGCAATCCTTTGGTGCTTTATGGTTATGGCTCGTATGGCAGCAGCATGGACGCTTACTTCTCCACAGCACGTCTGTCGCTCTTAGACAGGGGCTTCGTGTGGGCTGTCGCTCACATCAGAGGCGGCGAGGAGATGGGACGCCAGTGGTACGAAGACGGCAAACTCTTGAAGAAGAAAAATACCTTCCTCGATTTTATCTACTGCGGAAAATATCTCGTCAACGAAGGCTTCACCAATAACGATAAGATGTTCGCTATGGGCGGAAGCGCCGGTGGTCTGCTCGTAGGCGCGGTCGCTAATATGGCGCCGGAAATGTGGAAGGGCATAGTGGCTCAGGTGCCTTTCGTCGATGTGGTTACTACAATGCTCGACGATACAATACCATTGACGACAGGCGAATATGACGAATGGGGCAACCCTAACGAAAAAGAATATTACGACTATATGATGTCTTATTCTCCATACGATAACGTGGAGCGCAAAGACTATCCAGCGATGTTGGTCACTACAGGACTGCACGACAGTCAGGTGCAATATTGGGAACCAGCTAAATGGGTCGCCAAATTAAGAGAAATGAAGACCGACAATAATCCGTTGTATCTCAAGACTAATATGGACTTCGGTCACGGCGGGGCTTCAGGACGCTTCGAAGGAATAAAGGAGATAGCTCTGGAATATGCTTTTATTTTAAGCTTGTAAGATATAATACAAAATAAAAGACGTGCCAATGAAATTTTATTGACACGTCTTTTTTATGGTATTTTGATTTTATGAATTTTTATTCAATCATGAGTTTCTTTGTGATATTGCCTTCTGCACTTTCGATATTGATGAAATAAACACCGCTATTATATCCTGAAACATTGATTTCTATATCCTTGGCATTTGCTTCAATTTCTTCGACTATCATTCCTAAACAATTGTAAATCTTAACAACTGATAACTGACCGCTGACCGCTGCCAGCTTGACAATGTCTTTCGCTGGATTAGGATATATTTTTATACTTTCTGTTTTATTTTCTTCTATGCTAACTTCGAAGTCGATAATGTCGATGACGCCTATTGATGTCTTATCGCCATATTTTGCAACAACTTCCACAGTCTTCATTCCTGATTCATCGATGATGATATCTTGTGACAAGGCATTTGCATTTTCTTTAACCAATACGTTGTTGATGTAAATGTTGTATCCTGAAGGATTTCCATTCTTAGGCGCTTCCCATGAGACATTGAGTTTGTTGACGCCGTCGGTCTCAAGTTGAAGATTTTCGATAGGGAAGACGTGTTCGCTGTATTCGTATGCGAAGCGGCTGCTGAAGACCTTCTTGCTTTCCTTGTCTTGAATCCACAATGCTACTTCGAGGTCGTTGATGTCTTCGACGTCAGTCTGCGACATGTCGTAAGAGAATTCGAAACGTTGGTATTCTCCGGCATTGATGTTAAGGTCGTTGCCTTCAGCATTGTCGAACATCTTCATCATGATATGATGGAACTCGGTCTCACCGTTGCTGCCGGTGTTTTCTGTCGTGGTTTTCTCATTGACAGAGATGAATGCGCTTAAACCTTGCAAGTCGATATACGACATGAAATCGGCGATTATATTGATTGTGTTGCCGTCTGTGGTGAATGAGCCTCTGATGTTGGCGATGGATGGTGTGCTGATTGCGGCGTCTATATCTTCTTGTGTTACTATGCCGTTTATTGTGGTAGTACCATCGAAAAATATTGTAGGCACTGCCGATACATTGTAGAACGCTTTCTTTGTTGCGCCATCGTTGTTGAAATAAGGGTCGCCAATTGCAGGCCAGTTCATTGCGTATTTGACGTAAGTGTATTTGCCAGGGTTGGCTTCTGTTAGAGCGTGCATTGTGGCGTTTACCTCAACGCAAGGTCCGCAGGTCGAGCTTGAGAAATGTTCTATCATAGGAATCTTTGGAGCGAGACCTGCTGCAGCTACTATCTCTTTGTTCAAGATGTTGTTAGTGCTGTTCTCGTCGGCGTTGCCGTTGGCTGACGTAATCTCGATGATGAGTTCGTAGTTGCCTAAAGGCAGCGACTGTTTTGTCTCGAAAGAAAAACTTTCGCTTTCCATAGGTGCTAAATCTGTGGTGAATGATTCTGTAACAGTTTCGCCATTGATGGTGTATGTAGCTTCAAAAAATTCAATGTTGACTTCACCCATATTCTGTATGCTGAAGCTTATTTCGTTCTCTCCGTAAAGCACATAATCGTGGTTGTTGATGTTAGTGAGGCTTATGTCAACTTGGTTCTGACTATTGATGTAAAGGTCGTCGAAGAACCAGAAGTTGATGTTGTATGAACTGCCTTCGAAGAAGATGCAGACTTTGACATTGTCTTTTCCGAGGTCGGGGCTTTCGAAGAGTTCGAACACCTCGTAGGTTCCGTCGGTGTCGTAATGTTTGCTCCATGCTGTGTTCCATGTGCTGCCGTTGTCGCTAGATGTTGCGACGCCGATGGTTCCGCCGCCTTCGGCAGAGCCTTCATATACATCGACATTATGTTTCAACGACAATGTGGCAGAACTGATGCCAGAGAAATTGACGGAAGAATAGATGGCTCTTGTGATGCCTTCGAATGGAGGGGTCCATCCGAACTGCAATTCGTTGGGTGTTCCGCCAGCTATGTCGCTTCTGGCTATCATCCAGTTGGATGCACCATCGTCAACTAATGACCAGCCTGCTGGCAACTCGTTGGAATCGAATGTCTCTTGAAAAATAACACCGGCACCTTGACCGAATAAATTATAAGTTGTGAATAATACAAACAATGTAAAAAGTAAGGATTTTCTCATAGATGTAGCTTTATTTTATCGACGTACAAAAATAAGAAAAATCCTTACTGTATGAACTATTGGTTTATTAATCTGGGTTAACATCATTGAAAAAAGTTTCGGCCTCATAAAGTGCGCTTTGATAGCAGTCAGAACTATGTATCACATTATGTAATTTGTCGATGCCATAACGTCGTCTGTATTTTATCTTGAGATGGTTGAGCGCTTCGGTGGCGCTGACTCTGTCGAAGAATGGCGATAGCAAAGCAATTCCAATACAAGGACCTTCGGTCATATATTCTATCAGTTCGTCAAAAAAATCTTTGTCCTTATGACAGCCGTAAATAGTCTCAGCCTCCTCGCGTGTCAAGGTTTTTTCTTCAGCTTCTATGATGATGAAGTCGCGCCGATGCAAATCGTTGATGATTTCGTCTGTGTGTTTTAAAAAGCCAGGCTTGATGATTATGAATCCATCGTAATTAGGAAGCATTGAGGTGTTGTAACCATAACCGTCGTTCTGTTTAATAAATGCAGATTTCATAACTTTTTTTTATGACTGAAACAAAGTATGTCAATAAAAGTTTTCAAATAATTTTTAAGAATTTTATCCTTTGAAAAAATAAACAATTCATTATCTTTGCGCTATAGTTGAGAGTCTCTGTGTCTTTGAGACTTTGCTACATTAAGACTTTTAATTATGAATATATATCAACTTTTTGTAAGAACATTTGGAAATAAAAATAAAGACGTCGTCTTTGATGGCGATAAGTCTCAGAATAAATGCGGCACTTTCGCTGATATTAACGATAAGGCGTTAGACGCTCTCATGGCTTTGGGTATTACTCATATCTGGCTGACAGGAGTGATTCGTCATTCGAGTATGACGGCGTATCCTGAACTTGGAATAAAATCCAGCAATCCTCTCATCACTAAAGGCAAGGCGGGTTCACCTTATTCTATTATGGATTATTATGACATCGACCCAGACTTGGCTGTCAATCCGAAGAATAGGATGGAGGAGTTTGAAGACGTCATGCAACGCATCCACGATAAAGGCTTGAAGGTTATTATCGACTTTATCCCTAACCATCTCGCACGTGAATATAAGTCGTTGTGCAAACCGATGTATGTGGAAGACTTCGGTGTCAATGATAATAAAAATGTTGTTTTTGCCAAAGACAATAATTTCTATTACTGTCCAGATCAACAACTTGTAATTCCTGGACAACAGACAACGGTCACTGAGCTTGTCGAAGTGCCGTGGCTTCGACAAGCTCAGCCAACTCAATTCCTTGAATTTCCTGCCAAAGCTTCAGGCAACGACGTTTTTTCACCAAACCCTTCTGTCAATGATTGGTACGACACTGTTAAATTGAACTATGGTGTCGATTATCAGAATAATAACCGTTGTTTTGAACCTATACCTAACACTTGGTATAAGATGTTGGACATTATGACATATTGGTGCGAGAAAGGTGTTGATGGATTTCGTGTCGATATGGCGGAGATGGTGCCTGTTGAGTTCTGGCGTTGGTCTATCAATATGCTTCGCGAGAATTATGAACCTATCATGATTGCGGAGATTTACCAGCCTCATCTTTATAAGGAATTTATCTATGCCGGCTTCGACTATCTCTATGATAAGGTCGGACTTTATAACACTTTGGAAAATATTTATCGTTATGGTCAGCGTGCCGACAGCATCACTAACGTATGGAATGATCTTCAAGGATTTGGTGATGTGATGCTGAGGTTTATGGAGAATCATGATGAGCTGCGTCTTGCTTCTGAACACTTTATTGGTGATGCTTTCAAGGCGCTCCCAGCAGTGGCAATGGCAGCGCTTATGAACCGCGGACCTTTTATGATTTACAACGGACAGGAAAGCGGCGAAAATGCAAAAGGCGCTCCTGGCTTCAGCGGCGATGATGGCAGAACATCAATATTCGATTACACAGTGATGCCTAAACATCAGAACTGGATGGCAGACGGCAGATTCGACGGAAGCGACTTCACAGATGAACAAAAACGCCTCTTCAATTTTTATTCAAAACTGCTTAACTTCCGACTTAATAGCAGCGCTATTAATAAAGGCGCATTCTACGACCTGATGTGGGTCAACCCTTGGTATTCCAATTTCGACCCTCAATATGTATATGCCTTCCTCCGTTATCATGATGAAGACAGATTGCTCGTAGTTGTCAATTTTAATCAAAACGAAAGCCGCTATTGCGAGGTGAAAATCTCGGAAGACGCAGTGGAATATATGAGGTTAAGGACAACAGACAATGGTAAACAATCAACAGCAACAGACGTGTTCACGGGAGAGAAGATAGAATATGAATTAGAAACCCTTGGCACTCGTGGTATTGCTATGACACTTGAACCTTGTGGAATTAAAATTTTGAAATTATGATTAAACTTGTAGAAAATGATTCGTGGCTGGAACCTGTCGCCGATAAGGTGGAGGCTCGCTATCAGCGTTATGAGTCAAAATTGAAATATATTGAAAGCAAATATGGAAGCCTGAAGTCATTCGCCTCGGCGCATGAGTTCTTCGGTTTTACGTACGACCGCTTGCGCCGAGGCTGGTGGTACCGCGAGTGGGCACCGGCAGCTCATTATCTGTCGCTATTCGGCGATTTCAATAATTGGGACAGATATGCCAATCCTCTTGAAAGAGAGGAGGACGGCGTGTGGAGTGTCTTCCTTCCTGACGCACAATATAAGAACCGTCTCACACACGGAAGTCTCCTTAAGGTCTTGGTGCAGTCGAGCATTGGCGAGCAGGAACGCATCCCTGTCTATATCAGGAGAGCCGTTCAAAATGAGGATAATAAAGACTTCGCTGGACAATTCTGGATTACTCAGCTAATGGTCAACAGACAACAGACAACAGACAACAGTAATAAAAATTCCTCATTCCTAACTCCTAATTCCTCATTATTTATATATGAGTCGCATATTGGGATGGGGCAGGAAAAAGAAGGCGTCGGTACTTATAAAGAGTTTGCCGAGAATGTCTTGCCAAGAATTAAGAAGCTAGGCTACAATGCGATACAACTGATGGCAGTTGCTGAACATCCTTATTATGGCTCTTTCGGATATCATGTGTCTAATTTCTTCGCGGCGAGTTCTCGCTTCGGTACGCCTGAAGATCTTATGGATTTGGTTGACAAAGCACATGAGATGGGTATAATGGTTATCATGGACTTAGTCCATTCTCATACTGTGAAGAATACTTACGAAGGCATCAACCTATTCGATGGAACAGAGACGCAATATCTCGTTGGCGGTCACGAAGGTCATCATCCTCAATGGGATTCCAAACTGTTTAACTATGGAAAGACAGAGACATTACGACTGCTTCTTTCCAATGTCAGATTCTGGCTTGAGGAATTCGGCTTCGACGGATTCCGTTTCGACGGAGTGACATCTATGTTGTATAAGAATCATGGCATTGATACCACTTTTGAGACACAGACGGATTATTTCGGGGACAATGTTAATGATGATGCTGTAACATATCTCCAACTTGCAAATACATTGATACATCAGCTTAATGAAGATTATATCACTATTGCAGAAGATGTTAGCGGTATGCCTGGAATATGCGCTCCTATAGCTGATGGCGGCATTGGCTTCGACTATCGTCTTGGCATGGGCCTTCCTGATTTCTGGATTAAGGTGCTTAAGGACCAGAAAGAGGAAGATTGGAATATGCATGAGTTCTTCTTCACCATGACGAACAGACTTTATAATGTGAAGACGATAGCATACGCCGAATCGCACGACCAGGCATTGGTGGGAGATAAGACATTGGCATTCCGACTGATGGATAAAGAGATGTATAGCTCGATGTCGAAGATGACTCCTAGTATTGTCGTCGATAGAGGCATAGCGTTGCATAAGATGATACGACTTTTCACCATCTGTCTTGGCGG
>JAEIGA010008708.1_pt1 | contig 15357 bp, 11 predicted proteins | sample 9270691 | NCBI WGS metagenome assembly JAEIGA01 (sample SAMN17057246, study PRJNA624740) | gut metagenome | biome: biome; isolation source: fecal sample | host: Bos grunniens | place: China: Xizang | collected 2019
GAAGTCATCTGAGAACGAGGTCACCGCCGATGAAACATTGCCCTTTTGGGTAACACGAACCGAAGCATAGACCGTCTCGGTTCTAAAATTCAAGGTAGCCTGACGAGTCACACCATCCAAGGGAAGCGTACTAATGGTAATGGTATGCGAAGCCTCCGAAGCCTCGGCCGAGATTCGGCTTACCGCCAACCAGGTCACTTCTTCGCCAACAACTTCCAGCTTCCAGTCGCGGTTAGAGAGCAACTCAATGGTTGCAGAACCGCCTTCCGCAGAAAAATTCAACGTCGTAGTGCTAACAGAAATGTCAGCCGGCTTAAACTCCGGATCCGTAATACAACTTGCAATACCCAGCAAGGTCACGGCCATCATCATAAAAGCCAATAATTTACATCTTCTCATAATGCTCTTATTTAATTTCCTTTTTCATTCACACAGGACAAAATCCCGCAACCCACAAAGATAAAAACAGGATCAAAAAAGAGCAAGAAAACAAGAGAAAACATTAATCAGGGAGTTTTTCCAGCACCTTCTGCGACAAAATAATCTGCAACTCCTCCTCGCACAAAGGAAGATCCACCAATCCCTGATATTTTTTCTTAAAGTAAGAACCCGGAGTCCAATAAAGAATCAGGCGAGAAAGGTCTTTATAATACTTGATCCGCATATAAGGAACAATCTTATTGTCAACCGTTGTTTCGTAGGCCCATACCTCCTGCTCCTCATCGTTGACAAGCACATGTGGCAAATAAAATGTTTTTGAATATTCAGCAGGAGCCCCAATCTGTGAAAAATCTCTCACATAGGAATTAACTTGGCAAGTAAATCCCGGACGGCTATGATTTTCATAAAATGAAAGTTCAATACGGCATTCTTGTCTCATAGCCATCCCGTTTCCCGCGGGGAGCTGAGGCGAGAATAAGGTAAAGCTTAACCACTCTTGCGCCAACCACTCCACAAGACTCAATTCTTTACTTACCAGAACGCTCTGCGGCAAATTCCTGATTGGATCCACGAAAGACCCAAAAAGCATACTATATATCCGCGAGAAATCAAAATCTGCCTGCAAGCCTTTTTCGCGACCTCCTAATCCACAAACATCTACGGTCTGGAGAGTTAATAGAGGATAGTCCAATCCATTCCACCAAATCTCCATCACCTCTCTCTCTGGTTCAAATTTTATCAAATCTGCCTCCAATATTTCGCGGGTCGGAGAATGAAAACCATCATCCAAGAAAAAAACCAAGAAGCACTCCCAGCCCCCATCGGGCAAAGAATTTAGCTGGATATCCGTGGATACAACCACTGCCGTATCCACTAATCCAGGATAAACATAGGTCCCTTCCAGAACCATCCCCACCAGAATATCTCGGATATCCTTAATCTCTACATAGTCTATTAACGGATTTCTAGCTTGCTCGGTTTCACTATCCAATTGAGGTAGTTGCTCACAAGAGAAAGCCAAAAATAGCAAACCGAACAATAGAACAGACACTCTACTGATTATACTCTTCATAATAGCAATATACTAATGGACTCATCCGTTGGCGATAAATAGCCCCAAATATCCCCGTCCCATTCTGTACATTTGTATAAATTTCATGGCGCTCATATAAACTGGCAAAATCCGATATCGGCAAATGGTCCAACTTCAAATCATAGGAGATTACCTCTTTCAGATAACGGTCATATTCTGCAGATACCGAATCAAAGCTCACGTAAGAATAACTATCCGGAACGCCGTTCTCGCGGAGAGCAAAATCGGGAATCACATTGATACCATACCACCAACGCCCTCCCTCTACATGAGGTCTTGATTCCGTACCCAATTCACACCGGACATAACGCCAATGTATAGGCTCGCCAACATCATCAATCATAGCTAACACATTAAAAGAATCCACATCAATATGCTGTATAATTTCCACTTCTACATCGAACCCGCTATAATCAGCTACCGTTAGTTTGGGATTTGCATAAATGTATTGGACTGGAACAAAAGAATCTTTCCGATAATCCATTTCAACTCCATATGCCCACAAATACAAGGGAACATTCTTGGATTCAAACCAATATCGATCATACCCCTTCGTTAAATTTCTAATGTTCTCTCGAATTGGATACACTGTGGAAGCAGAGACTGTTGCATAACCCGGAACCTCAACGGACAGATTATACCGAAGACCAAACTTCGGTTCAAAGTATGCCTCATACTGGCCTGAGCCACAAGATTCAAACTCATACTCAGCAACCACCTCCCCATCCAAATTCAACTCCTCCACCACTACGTTAGCATGATTAATTTCCATCATCTCAACCTCATGCAGATAAGCCGAATAATTTACCAAAATGGTCTGTTTCGGCTCATTGATCAGCGCCCCCTGCACAACAATAAACCGCTCCCGAGGATCCAAATCCAAGATAGCCGTACAGGATGTACAAAACATCAATAAACAAAGACAGAAAAAGCGCATGATGGAATGATTTTAGGGAAATACTATCTGACCAGGAAGTATATAGGTCAAATCTTGCCGATCCTGAATATACTGATGTCCCGTATCCAAATAAAAACCATTTCCAGAACCATTATTCCCCCAATTCATATGATAATAAGATGGTCTCTCAATGCTTGTTTGATATGTCCCTGCGGTCTCATAAGTCATAGGATCAAAATAAGACAGAATCTTTAAGGTACAGTAGTATGATACAGGGAAATAATGTATTCCATCACAAACCCATGCATGTCCGTAAAGTTTACGAGGAGCCCGTCCAGTCATCAAAACAGGACTTCTTTGTTGAATAGATGCACGAACTCCACCTGCGTCATGATTTTGCAAAGTTGTCAAATATCCCTTAGCATTGAGAATATCTTGCATTTGTAATATATTGCTGACAGAAAAGTTCTCACCAAAAGACTCTATATCACACATTTCCAACGCTAACTCCTTTAAAAAATTTGTTGTTTCCACATAGTCAATGCGAATCCTACTCCAATTATATGTAGTCGGAAAACCATGATATGCCATAATTTGACCAACAGCTACTGGACCACACCCAACGATTACTTGAGAACCTAAAGAACTATTCCCAGGTAATGTAAACCAAAATTGACCCCAAGCAGTACCCAACAACGGACCCAAATTCGTTTCAGGAGGAGTCGACTGAATAAGGATGACAGAATTAGCCATATAATCATAATTCTCATTCGCTTGCTCTCGAGATCTCTGCACCCAGTCATCAAATACCTCTTGGGGAATAATGTCTGGCTTTCCTTGATCTAAGAAATAATACTCATACCCCGCAGCTTCCCATTCAGCTATACTTTCCTCCACCAGATCAATCAAATCATCATCCTGGGATTTTGTATATCTGTCAAATTTATCCTGCTTTTCTTCGTAACAAGCCCATTCCCTTCTAATTTGTTGTTTCTCATCGTCTTTCTTAGACTCTCCGCTAAGAATCTCCTCACGATACATCTCAAAATACAATGAGGCTCCTGTTTGCGAAATACTCAATGAATCATATTGGCCTTCAAAGACTTCTACAAGAATAGGATAATATGATTTCTTTGCAGATATCACCGTATACCCTTGCAAATCTTGATAACTTACAACATACATAAGAGTCTGCCCGTCATCTCCTACGATAGGCTCAACTCCCTCAACGGTACTATCCAAATTAGTCTTAGTAAAAGTCCGGCCATACCTCTTTATGGACGCGACAATAGCCGCATCCTCAGGAGTCAACTCCGTAGATGTCCTGGAGATTCCATACGAATCCTCATCTTGAGAAGAAAAATTGTCAAGGACAAGGATTTCTCTTTCTGTTTCCAAATTTGTACATGCTGTTAAAGTAAGCAACAATAAAAACACAACTCTTCTCATAGCTACATATAATTTTTCGATTAGAAATAATAACTTACCCCAAAGCTAAAGTGCCGAATCCTCTCTGATATATCCCCAACCACGGTCCGACCAATATAATAGAAATCCGAAAAGTCCCAGCCATAACCCAAATCAAACTGGAAGTGATTGGTTACTTTTACCGAAAATCCCACAGAACCTCCCAGCAGGCCCCTTGTAAATCCCTTTTCCGAAAAATAATCTCGTGTATGATAATCCACCTGCGAAATCTGTGAGATCTCCTTGTAAGACAGGAAAAAACGTCCATACACTCCTACATACGGAGAAAGTTTCATCTGTTTCCCTATGGAAAAATCATACGACACCTGTAAGGGCACAAATACATTCCACAATTCGCGAGTCCGAGGAAGTCCCGACATCACACTCTTATTAACCATATAATTAGCCCCAAGGCCCACATTTATATTCAGCGGAACCTTTTCAAAAAACGAGAAATTTCTATGGAGACCCATGGACACACCATCATAACACAGATTTTCTACAACTCTAGAATTCATGCTCTCTGTATAAATTGCCGGCTCATAAGAAACTTTTACCCCATATTGAGCCTGAGCGGTCCAAGCCGAAATCAGAAAAAGAGATAACGCCACCAAAAGAATTTTTCTCATAACACTCTGATTATTAAAATTACACATGCTGTTTCTGCAAATTTAATAAAAGTTTATTGCAAAAAACAAAAAAACGAGGCTCCAAAAATGGAGCCTCGTCTCGTGTTAATCAGAACTATCTAAAGGAATTAGTTCACGTTGATACCAGTGAAGATTACGCGGCATTTTGCACAATCCACGGTGGAGAATTGGATCATGGTATCTGCAGTCGCACCTGTGATGGTTACGGTATAGAAGTCCTTGTCTCCGAAGGTGACAGTGTAAGGAGCATTGCCGGATACACCATCATTGGCTTGCAAATCCAAGGTCACCATGTCCGCACCGTTGATGGCACCACCACCGGTGATGAACATGTTGGCAGTGGTCGCTGCACCTTTCCAAGCTGCGCCATAGAAAGTCAAGGTATAGTCACCTTCCACACCCGGTTTGAAGGTATAAGAACCTGCCACCTTGGAAGTACCGAGTTTTAATGAGGTAACAGCGTCAGCATTGCCGTCGCATTTGATGGTTTCTATGTAATATTTGTCATCACTGGCGTTCAGAGACGTTTTCGGCAATTCCACATTGCTGGTGAAAATACCATTACCTTGAGTACCTACGATGAAAGTTTCGCCAGCTACCGGAGCTTCGCCAAACAAAGCTTCGTCGATGTCTCCACGTACTTGCGGTTTCAAAGTTGTCGGTCCATAAATAACACCGTAGAGGTAACCTGTTTGATCGGAAATGTATTCTTCAGCCCAAGAAGAGGTCTTGTAAGTAGTCACGGCAAATTCGTTGGCACCGTTGGCATCGGTAAATTTCTTGTTACCGGACCAAGTGGTAGACACAGCCGAAGCAACTGCCTTCACGTCGATCACCTTCACATACAAGGATTGGTATTCGTCAGACAACAATTGTTCTGCGGTGAGTTCCGGGGTTACGGTTGCATTACCACTGCTCAACACTTCAACTTCATTGTTGTATGCAGTGAATTTCACTTGACGCATACCGTTGTACACGTCGTAAGTAGCTGCCAACAAGTTTACGCGCACTTTGTCGCCCACTTGGAAGGCGTGGAGTTCGGTTGAGTTGTACAAGAAGATACCGGTATTGGCTTCACCCGTACCGTCAGCGATTGCCAAACCTTTGTACAAGTTTTCGTCTGCATTGGTACCGACAACGATACCTTCTACATAAGAACCGACAGTTGCCAAAGAAGCACCGCTTTCCATTTCTTTCATGGCAGCCACCAATTCAGCTACGGTCAAGGTGATTTCTTCTGCTTGCGGAGTTACAACCACCATCACAGCACCGTATTGAGTTTCGCCATCGAGGACGATGTACGGAACAAAGTCGTAAGAAGTTTCCGGGCTCAAACCGGTTACTTCCACCACGAATGAGTTTGCCAAGTCAGCAGCAGCCACTTTCACATACTCATCAGAAGAACCGGTGATGCGGTAAGCCACACCTACTTCTGAAACAGCGGCTTCGCCGGTGTATTCGTAAGCACCGTTGATCACAACACTTTCAGAAGTCAAATCGCTGAAGCTATCCAAGCTCATAGAAAGTACTTTCTTGAAGTCGGCAATGTGCGCTGCCTTGTTCGGGAAGAGTTGTACAGTACCGTTGTATACTTGAGCCACACCGGTGATGCTACCTTCTGCATTGTTGTCGATCACGTCGTTTGCCCAAGCCACATAGCTGCTGGTACGAACGATGATTTCGTCACCGTTTGCATCCACGAACTTGGTGTTGGTGGTCTTTCCGCCAGACACCCAAGTGGTACCTTCCGGGTTGTTGCTGGTCATACCTTCGAGGGTTACCAACATACCTTGATAAGCATCGCTGTTCAATTCAGCAGCCGTGATGACCGGAGTCACGAATTCGTTTCCACTGCTCAACACTTCGATATCGTTGTTGTATGCAGACCAGGTAATTTCACGCAAACCGTTGTAGATGGTCAATTTTGCATTGGCCAAGGTCACTTTCACGCGGTCACCGATAGCAAAACCATCGTTCAAAGCTGCATCGTAAAAATATACACCCGTATTGGCTTCGCCAGTACCGTCGGTAATACTCAAACCTTTGTTCAAGTTTTCTTCATCATTGTTTGCCACTACGATACCTTCTACATAAGTACCGCAACCTGCCAAGGAAGCACCGTTTTCCAAGGTCAACAACATTGCGCTCAATTCAGCAGCCGTCAAAGTCACTTCGGGAGCACCTTCCAAGGTGAAGAATTTTTCTTCGCCATAGAAAGTTTCTTCTCCCAAGATTGCAAACGCACGGAATGCGTAAGTTTGACTTTCCTGCAAATCGGTCAAAGCCAATTCAAAAGCTTCTGCCACCGGTTCTTCGGTTTGGGTTTCATAAGCTTCTGCAGAATTCACTTTGTATTCAAAACCAACCGCTGTGATGTCTTCCATAACTTCGTAAGCCACGGTTGCTTTCAACAAAGCGGAGTTGTGGGTTACTTCTTCCGCTGCCAGGGTGGTCACCACCGGAGGAACAGGTTCATCAGAAAGGAAGGCAGCGATATCTTCTACGCTGATCGGGTAGATTTGTACCGATTCTTTGTAGATCTCTGCAACACCTGTCAAGTTGGCGGTCACTCCAGTAGCGATAACAGCATCTTTCCAGGTTGCATATTTTGAAGTTCTTACTTGAATGGAGCTTTCGCCATCTGTAAAGTTCACGTTGGCAGCACTGGAAGTACCGGAATACCAGGTTGTACCTGCTTCGTCTGCGCTGTACACGTTCTTCAAGGTAATGCGCATAGCTTGGTACTCGTCGGTCAAAGCTTCAGCGATGGTCACTTCCGGAGTTACCACCTCGTTGTCTGAGCTGATCACTTCGTAGTTTGCACCTTCGTTGCATTTGATTTCACGCAAGTTGTTGTAGTTTTCATAGATTGCGTTGCTCAAGTTGAGGCGGATCTTGTCACCAACAACCATTTCGTTAGCAGCAGGATCGTACAAGACGATACCGGTGTAAGCTTCACCGTTGCCATCCACCAAGCTGGCTTTGTTGTTGTAGTTGCCACCTTCACCGTTCACCGCAACCACAATAGCTTCCAAAGTACCGAAAGAAGCCAATGAAGCGCCACTTTCCATACCGTCACGCAATGCAGCAACCAATTCAGCAACGGTTGTGATCACCACTTCGTCAGAAGCCAAGAAGCTCTTTTCTGAACCAGCAAACACTTCTTCACCAATCTTAGCATAAGCATAGTACACATAAGTTGTACCGTTTTCAAGACCTTCCACGGTTACAGAGAATTCGTTGGCTACTTCTGCAGCGTCGACGAATTCGAAGGTTTCAGCACCTTGTGCTTTGTATGCAATACCCACTGCTGCGATGGTTTCTTCGCCAGCGTAAGTATAACTACCTGAGAGGACAGCCGAGCTACCGGTTACCTCAGCAGCATCACCGGTTTTCACCACGGGAGCACCAGAGAAACGTTCGCCAGTCATGCCAGCAAAACCTTCAGCAACCGAAGGCACCAATTGCCATACGGCGCTGTAGCTGCTGCAAAGACCGATGAGCGGACCAGCACCTTGGGGAACTGCGTCTTCTGCCCAGGGAGCATTGCTACGAGAGTACATCAAGAAGGTGTTTTTGTCTTCGGTTTCAACCTTCGGACTTTCACCCATGGTCTTACCCAAGTCTGCGTCAATAACCTGAGCAGCGATGATCTTCACATATTGGGATTCATAATCACCGGACATGAATTGAGCACCGGTAATTTCAGCATATTCAGGACTCGGAGCAGCACCTTCTTCCAACACTTTGAATTGGGCGTCACCGGTGGGTTTGTATTGGGTCAAACCGTAGTAGGTTTCCAACACACCACCCTTCAACTCAACTTCCACCAAGTCACCGAAGTTGCACATACCCCAGATGGATTTTGAGTAGATGATGATACCGCTGTGCGGGTCAGTACCGTCTTGAATCATCAAGTTACCTTCGCTGACAGTTTGCGGTTCGCGGGAAGAAACCACGATACCTTGGATCTTCACAGCTTCTGCCACAGTCAGTTTGTCTTCACCGCTGTCTTGATACATTTGACGAGCCTCAGCAATAGAAATGAGGGTGGTACGGCTGATGCTACCTGCTTGGAAAATCTTCACAGGTGCATACGGAGTATCCGCATGGGTGGGACGGAATTTCACAACGAACTCACGTTCATAACCGTCTTCGTTGGGAACTACGGTAATGCGCACCGGGTTCAAACTGTTTGCGGTACCTGCTTCCGGAGAAACAGTTACGCGTTCACGGATCCAAGCTTCATCTTCTCCTTCGTTTGCATTGTTGACATACATCTCAACAATCCAATCTACGTTGGAAGTCACATTGACAACCACCTCGCCACCTTCCAACGGAAGCGTAGCCTCGGTTACATCGGTAGTGATGTCAATGACAGAAATGGGATCCTCACTCTTCTGACAAGCAGAAAATGCGCACAGTACGGCCAAGCCGAACAATGCGGAAAGCAATCTTTTTCTTAGGTTCATAATTGATTTATTTATAGGTTCTTATATGTTTTCCAAAAACGGTCTCCTTGCAACTAGCAAAGTTAAACAATTGTTTTCAAAAACTCCACGAAAATCCGGACAAAAACGAAGCGTGAAAGCCATACGACTTTCACGCTTCGGGTGGGCCCAACTGGGCTTGAACCAGTGACCCCCTGATTATGAGTCAGGTGCTACTAACCAACTGAGCTATGGGCCCGAAACCCTGCCTTTGAGGTCAAAGACAGGGTATGGAGTTAGAACACTTAACAAACTTTGATCAACACGTCAACACCGCTGGGGAGTTCCAATTTCATCAAAGCGTCTACGGTGTTAGGAGTAGAGCTGTAGATGTCCAGCAAACGACGGTATGAGTTCAGTTCGAATTGCTCACGAGATTTCTTGTTAACGAAAGTTGAGCGGTTAACGGTAAAGATTTTCTTGTCAGTCGGAAGCGGAATGGGACCTTTTACAACTGCGCCAGAAGCCTCTACTGTCTTCACGATCTTTTCAGCAGACTTGTCTACCAAAGCGTGATCGTATGATTTCAGTTTAATTCTAATTTTTTGGCTCATATTATCAATTTTTACTAATCAATTATTCATCCATGTCATCCAACTTCCGGTTGCCTGATTTCTCGATAACTTCTTTCGCCAAGTTTGACGGAAGTTCAGCATAGTGTGCGAATTCCATGGTACTGGTCGCACGACCGGAGGTAATGGTACGGAGGATGGTTACATAACCGAATTGTTCTGCAAGCGGAACTTTTGCTTTCACGATACGTGCGTTGCCTTTGGAGTCCATGTTGGTAATTTGTCCGCGGCGTTTGTTCAAGTCACCGATCACATCACCCATGTAATCTTCCGGAGTAACCACTTCGAGAGACATGATGGGTTCCATCAAAACAGGAGCTGCTTTGGGAAGCGCGTGACGGAATGCTTGACGAGCACAGATTTCGAAAGACAAGGAGTCTGAATCGACAGGGTGGAATGAACCGTCTTTGAGGACAACCTTCATTGCGGTAACTTCGTAACCTGCGAGAACACCATTGGCCATAGCAGATTTGAAACCTTTTTCAACAGAAGGAATGTACTCACGAGGAATGTTACCACCTTTCACTTCATCCACAAATTGCAAACCAACAACGCCTTCATCAGCCGGGCCGATTTCCACAATGATGTCCGCGAATTTACCGCGACCACCGGATTGTTTCTTGAAGACTTCACGGTGTTGAACTGTAGAAGTGATAGCTTCCTTGTAGTTAACTTGCGGAGCACCTTGGTTGATTTCAACGCCGAACTCGCGACGGAGGCGGTCAACGATGATGTCCAAGTGAAGCTCACCCATACCGCTGATAACGGTTTGACCGGTTTCGTGGTCTGAACGTACGGTGAAGGTGGGGTCTTCTTCGGCCAATTTGCCCAACGCAATACCCAATTTATCCAAGTCTTTTTGGGTCTTCGGTTCAACAGCCAAGCCGATCACCGGATCCGGGAAAGTCATGGATTCAAGCACGATCGGGTTTGTTTCCACGCAGATGGTGTCACCGGTGCGGAGTTCTTTGAAACCTACTGCAGCGCAGATATCACCAGCTTCTACAAATTCGATCGGGTTTTGTTTATTGGAGTGCATTTGATACAAACGAGCTACACGTTCTTTCTTACCGGAACGGGTGTTGAGGATGTAAGAACCTGCATCCAAACGTCCAGAGTAAGCACGCAAGAAAGCCAAACGACCTACGAAGGGGTCAGTTGCAATCTTAAATACCAATGCGCAGAACGGCTCTTTAGAATCAAACTTACGAGTTTCTTCGTTGTTGGTAGTCGGGTTTGTACCTTTGATTTCACCTTTATCGAGGGGTGAAGGCAAGAAGCGCATTACAGCGTCCAACAAGAATTGAACACCTTTGTTCTTGAAAGATGAACCACAACATACGGGAACGATCGCCATATCAATGGTTGCTTTACGCAAAGCGTCGATCAATTCTTCTTCAGTGATAGAATCCGGATCTTCGAAGAATTTTTCGAGGAGTTCGTCGTTGTATTCAGCAGCAGCTTCAACCAACTTACCTCTCCATTCTTCTACGTCAGCTTGCATTTCAGCAGGAACCTCAGCATAAGTGTAGTTAACCAACTCTTTGCTGTCTTGGTTGTAGATAATAGCGCGGTTGGAAATCAAGTCAACGATACCAGCAAACTTGTCTTCTGCACCAATCGGCAAGCAAAGCGGAACTGCGTTTGCACCGAGTTTTTCACGCATCTCATCGATTACAGCCAAAAAGTCCGCACCTACGCGGTCCATTTTGTTCACATAAGCGATTTTCGGAACACCGTATTTGTCAGCTTGACGCCATACGGTTTCTGATTGAGGTTGAACGCGACCTACTGCACAGAAAGTAGCAACAGTACCATCCAATACACGCAATGAACGCTCTACCTCTACGGTAAAGTCAACGTGGCCTGGAGTGTCGATCAAGTTGATTTGGTAATCTTTGCCGTTGTATTTCCAGAAAGCGGTAGTGGCAGCAGATGTAATGGTAATACCACGTTCTTGTTCTTGAACCATCCAGTCCATGGTAGCAGCACCTTCGTGTACTTCACCGAGTTTGTGAGTTTTACCGGTGTAGAACAGAATACGTTCAGAGGTAGTGGTCTTACCGGCATCGATGTGCGCCATGATACCGATATTTCTAGTATATTTTAAATCTCTCGCCATTGCTTATTGTCTAATTAAAAACGAAAATGTGCAAATGCTTTGTTAGCTTCAGCCATACGGTGCATGTCTTCTTTTCTCTTGAATGCAGCACCTTCGTTGTTGTAGGCAGCAATGATTTCCGCCGAGAGTTTTTCGGCCATAGAGTGGCCAGAACGTTTGCGAGCAAAAAGTATCATGTTTTTCATTGCCAATGAAACTTTTCTTTCAGGACGCACCTCGGTAGGAACTTGGAAGTTTGCACCACCCACGCGACGGCTTTTCACCTCAACTTGGGGGGTTACGTTTTCAAGTGCTTTCTTCCAAATGTCGAGAGGAGCCTTGTCAGAATCTTTCATCTTCTCGCCTACCATGTCAATGGCATCGTAAAAAATAGCATACGCGATACTCTTCTTCCCCTGCAACATCAGATTGTTCACGAATTGAGTCACAGCCACTTCGTGAAATTTGGGATCAGGAAGTAGAATCCTCTTTTTAGGCTTCGATTTTCTCATTTCTGTAAAAACTTACTTAAATAATTAAATAATGAATTGATTACTTCTTAGCGGCGGTTTTTTTGGGTCTCTTCGCACCATAGAGAGAACGGCTTTGAGTACGTCCTTCTACGCCTGCGGTGTCCAATGCGCCTCTAAGGATGTGGTAACGTACACCGGGAAGGTCTTTTACACGACCACCACGCACCAATACGATGCTGTGTTCTTGCAAGTTGTGTCCTTCGCCGGGAATGTATGCGTTGACCTCTGTTTGGTTAGTTAACCGAACACGAGCTACTTTACGCATAGCTGAGTTAGGTTTCTTCGGAGTGGTTGTGTAAACACGTACACAAACACCACGTCTTTGAGGACAAGCATCCAACGCGCGAGATTTACTTTTCTCTACGATCACCTCGCGTCCTTTGCGAACTAATTGTTGAATTGTAGGCATAAATAGTTGTTATTCTTAACTTTATACTACCCCGTCAAAATTAACGGGCTGCAAAGATACATATTTTTCCCAAACTTTCAACATTTCCTTCAGAATTTCATCAATTTCAGGAATGTACGCGGTTCGAACGGCCAACAAAAAGGGTCCCGAAAGGACCCCAAAATGATAAAAATCTAAAAACCTTCGAGCGAGAAAAAGATCGTCGGCAACAAGAGCAGAAAACCAACCAGAATCAGGAAGAGGATGAACTTCCACACCCACTTCACCCATTTCGCATAAGGAATCCGGGCCAGACCGAGGACGGCGATCAGCACACCGGAAGTCGGTGTAATCATGTTGGTAAACCCATCGCCAAACTGGAAGGCCAACACCGTCGCCTGACGGGACAGGTCAATCATATCGGCAAACGGTGCCATGATGGGCATCGTGATGGCCGCCTTGGCCGAAGCCGAAGTAATGAAGAGGTTGATGAGGGTCTGTATGCCGTACATCATTGACAAGGAAGCCACCTTGCCGGCCTCTCCCAGACTGGAAGCCAATGCATACAGCATCGTATCAATGACCATCCCTTGTTTCAGGATACCGACAATACCAGCAGCCAAACCTACGATGATAGCCGCCGAAAGGATGTCCTTGGCCCCCGCCAGAAACTCCTGGACAATTTTGTTGGCCGAATAGCCCGCCGCCACGCCAGCAGCCAAGGCCAAGCCCAAGAAGAGGGCCGAGATCTCTCCGATATACCAGCCATAGGCCGAAACACCGACCACCAGGTACACGATGGTAAAGCCGAGCAAGCTCAGAATATAGAAATGGACCGATTTGCGTAGGGCCACCACAGAAACCAAGGCAAAAAGCCCGGAGAGAACCCACAAAAGGTAGGGGGCCGGAATCGGATTGTTACCAAAGGTCAATTCGCATCCCGAACCATAAGCAAACGCAAATACCAAGGAAGCCACCCACACCAAGGCAAACGACACCCAGGCCGAACGGTTGGTAAAATAAGGGATCTTTTCTTGGGCATCCCCGTGCTCTTTCCGCCAGGAAGCATCCAGCTCATACATCGGCGACAACTCGGGGCGACGCTTGATGCGGGCCGCATACACCAGCACCACCGCAATGGTCAGGGCCGTCAGTACCGCCCAACAAACCAGGCGGTAACCCATTCCCGAGAACAAAGGCAGATCGGCCATGCCTTGCGCAATGCCGATGGTAAAAGGATTCAAAAAGGCTCCCGCAAAACCCACGTGGGCTGCCACATAAACCAAACACACACCCACAATGGAATCATACCCCATGGAAATGGCCAACGGCACGAGGACCACGACAAAGGCAATGGTCTCCTCACTCATACCAAAGACCGCCCCAAAGAGGCTGAACAAGATCATGATCAAGATCAGAATCAGGTTGTGGACACCGACCTTCCGAAGCAGCGGATAGGCCTCCAGCCGTTTGGATGCATTTAGGAAGGCAAAGATGCCCACATCAACCGCCTTGCAACCGTTGACAATCCAAAAGGCGCCCCCAATGACCAGGATAAAGACAATGATCCCAGCCTGGCTGGTAAATCCTTCGAACAAGGTCGTAAAGACCTGCCAGGTTTGTGGCTCGCTAGGGACTGAACGAAAGGCCGTAAGCCCCTCCTCGGTTTTATAAAATTCACCACCGGGAACAAACCAGGTCGCCACGGCGGCCAAGACGATCAGGAAGAATACAATGACGTATGTATTCGGGAATTCGAATTTCTTTTTTGCTTTCACGAGGGCAAAAGTAACCAAATTCCATAAGATTATTTATATTTGCTAGTCATAAAAGAAATCGCTTATGGAAATCACGCCCAATGCACAACGCTACATCGCCCAAGAGGAGCAATATGGAGCGCACAACTACCACCCGATGCCCGTCGTCTTATCCAGAGGACAAGGCATTTATGTGTGGGATGTGGATGGCAAACGTTACTTCGACTTTCTGTCCGCTTACTCTGCGGTCAACCAAGGTCACTGCCACCCCAAAATCGTAAAAGCCTTGTGCGACCAAGCGCAAAACCTCTGCCTGACCTCGCGCGCTTTCCACAACGACTGTCTTGGTCCCTACGAAGAATTTGCCACCCGTTTCTTCGGTTACGACAAATTGCTTCCGATGAATTCCGGTGCCGAAGCCGTTGAAACCGCGCTGAAATTGGCCCGCCGCTGGGGTTATGTGCGCAAAGGCATTCCGGAAAACCAAGCCATCATCGTGGCTTGCCGTGGCAACTTCCACGGCCGGACCATTTCCATCGTTTCAATTTCTACCGATCCTGACAGCTACTCCAACTACGGACCCTTCACGCCGGGCTTCGAGGTCATTCCTTACAACGACCCGGCTGCCTTGCAAGAGGTACTTGAACGCCACGGAGACCGTGTTGCTGCCTTCCTGGCAGAACCCATCCAAGGGGAAGCGGGCGTATTCGTTCCGGACGACGGTTACCTGAAAGCCTGCTACGACTTGTGCAAACAACACAACGTCCTGTTCGTGGCGGACGAAGTACAAACGGGCATCGCCCGTACCGGCCGTATGCTCTGCTGCGACCACGAAGGCGTTCGTCCGGACATCGCAATCTTGGGCAAAGCCCTGTCCGGAGGTACCCTCCCCGTCTCTGCCGTCCTGGCGGACGACGACATCATGCTGACCATCCGACCGGGCGAGCACGGATCCACCTTTGGTGGC
>JAEIGA010008709.1_pt1 | contig 15357 bp, 33 predicted proteins | sample 9270691 | NCBI WGS metagenome assembly JAEIGA01 (sample SAMN17057246, study PRJNA624740) | gut metagenome | biome: biome; isolation source: fecal sample | host: Bos grunniens | place: China: Xizang | collected 2019
ATGGCTGCAGTTCTGGAAGCACTGAAGGAGTATTGATATGGAAATGAACGATTATTATCAGACACAGAAATGGGCAGAAAAGAGAAATGCTCGGTTAAAGCTTGATGGATATAAGTGTGCTAAATGTGGATTTACCAGGGCGCTTGAAGTTCACCATATCAATTATGAGCGATTTGGCGATGAGGATGTATCACGAGATTTAATCACGTTATGTAAAAAATGTCATCAGGAAATTGAGGATCAGAAGAGAAAAACGAATCCGATCATTAATAAATCTGAGCATCATACAGTTTATCTTGCCGGAAAGATTCGTCAAAACGGATGGAGAGAGGGAATATGTGGATATAGATGTGGCCAGCATTATGAATCAACAGACTTCGATAAGTATTTATTAGTTAATAACAATCTGACAGTTACAGGACCGTTTTTCATCTCCTGTGATCATGGTTGCTATCATGGCGAAAGAACACATGGGGTCGGGGTTAATAAATTTTGGCCACATCATTATGTTGATAATAATGATGCAGAACGATATGGATGCTGCGGAGATGGATATGTTCCGTTCACAGAAGATGATGTCATTGAAATATGCAAATTACAAATCGATAAGGCTGAGATTGTTTTTGCTTACATTGATTGCAAGAATTGTTTCGGCACTCTGGCGGAAATTGGATATGCTCATGCAAGAGGCAAGACCATAATCATCTTATTTAAGGATGAGGACTTGAAGCGGGATATGTGGTTTATCGACAAATTACAACAAAGGACGATCAATGTATCCGAATGGTGGATACAAAATCAAATTATATCAAAAATCAAGGAGGATTAAACAAATGAAAGTACCCAGTTATAACAAGGAAAACAGGAAGAATGGCGGCGGTAATTTTGAGCAGCTGCCGAAGGGAAACTATGTGTGCAAGATCCTGTCAGTGGGGGAGCATACATCGAAGACTGGTAAGCCGATGATCAAGATCGCCTTCGACATTGCTGAAGGTGATTACAAGGACTTTTATAAAAAGAAGTTCGATGAAGATGATCGGGATGATAAGAAGTGGCCCGCGGACGCTGTTCACTATATGACGATTCCGTCAGACGGATGCCAGGCATTTATCACAGATCAGTGGGATACGTTTTGGGCAAATGTTGAGGACAGCAACAACGGTTATGTATTTGACGGAAATGAAAAGACGGTCAGGGGCAAGACCTTCGGCGGAATCTTCCGTATCGAACAGAGCCAGAGCGACAGCGGGCAGATCTATGATCATACCAGGTTATACAAGACCAGAATCGCACAGGATATCCGGGACGGAAAGGTTACCTGGTCCCCGAAGGATAAGCTTGTCGAAGGTGGCAGTTCCTCCGGATCCGGTGACTTCATGGCTATTCCGGACGATGCTCCGATTGATTTACCCTTCTAATGGAGCGTTTCGAACTTAACAAAATCATCGAATCGTTCAGCATTATCGTGGATACCAGGGAACAAATGACACAGAGATCAGAACAGCGATATGCAGCCATGGGAGAGGTGAGCCGCGCAACATTGGACTATGGTGATTATACCTACAATCTAATGTTGCCGGATGGCCCGCTGCATGATACTTCCGTCAGGATTAAGCCGAAATGTGTGGTTGAGCGGAAACAAAATCTTGATGAACTGGCCATGTGCTTCACTCGGAGCCGGGACAGGTTCCGGAGGGAGTTCGACAGGGCCGCCGCTGCCGGTGCGAAGATATTTCTTCTGACGGAGAATGCAAGCATTGACATGATCATGGCGGGACAGTACAGATCTCGTTTCCAGTCAAAAGCATTCATGGCTTCGTTGCTGTCCTGGTCGATCAGGTACAACATGGTTCCAATCTTCTGCGATATGAAGTCATCCGGAAGACTGATCCGGGAGATTCTTTTCCGCGATATGAAGGAACGGTTAGAAGGGGGGACGCTGTGAGTAAGAAGAAAGCAACATGGATTAAAATATACCGTGGCATCATGAACAGCGCAGTATGGGAAGATAATATGCGTTTGAAGGCATGGCTATACATTCTTTTAGAAACCAACTTCGCTGACAAAATGACATATGATCACGGAAAAGCAATTAAAGTGAAGCGCGGTCAATGTCTGACCAGTCTTCGGAAAATCGGGAAAATGGTCGGATGTGAACCCAAAACGGCGCGGAGAATTTTGGAACAATTTCGGGATGATGACATGATTTCTTTTGAGATTGTCCCCGGCCAATATACCCTTGTAAACGTGCATAAATACAAGGATTTTCAGTCCGACAATCCGCCAAAGGGATACACCGATGACCACACCGATGACCACACCGATGACCACACCGATGACCACACCGATGACCACACCGATGACATACAACATAAGAATGATAAGAATGTAAAGAAGGGGAAGAATGAAAAAGAAGATCCTGTCCCGCCTGAAGGCGGTCCGGATCCAGATCCGTGGGCGTGGGGTGGTCCAAAGCCATCCAGGTGGAATGAATATGATGAGTGGTCATGGCAGAACGATCAGAGCAATCCGAATAATCCACGCATGACACGGATGGAAATATGGAAGTTCTGGGGGGAGAGTGATGAGTGATGGGCGGCCCATATCAATTCAAGGCGGAAGACGCGGAAGCTTTCGCAAAACAAAGCGGCATCAGATATCGTATTTCCCGAACAGAGATTCTTTTTGAAACATGTCCATTTTGTAAAAGTCGGAAGGATAAGAACACATTTGCGATCAGCTTGAAGACCGGACAATATAACTGTAAACGTGCCAGCTGCGGAGCAAAAGGGAACATGATAGATCTGTCACAGGCATTTAATTTTGAGTTGGATCGGATTTCATCGGAGTATTACGCACCAAAGCGGCACTATAAGATATTTAACAAGCCGAAGGAAGCAATTGAACCAGCAGAACCGGCTGTCGCATATCTTTCAAGTCGAGGAATCCCGGCGGAAATAGTGAAACAATATCAGGTGACATCTAAGGCAGACAAGAAGACCGGGGATCCGATCATCATCTTCACCTTCTTCGATCCGGAAGGACAGCCGCAAACAATCAAGTATCGGAATCCAAAGGCTGAGAAGAACAAAGAATGGTTCGAAACGAACTGCAAGCCGATACTGTACGGAATGGATCAGTGCAACAAGGAGAATAAAACCCTGATTATGACGGAAGGCCAGATTGATAGCTTATCAGTCGCTGCAGCGGGAATTGAAAATGCTGTTAGTGTTCCGGGCGGAGTTAGTAGTTTCACATGGGTGTCATATTGCTGGGATTGGGTATGTGAATTTGACAAGATCGTGGTCTTTGGTGATCACGAACATGATCATATCACGCTATATGCGGATATCTTGAGATTTTGGAAGAATAAAACCTGGTGTGTTAGGCCGGAAGATTACAAAGACTGCAAAGACGCAAACGATATCTTGCGGAAGTATGGCCCGGAGCAGATACGAAAATGTGTTGAAAACGCAATGCAACCACCAATCAGCAACATCATGGAGCTGTCAGAGGTTAAGAATGTGGATATAAACAGAATCATGAAATTAGATATTCAAGTCGGACTTCCGGATCTGAATGATGTTTTGTGTGGCGGACTTCCATTTGGACAGGTGGTTTTGATCACTGGTAAATCCGGGGACGGAAAATCTACACTTGCAAATCAGTTTGTGATTAACGCCTTGAATCAGAATTATAAATGTTTTGTGTATTCAGGCGAACTTCCGAATTATCTTTTGAAAGCATGGTTGACGCTTCAGGCAGCGGGACCAAATCATGTGACACCACTCAGAAGCTACGGAAAGAAAAACATATATGAAGTTGAAGCAGATGCAACGGAACAAATAAATCGTTGGTACAAGGATAATATATGGATATTCGACAATGGAATTGTAAAAGATGATGATGAACAGGTTGTTTTGATTGATATTTTAAAAAACGTCATCGTGCAAAAGGGTGTTCAGGTTGTGCTGCTTGATAACATGATGACCGCGATGAGTTTGGATCCAGACGGAATAGCACAAGACAAGTATGACCGTCAGAGCCGGTTTATGAATAAGCTTGCACAGATTGCCAGAGATCACAATATTTTGATCATTCTGGTGGCACATAAGCGAAAAATGGGATCGAGCGAGACAAATGACACAGTCTCCGGTTCGGCTGATATTGTAAACCTGGCTTCGATTGTAATCAGTTATGAGCGCGGAGATCCGGCAGATGAGACAGAAAATGCACGCTGGATAAAAGTTACCAAAAACAGACTTTTTGGAAGCACATCAAATGGCATCAAGGTTCATTTTGATGAAGGTTCAAAAAGGTTATATCAGTCTAAAGTAAAATATGATTGGAAATGCGGCTGGGAGTTTATGACGGAATCAGAATCTGAACAGTTAGAACTTCCATTCCCAATTGACGAAGGGAGTGAATAAGGATGAAGTTTTTCCCAAAAGACAGCGAAGAATACAAGATGGCAGCGGAATTCTGCAACTTTATGTTTGAGTTCTGGGATATTCACGCTGATCAGGATGATGCCTGGTGGAACGAGATGTCGATGAAGGCGGAAGCGTTTTGGAAAAAATATCCTAACACACACGGTTTTAGTCGGGATATCGCTATGGCGGTTATCAACCGTGCGGGCCGGATCAATCATGAAAGGTTAGAGAAACAGAGAGAGGGCGCAAACGATGTATAAAGTGCCGGAAGGATACAAGGATCTGTGGCTGAAGGTCACATCCGATGAATATGAGTTGCCGGTTGCGGTGGCGGACAGTGTTGGACAGCTGGCGAAGCTTTGCGGAGTATCAGTCAATACGATCTATACCAGCATGAGCCACGCTAAGCACCAATACAGAGGGCATAAGTCAACGTGTTATATCAGGGTGAGGGTGGAGGTTGATGAAGATTTGATGTGAAGAAAGGTGGATTCCTATGGCAAGAACAACAAAAAGGAATAACATTACCAGTCCGGAGCTGCTGGATCAGGTTCTTCTGTGGAATCAGCAATTGCAAGAAGATTTCCTTGTGTACCTGAAATCGGTGGACAGATCCGATGGAACAATAAGTCAATACAAAAATGATCTTGATATCTTCTTCGTCTGGAACATGCAGCGGAACGGCAATAAGAAGTTCATTGAGGTAACAAAGCGGGAGTTTGCACGCTTCCAGAACCACGCACTGACGGAATGGGCATGGTCCCCGAAACGGATCCGGCGGGTGAAGTCGGTTATTTCATCCATGTCAAATTACATTGAGAACATTTTGGATGAAGAGCCGGAGTTCATGGGATATCGCAGTACCATCAATAAGATCGAATCACCGGCCAATGCGACAGTCAGAGAGAAGTCAATTTTCACGGAAACCGAACTGAAGCAGCTGTTGGATCATCTGATCAGGCATAAGCAGTATGACAAGGCTGCCGCACTCGCTCTTGCCATGTACTCCGGAAGACGTAAGTCGGAGTTGCCGCGCTTCAAGGTGTCCCATTTCCGGGAAGAAAACGTCATATTCGGTGCATTCTGGAAGACGGATGAGCAGATCCGGACAAAGGGCCGTGGATCCAAAGGGAAGCTGATGCATTTGTATGTCCTGAAAGACAAGTTTGAGCCGTACCTGAATCTGTGGCTTGCAGATCGGGAGCGGCGCGGGATAGACAGTGAATGGCTGCTGGTGTCCGTACATCATCCGGATCGGCAGATCACCATCGACACGCTCGATCATTGGGCAGATGAATTCACGGCGTTCCTGGGCAAAGATTTCTATTGGCATGCCATGCGCCATTTTTTCACAACAATGCTTGCGCGGGATAATGTACCGGTTAACGTGATTCAAGACATTGTTCAGTGGGAATCCGCTGACATGGTCAAGTTGTACACAGATATCACAGCTGATGAAAATATTGGGAAGTATTTTGGTAAAGGAGAAATCAATGTCAAAGAAAAAGAAGAGCCTGGCAAAGCATTTGCGGAAAAAGCGGGCAAAGAAGTTGGAATCAAGGACGGAGTATTCAACTCTTCCGCCGGAATTGTCGGCAGAGTTCAGATCAATCGAGAAAGTTGGCCAACAGTTGGCGGATGGATTCAGGAAAGGGGTGTTGAATGGCACGGATCAATAATAAAGCGATGCATGGCATATATTCAGAAGACCGAGAACCAAAACCATGCCCGGCTTGCGGGTGTCCGGTAAAAATCCGATGGATTGCCGGATGTAGTCGGGAAATTGCCCTGGCAATCCGGCATCCATACGGCGGAAAGCCTACATGGTACATCAAATGTGCGTGTGGGATGGAAATGGCCGAAACCGTGCGGGCCGGTAACAAGAAGGAACAGGACAAGATCCAGAACAAACTGATAAAGGAGTGGAACAGACAATGAGATTAAAGATATATCCGGATCAGGGCATTGTGGACAGGCTGAATGAAGTCCTGACCGCACATGGATCTGATCCCACCTGGGCAAAGAATCTGGGAGTGCATCGAAAAACAGTGTTGTCATACCGGCATGGAGTGTCGGACATGACGCTGACGCTCCTGAAGAAGGTTTGTGGTGCAACGGGTGTCCGTGCTGACTGGATCCTGTGGGGAGGTGAGCAGAAATATCATGGAGAAGTCAATAACAGCAATACTTGAAGAAGTTAAGACGGAAATGTGTGACAAATACTGCCGGTTCCCGCGTGAATATGATCCGGAAGAACATGATGATGTGGATCTATTTAATTCGGACATCTGCAAGAATTGTCCTTTGGGGCGGTTGTAGGAGGTGATTAAGTGATCGAAGGCCAGATGAGTGTGTTTGACTACCTCAAGCCGGAAACTCCGGAGAAAGGTGATTGCGGAACGTGCGAGTGGTCATTCTGGAAACACGGGAAAGAAACAGTGCGAGGATGTCAGTACCACGGAGGCAAGGACGGCTGCCACTACGAGAAGCGGAAGACTTGCCGGAGCTGTTCTCACATGAGACGGTGTACTTCCGGGCCCGGTGATATATATCACGGCTTTGCTTGTTTCGGCTTTGGAATCAGTAAGAGCAACAACATGAACAACAATGCATGCCATGACTATGAACCGGCAACGGACGGCGAAGCGTGGAGAACGTCAGACAAGGTGGTTGATGAATGGTTGGAGGTGGATGGATGAACGCAGATAATGACATCTTCACATTTTTAGAGGCCATCCCGGATATAACGGAGTGGGGAGTAGAACACTCTGCTCCCTGCCCAATCTGCGGTGGAACGATAAAGGCAATCAGGAGTATCAATACAGGACATCTGTCTGCTAAGTGTGACGGATGCGGAAGGAGGGTGATGGAGTGAAATACCTATTTACATATGCCTACAAAGGCAAAAACCAAGGCAAGTTAGAGAATGGCGAAGGGTCAATGGAAATGACCGTACACGGGACGGACAGGATCACACCCAAGATCATCGAGTCAGCGGTTGAAATCGTGAAGCAGAATCTTAACGCATGTGGAATACAGATCGACAAGCTTGCCCCTATGGGGTGGTTTAAGTATGACGGGGAGGATGAGTGATGGCGCAGTGCAAATCATGTGGAGCGGAAATTAAGTTTATCAAGATGAAGTCCGGCAGATGGAATCCAGTGAATACACAGAAAAGATATATCAAGAAGGACGGAGGACATGAAGTTCTGGTCACGGACTCGGGCGAATTGATCCAGGGGACATTTGCAACTCTGGAAGAGGGTGCAAACGGAGTGGGATACATTTCCCATTTTGCCACATGCAACGCATCTGAGAAATGGAGAGGGAGATGAACAATAAAGAAATCTATCTCGGAGCAGTGTTCCTTGTGTTCTGTCAAGCGGAAATAGGCTCATATATGTGTACTTATGGCCCGGAGCGTGTGGTTGTATCGGCAAAGGGAGTCGCAAACACGATGCACTGCTCTGTATACAGGGCAAGGAAAGCAATCCGGGAACTGGTAGAGCGGGGATGGATCGAGAGAGCATCCTGCGGTTGTCCGGCGGTGGTATCTTACGGAGAAGTGCCGGAGCTTGTGTGCGATGCTATGCCACCCAAGAACGGCTATGCGATCACGAAGGAAGGATTTCAGACGGATCATTGGAAGGTAGCTTATAAAGAGTGGTGTGATGATCTGGCGGAATGGGCAAATAAGGGAATAGAGGAGGTGGACGATTGAAATTATGGGAATATCTCACTCCACTCAACCTTGACACTCCGGTAGCAATCAATAATGTGGACAGGCCGCCACGCAGGCGGGGAAGAGTACAGTACCAGAAGCTGCGGAACGTCAAATGGGAGAAAATACGGAACATCCTCAATTATGACATTATGAGCGTGACCGTACACAAGGAAAACGGCGGTCTGTTCATACAGGTATTTGAAAGAGAGAGGTTGCATAGGAGCCTTGATAACTGGGATTTGGTAGACAAGTACTTTCATAGGAGAGATCAGAGAGAGGGGAGAAAATGAGAGACATTGACGAGATACTTGCAAGTGGCAAGATGTCATGCGTACGCCATGGCAGTGACGGCTTTAGCGGATGGCTGAGCATGGGAAACTTTGACGGGTCTGTAATCTGCTCATGGGGCGCAGGATGGGATCATGTATCAATTAGCCCGAGGAAGAGGAGCTATACGCCGTCATGGTCGGATATGTGCAGGATAAAGGAACTGTTCTTTAAGGATGATGAGGCAGTTATACAGATACATCCACCAAAGGCTGAGTATGTTAACAACATGCCTAACTGTCTGCATCTGTGGAGAGCCAATGATGCGGAAATGGTGCTGCCTCCGGCTTTCATGGTTGGAATCCGACAGGGGCAGACTATGGAAGACGTTGAACAGGAGGCTATGGCCTACTACAAGGAGCATGGATACAAGTGGGAGAATGAGTCATGAAAGAATGTGCTAATTGTGGCTTTCACAACGATTATGGAGCGTGTGATTGCCCTCATTCGGATAAGTGGTATGCTTGCCCGATTGAGAACAAAAAGCCGGAGAACATCAAGGCTCTGAAAGAGTACGCAGAATGGGAGGAAAGAAGATGCAGGAAAGAATAATAAAACTCACCTTAGAACAGCTTGAAGGTGGTGTGGATTGGGTGAGGGCACATAAAGATACGCCTCTGTTAGATACTCCTCTGTGGGTGCTTATATCTTTAGGATATGAGGCGATACGGAAAGAAAGCGAGGAAGTATGAGCAAACTACATGGCTTTAGGCGTGGAGAAGAAATAATCCATATTACGCACTTACCAAAATATAAAAAGCCTGTTCTGCTCGTTGGAAACGGATACTGCTCACAAAAAATCGCATCCTTTGATAGCGAAGAAGCGGCAGAGGGGTTTTGTAAGATGCTTGGAAAGTGGCTGATGGCAGAAAGCGAGGAAGTATGACAAGGGGAGAGATAGATAAACATATTTGCAACTGTCCGTATTTTTCAGGAGCGAAATGTGTAGATAGAAGTGTACTTGGTACTCACATTGGTTCTTGCAGATTGGAGTTTCACCATGAAAAGATATGTCCATCGTCTAAATGTATTTGTGCGAAGAAATTTGGATTGGCAGAAAGTGAGGAAGTATGAGTGATTTTGACCTTAAAGAGTACACAAATGAAGAGTACGAAGCCGACATGAAAGCCAAACTTAAAGAACTGGGTTTATACAAGGCGGTTAAGGAAATCCTTGACGATATTGTTGAGGAGAACAGGGGGTTAAGTTATATGCACTTTAGTCTTATGGCCGAATGGGCTTGCGACATACTGAAGCTGATAGAGTTGGCAGAAAGCGAGGATAAGGCATGAATAAGTACGATAGTTGTAAAAGTTTATCGGAACTAATGGATCAGCATGAACTTGATGTTAGAGCTTGTGAAACATTTGAGTATTTAGGGAAAATAGAAAAAGACTTTGACAAAAAATATAAGGAGTTAATGATTGCAGAAAGCGAGGATAAAGCATGAGGATAGTAATTGATATAGATGATGAAGATTATAAGCGAATACAGGACATTCCTGATGTATTTAATAGTCTTACATCAAGAGCATATTCAATCATAAGAGACGGTACACCACTTCCAGAGGGTGCGGAAATCCTCACCAAAGAGGCATACTCTGACTTATGCACAAGGGCGGCTGATGTTCCAAATTTTGAAAGTGAGGAATATATCGAGCAGAGGATTGAGAACTATAACAAGCTGTTGAAGTCGAGAATACTTGATTGTATCAAGGAGTCGCCATCTGTCGAGCCGAAGAAGTGCGGAGATTGTATAAGTCGAATAAATATACTCAAAAAACTAAACAATTTATGCAACAACACTTGTGAGTATAGCAAAATACAGAGAAAGTCTATGTGTGATTCCTGCAATCTCGATTTGGTTTTTGACATGATTAACAATGCGAAAGCTGTCGAGCCGGAGAGAAAGATGGGGAAGTGGATAAGCGAGCAACCATGGTGTCTGCCAAAATGCTCTATATGTGGCGCGTCATGTTTTGGATTACATGGTTTTGACGCAATAAAAACACCGTACTGTCCGACATGCGGTGCAAAGATGGAGGTGGTGGAAGAATGAATGTCCGACAGAAGGCGAAACAGCTGAAAAAGGAAAATGAACGGTTGAAAAAGTTATTGGATCCCCATACAGATTCATGGCTGATAACTAAAACTCATAAATATCCGATTCGTCCGGAGATCTTGAAAATGAAATACCGGATGGAACCGTTCATGACGGAAGAAATGATCCGAAACGATATACAAAGATCTATTGGAAGAGGTCTGATGGAAAATGGATTCATGTATATGAAAAAAGAACACAATTTGATTCTAAACCAGACGGAAATATCTGTCAGAATGATTGCGGCTCGTTGGCCGTTGTGAAAGGACTGACAAATGAAATGTGAAGATTGCATTTTTTACAGACGCGAATCTGATTTTTACTTCACAGTGATTTATTGTGAAAAAGATCAACAAAACAAAAGTCATGAAGGCTGTGAATACTACAAAGGTAAGGAGGAATCAGCGAATGAAGAGAATGACAAGATGGGATCCGGTCTGTCACTGCTACAAGGCCGTGCGGGAACAGGAAATGGGCCGGTCAGTGATTCAAGAACTGGGTGTCTATGAATCGATCCATGAAGAGGAAATCAAAAAGGCGGTCAATATCGGGGACATCCGGGACATGTACTTCACCGGAGCTGCACAGCTTGATCCGTACTGGGAGAACTTTGGGAAGGAAAAGGCTGCACCGGATAACTGGATCTCGGTGACGAAGAAGCTTCCGCCGGAAGAAGAAATGGTGCTGGTGAGCTGCCGGACTGCAAAAGGGGTGAACACAGTGAACCGGGCCTATTACATGAACGGTTCCTGGCATGGATCCGGATCGATGTCAGGGGTGAAGGCATGGCAGCCGATGCCGGATGCTTATGAAGGGGAGTGATGGACAGATGAAGGGGTGTACAAATTGCATTTATTGGAGCAAGGCGGAATTACGGTGAACCGAAGTGCAAGATCAAACGAACCGACTTCGGGTTTCCGTGGCCGCCGATTTGGAGGTGAAGAACGATGGATAAAGCTAAACTGTCAAAATTACGGCATGAAGGGCATATCACTGATGCGGAGTATAAGGAAATGATCCGCCTGTGTGACCGGGATCAGAAGCTGATCCGGAAGTTCCGGGAAGCGCAGAAAGGGCATCGTGTAGATGGTGGATTTTGTCGCGGGGTGTCGGCGTGTCTCCGGATTGTCCTGGATGAATATGAGATCCCGGAACAGCCAGGAGATTTTGAGACGCGGGACTGCTGCTGAAAATGAAAATTGTAGTATGTATACACTTTAGGAGGTGAATGATGAGTTTTTGGAATAATGGATTCGGATCTTATTCAAAGGCGATCGATAAGAAATACAAACCACGTTTTGACCGGAGTATGTGTCGGAAATGCCGCTTCAGATCGGCAGAAAATTCGCTGCTAGCAAATACCAATTATGACAAGTACGTCAAACGCGACATCCGGGAACCGGCATGGGGATGTGCTTATTGGCGGTTATCAGGTAAGGGAACGGCGTTGAAGCAGAACCCGGATGATCCGAATGGCCCGGCAATAGATTCCCGCGGAGAAGGGCCGAAGTGTTTACTTTTTGAAAAAGGCGATCCGCCGGCACGGATGAAGGATGATTTCATGGAGATGTATCCGGAGGACCTGGAGGACTTTGAAAAGGAGGATGATCAGTGATGTGGTGGTGTTATTTACTCGTTTTTATCGCTGGCTCCATTGTTGGTCTGTTCATGATGGGTCTGATGGCCGCATCCAGGGAGACGGAACCGCATGAAGTCCATGTCTACTGCGATGAACACGGCAACCTTGAAATCATGACGCTTCCGCCGGGAGATGTAATCATCTGGCATAAGGACGTGGAGGAATTACAGCAATCAATTAGACGCAGATAGAAAATAAGGCATCTGGACTATACCGGATGCCTTTTTTATGCTATAATTATTCCTTTGCTCTTGAAATTGTCAGACAATTTGATATAATTGTATAGAATATGTGTATATTTTAGAAAATATTCTGACAACTTTCCTGAAACGTCTACATGCTTTTCTTCTTAAGCCCCAGTGTGAGCCTTGTGGCTGGCCACACGTTAATAAAGGGCAGTGTTTCCGAACCCATTCACTGCAAAGCCACGAATTGAAAGGAGGTAACACATGGATTGGAAAAGAAAACTGACATCCCGCAAGCTGTGGTTGTCAATTTGTTCGTTTATTACCATGTTACTCATATATTTTGGCAAGTCTGAATCCGAAGCTGCACAGGTGGCAGCGCTGATTATGGCGGGTGCAACCGTCATCGGCTACGTTATTGGAGAAGGACTGGCTGATTCCTCAAACAATTTCACCACCACAAACATATCCAGCGACACTGATCCGGAGGAAAAGGGCGGTGAAGTGTAATGGATTGGGGTACTGTAATTGTCGCGTTCTTTTCATTACTCGGAACAATGGCTGGATCCTATGGCGGCATGAAAGTGATGTCATACCGGATTGAACAGTTGGAAAAGAAAGTTGAACGTCATAATCAATTTGCAGAGCGGGTACCGATTCTTGAAGAAAAGATGGCTGTGGCAAATCACAGAATCGATGATCTGGAACATAAGGCGGGATGAATATGTCACCGGATATGGACTATCTGGACAAGCTTCGACTGGCACGGGTGTTCATAATCACGCAGAAGGACCAGGCAAAGGATCAGTTCGATCAGGACTGCTGGGCAGTATTGCTTCACCTGGTGGAACACACGATCAGCGAAATTGAGTTTCACCGGCTGTTTTAGGAGGTGTTGGACATGGCAGATGCAAAATGCGTAGTTGAATATGCGCTTTCCCAGATCGGAACGGCCGAAAATCCGCTGGGGAGCAATAAACAGAAGTATGGCGCGCTGATCGATTCAACCGACTGGTATCTGTACAAGGACGGAGATCGGACATGGCGGCATCTCGTCAATGGTTATGACTGGTGTACGCAGTTCGTGGACGCATCATTTATTACCACATATACAATCGATATGGCGCGGAAAATGCTTTACAGGCCGACATATAACAATCTTGGGGCCGTGGTTAAGTACGCATTCAACTATTTCAAGGCTGCCGGTCATGGCTATACCAAAGAAGAGTACAACCCGAAGCCGGGAGATGTGATCTACTTCCAGAACAGCGCCGGACTGTCTCACACCGGCATTGTTGTAGATGTCACGGACACACAGGTCATTACTGTTGAAGGTAATGCCGGGAAGAATTGTTGGTATGTCGCTAAAGGTACATACAGCAAAAAATCATCCTACATCTACGGATACGGACATCCGGACTATGATGAGCCGGAACCTGAGCCGCCGCACAAAGATGGGTGGGAGAAGAGTGATGGCAAATGGTACTACTACAAGGATGGTCAGCTAGTAACGTCCGATTGGGTTAAGTACAAAGGCGATCTCTATTACTTAGGAGCTGACGGAGCAATGCTTACAGGTTGGCAGACAATTGGAGATGAAACATATTACTTCCATTCAAACGGCGCAATGGCCCGCGAGGAATGGATTGACGGATTATATCTGGATCAGGACGGATGCCAGCGGTATCGCCAGAAAGGTGCCTGGAAGAGCAACAGCAAGGGGGAATGGTGGGAGGATGAATCCGGCTGGTATCCGAAAGATCGAACAGTACGAATCGATTGTATAGAGTACAAATTCAACAAGGATGGATACCTTATCGATTAGGAGAGTGATTATTTGGCTAATACCAAAAACCTGAAACGCGGGAATCCGGACACGCAGTTCAAAAGCGGGCGTGATGCGGTCGAGGCCGGACGGAAAGGCGGCAAGGCTTCCGGAGCAACCAAAGCGAAACAGAAGACCATGAAAGAAGCCGCTCAGACAATTCTGAACGGCACATATACAGACGATGACGGAAATAAGATCAGCGGCATGGATAAGATCATCCTGACGCTGTTCAGCATCGCTACAGATGCAACTAACAAGCAATGCACCAGCGCAATCCGGTTACTGCGTGAGATCACTGGCGATGACATCACAGCGGATCAGATGCGGCTGTTTGAGAAGAAAATCGAGCAGATGGACGCAGATATCGCATACCGGAAGAAAGCCACCGAAGAAATGGGGTGGAGCTGATATGTGGACGCTGGCGGAATTCTATCACAGCAGAGAATGGGCGGACTTCAGGAGGGTGGTCATCGATGAACGGACAGATGCTGATGGATTTGTCCGGGACGAGCTGACCGGGAAGCCGATCTTGCGGATGTATGACATTGTGCTGCATCACAAGGAATTTCTCACCGAAGAGAACGTCAATGACCGAATGATCAGCTTGAATCCTGACAACATCCAGATTGTCAGCCACAAGACGCACAACATGATCCACGAGAAGTGGGGATATAAGCGCAAAGAAATCTACCTGGTCTATGGTCCACCATTAGCCGGAAAGACATCATACGTCAATGATGTTCTCATTCCCGGCGATTTGGTCATTGATATGGATAATATCTGGCAGTGTATCAGCGGACTTTCCCGCTATCAGAAGCCGGGCAAGCTTCGCGCCGTGGCATTTGGGGTCCACAACTATCTGATGGATGTGGCGAAGGTCCGGAACGGCAAATGGCAGAACTGTTATTTTATCGGCGGCTATCCGCTGATATCTGACCGCGAACGGATCATCAAGACGTACGGAGCACGAGAAGTTTTCATCGAGGCAACGCGGGAAGAATGTCTCTCTCGTCTCGCATCAGATCCGGAACGCGACACGGACGAGTGGACCGGCTACATTGACGAGTGGTTCCGGCGGTATGGGCCGCCCCGGTCGGTCTGAGAAAACAGGCTGTGAGAAC
>JAEIGA010008710.1_pt1 | contig 15357 bp, 25 predicted proteins | sample 9270691 | NCBI WGS metagenome assembly JAEIGA01 (sample SAMN17057246, study PRJNA624740) | gut metagenome | biome: biome; isolation source: fecal sample | host: Bos grunniens | place: China: Xizang | collected 2019
TTAATACCTACGATTTGAATGTCGTTTCTTGTCATAGCTGCACGGAAAACGAAACGTCCGATACGGCCAAAACCATTAATACCTACTTTGATCATTGTTTTAAAAATTTATAAAGTTATACAAATTTGGTTGATTAAATTCTTCTTAAATTAAGCTACTGTTTCTACTGTAGTAGTGTCATTTTCACCTAGTCCGCAGTTACAAGGACTAGAGCAACTTGCTAATAATAAGCCTAACGCAATGGCGATATATAAAACTATCTTTTTCATAATTGAATTTTAGCGATACAAAGATAATAATTTTATTTAAAATTCCTAGTGCTTTAAGTAAAAATCAGCAGTCAAACGTTTAAATTCCTCTGAATAATAGTGTCTATTTTCTGTTTCTATAACCAATTGTGTTACATTTATGTTACAATCCTCATTTTTCTCAGATTTACAGAATGTTATAACACTTCTTTTTATCTCTTTTCCTACCTTTGGAATCACGTGCACAACGGCCTCTACCTGCAAATTTTCTGCTTTAGCTATGCTAATAAATTCCTTTTCGCTAGAATATGGAATAATTACAGAAAATTTCCCGTCTAACGACAATAATTTGCTAGCAGAATGTGCCAAATCTTGAAAACTTAGCTCATCTGTGTGACGAGCAGTATTTCTACTTTTTTCTGGCGCCTTAAGTGAGTTAATAAAATATGGAGGATTGCTTACAATAAGGTCAAATTTCTCGCTAGTATTTTCTGTAAAAGACTGAATACTAGTGTTATAAATTTTTATTTGCCAATCTGTAGCATCTGCATTTTCTTGTGCTTGAGCAGCAGCATCGAAATCTATCTCTACCCCTACTACCTTCGCCCCACCATTGCAACGCTGAGCCAACATTATAGCCACTAGCCCGGTACCTGTGCCAATGTCTAAGATTTTGGGTTGTGATTCTGAATTTTCTGCCACCGACAAATTCCTTTCACCTATTACCACTGGCGCAAGCACACCCAACAGCACACCATCTGTACCCACCTTCATTGCACAGCGGTCTTGATGTATGGTAAATTTTTTAAATGAGAAAAAATCGTTTGGCATAAATTAAAAATTTCTTACAGAAATACGTTCCTTTTCTCCCTTGCCATCCAAAACCCACAAAGAATCAATAGGCTGCAAATATTGTGAAGCAAATGATTTTGTAGAATCCACAACCTCTTTTACACATGCCATATCTAGCAAAGAGTAGAAAATAGCATCTGAAGAGATTGATTTAGAACTATTATCATTTATATTAGATAGTTTTTCTAAGTTTTTCACTGCATACTCATCAGAATACCACACCAACATTGGTACATGATACTCATATTTAGCCACATCATAAGAACCATGAAGAGACAGTTTACGCTCATCATCCCAAAGACTTTCTCCATGATCCGAAATATAAACTATTACTGCAGAACGATTTAAACTATCTACATAAGTAATAAGTTCGTTGAGAAAATAATCTAGATACAAAATGCAATTATCATAAGCATTAATAAGCTTATCTTTATTTTCCTCGCTTATACTTGCATAGCTAAAAGACTTGCCCATAACAGGAGTAAACGCCTCAAACTCAATAGGATAACGTTGTTCATATCTAAAATGATTTCCTAGCATATGCAGAGTAAAATATTGCAATGTATCAGCCACATATTCAGACAATTTGTCCACCATATCACCATCATAATTTCCATCTACATCTAATGCTTTTGAATAAGAAAAAGCATAATCGCTATTATTCATTATACGTGTCTCCACAGAAAGTGGTTGTTGTTTCGTGATATAACCAGTAAGATACCCTGCTTCTTTAAACGCACCCGAAATAGATTTTTCTTTATATGCTACATCCACATTGTCCGCTGTAGCACGTGTAAGTATCATTGGAACAGAACGCGAAGTTAAATTTGCCTGAGCAAAAACACTATCATAACTTATCAAATTCTTTTGCTTAGACAGCAATGGAGTTGTATTTCTCTCATAACCGTTAATTCCTAAATGATCATAACGCACTGCCTCACCTATTACTAATATATAAAGTGCACTACTATCATTAGTTTGTGGTTGAATACCAAACGAAAAAGACGAAACCTGCTCAGACAATTTTTGCTGATAATTATATTCAATCGCAATATCTGCTAGTTCTAAATAAAGATTATAAGGATAAATTTTATAAAGTTTCATATATGACAAATCAATGGCATCATATATGAGTTCTGTGGCAGATGCTGTTTTATCACGCATTCTTCCATAAATAGTAAACACAATTAAACCAGCAAAAACTGCCACAACAGCACTAATAAGTAATATTTTTCTTAATTTATCAGGAATTAATGGTTTATTCTCTACTCGAAACGCCAAAACAAAATAAACAATATACAAAATGCCTACCACTGTGCATAGCGGCCATAGAGAAACGAGCAGTTCACTGGCTTCTTGCATATCTGTGCGAAGAATATTTTGTAAAAAGGCAACAGAAGTAGATTGTTTATTCAAGTATAAGCTTGCAATATCTATTGGAAAAAATAGGAAATTGAAAATACCTTGTACAATGAAGTATGTTTTAGCTTTAAGAAATAACGCAGGAATTAAAAGTAAAATTAAAACCACCCATAAATACGCACATTTTTTTAGTATTGAATATTCCAAATCAACCGCCACGCACAATGAATAAAATATTGGAAGTAGCAATAATATGAAAAGAATTGATATGCGTATAATATTTGTGACTTTTCCGCTCATATAAATGAAAAATATATATAAAAAGAAAAGGGGCTTATTCAGCCCCTTTGAGCGAAAAACGGGATTCGAACCCGCGACAAATTACTTTTTTAGGCTGAAAAAAAATATATGTTTTACACCTTATTATATAAGACTATGGATTAAACTCTAATATATTATTACCAGAATTATTCATAGTATAATAATATGTTTTCTTAGTTGGGAAAAATAAATATCCATTTTTTTGGACTACATAAATTTTATAAGTAGCATAAACATCTAGATTATTAATAACAGACGGCCAAACAGGGTCAACTAAATCCTCATACATACCATCATTAATAGTTACATAATAATCATCATTTGATTCATTTATTAAAATTAAATCATCTAGATATGGGAACTCTGCTTTATGAGTCGCACCATTATATACTATAATATCATCTTCATACACTGCCATTTTATCATTATATATATTGTCATATTGATCTACTCTAATTTTATAAGACCCTACATTACACTTGAGAATAAAACTTTTGCGAGGAGATATTATAGCAACTTCTTTATTATTAACATAACATTTATATTTATTTGCGTAACTCACATTAACGAAACTAATATAACCTATTTTTTGTTTATTATCATTAGTGCCACTACTATTACTAGTGCTATTACTAGAGCTATTACTAGAGCTATTACTAGAGCTATTACTAGAATTATTACTAGAATTATAACCATTATTATGTACAGGCCCTATTGGTTCATTATCTCTCCCACAACTTACTAGCACTAAACTAGCAATCAATAAAAACAAAATCTTTTTCATGCTTTTTTATTCTTTAATAAGTTTATATAATCATTCAAATTTTCTATTATTAAATCTTTCTTTTTACACTCGGTACATTCTCTAGAAACAAGTTCATATTTTTCTGGATATGTAACAAAATCCACCATAGGAATTCCAGTAACTTTGGAAATCTCCAAAATTGTTTTGTATTTTAAACCTTCCGCATTACCTAATTTCTGTGATAAAGTACCTTGAGTAATACCTAGTTCATTTGCCACAAATTCAAGTTTAAAACCCTCTTCGCGAAGTTTATTTTTAATATTTTCTGATATAGTATTCATAAGTTATATATATAAAGTTAAAAAAACTGCATAATAAAAAAATCATACATATATTAAAAAAATATTGGATTTTATTTTTTTTGTTTGAACTTTTCCAATATCTTTGCCGTCAAAGATTTAAACAACATCTCTTTTTTAGACAATTTATCAACTAAAAAATTAAGTATTATGAACAGTTTAAATCTTACAGAAGTAGCTCTGAACACAGAAGTTCAGCACTTCACAGACAGCGAAAACGAGAGACACATGACAGTACAGATGCCAAACGGCAACAGCCTACATGTTAACACTACTACTGGCAGAGTAGTAAGCACTACAGGCAACAGAGTAGATTATCATGGAAAACTAACAGTACTCCAATTCATGGCTTTACAACAACAGTTATTTAAAAATTAATTAGCAAACTAATATTTACTACTCCAGTGCGTTCTGGAAGCCTAGGAAATCACATAATCTATTAATGCCTGTCGCTGAAGTAGTTTTATAAAATATAATACTATGGAATTAAAAAAAACATTAATCACAAAGTTACTAGAAGATTTTACAGAAAAATGTAAAGAATTAGATGTACAATATCTTATTGCAGTTGGTAGTGATATAAGCATACATGCAGAATCTTCGTTTATTGCAAATGCAATAATGGATATACTTAAAGGTTTATCAGCAAAAGGAAGACAAATCACTATCACATTGTTGTTACAATTATTAGAAAAAGAGATAGAAGAATAATAACCAGCTGAGCGAAGCTGGGCAGTAGTCTGAGATTAGGAAACCAGAATCCATGTTGCCTGTTAGTTACAAAGAAAATAAAACCATGAAACAAAATATAATAACAGTAAAACATAGATTTTCTATAGGAGAGGTTGTTTGGTATATGAACAAACTTAAAGAGCCTACTCGATTTAAAATAGCAGCAATATGTGCAAATAATATAAAAGGTAAAATGAAAGTATACTATATGATTGATAAAATTCCTGAATCTTTATATCCTTTTGTTCCAGAAAACGAAGTATTTAAAACACGCAGAGAATTAGAATCTTTTTACAAAAAAAAATAACTATGAAAGCAAAACACCAACTCCCACAAGAATTACTAGATGACTTACACGATGACATCCGTAGAGCTATAGGCAGAATTGAATCATATTGCGAACCCAAAGAGTTAGACCCTAATGGTTACAACATATATACGAGCCTATTAATAACTCTAGCAGATATAGCAATAGATATTAACAGTGATAACGAATAAGACATGGAAGCATTAATATTAGCAATTATAATAATAGTACTTGGAGTGCTATATATTATCTCCACTGTAGTGTATATCTACTATACTTATCAGTTAATGAATAAACTAGATAAACAAGTTAAGGAGCTTAATAATGATTTACTACTCTGGAAAATAAAAAACCTTAAATATGGAAAATAAAAAACCTTAAATATGGAAATAAAAATAGAGACAAAGTTTAATCTAGAAGAGAATGTTTTTTATATTGAAGACAAAAAGATTAAACATGCTTATATAACCAGAATAGACATAAATGTTGATGTTGTCAGGACTCCGACTTATAAACTTAGAATTATGCAACGAGCTACATACTATTTTAAAGAAGACAATAATATAGGCAATCCAATAATAAGTAAAGATGAGCATGAGTTATTTGCAACTAAAAAAGAACTATATAAAAGCATGGAATAATAAGTAACAAAAAGAGATATGGAAATTAAAAGAAAAATTATTGTTCCTACTGGAGAAATTTATGTAGGAATAGGGAAAAAAGGTCTTATTGAGTTTTTAACTGTTGGAGATTACGGCAAAGATGCTAATATTAAAGCTAATTTTCTAGGAATAACTAGAGAATTAAACGGTGTTCCAAATGGAGAAGTAATGCCGTTAAGTGAGAAATGGGTAATTACAATATCAACTCAATATGGTTGTTCAATGAACTGTAAATTTTGTGATGTTCCTAAAGTTGGTAAAGGTGTTAATGCGACATACTATGACCTTGTAGGACAGATTACTGCTGCATTAAGTATTCACAAAGATGTTAAGCATACTAAACGTCTAAATATACACTTTGCACGAATGGGAGAACCAACTTGGAATAAAGATGTATTGCAATGTGCCTTAAATATTAAGACGTATACAAAATATTACGTTGGAGATTCATTGGTGCATCCAGTTGTATCTACTATGTTGCCTAAGAATAATAAAAATCTAATTGACTTTTTGATGAACTGGGTGCATATTAAAAATGAAGTATATGATGGTGATGCTGGACTTCAATTCTCAATAAATAGTACCGATGACAATCAACGTGATTATTTGTTTTCTGGTAATTCATTATCACTTAATGAAATTAGTAACATTGGCAAACTCTTGCCAAGTCCAAAAGGTCGTAAGTATGCTCTTAATTTCGCACTTGCCGATGATACTATAATTGATGCTAATAAATTAGCAAAGTTATTTGACCCAAATAAGTTTATGGTAAAAATAACTCCCTTACATAAGACAAGTGCTTGTGATGACAATAAATTACAAACAAGTGGTGGGTATGATTATTTTACTCCATATAAAGATATAGAGAGTAGTTTAATTAATGTAGGTTTTGATGTTATAGTTTTTGTACCAAGTTATGATGAGGATAATGGACTTATTACTTGTGGTAATGCTATATTATCAGGTTCTTTACCAAAGACAAATTACAAAATTTTTGAAATTTAAAAACGATGAAAACTAGTACTCAAATGCTTATATTTTTAATAACATTCGCAATTGTAATATTATGCACGTTTGATTTTTTATTAAAACTAGATAATAGAAGAAGAAGCGAGAGAGAAGTGATAGTAACACTTCCAGAACCAAAATTAGATACTATAATAATAATTGACAAAACACCACAATATGAGTAAACAATTATCAGAGCTGGCAACTATATACAGAGAACTGCCAGCACACAAGCAGAGACAGGCGACGGACTACATTAAGATGGTAACAGGCAAAAGCAGAGGTACTGTATGGAACTGGACCAGAGGTAACAGTCGCATACCATTTGAGAGTATTGAAAATCAAATTATCAAATACATGAAAGAACTACAAAATGATACCACAGGAATTAATTGAGAGAGCCAGAAAAATTGGTATATCTAGAGAAACACTAGAGAGAATAGAATATATTGGGCACATTCCTAAACATTACATAGAAGTAAAAGAAAAAGAAGCTAAGAAGATTCCATTAAATATATCTGAAGATAAATATCTAACTAGTTTATCACGGATAATAGATGACGGTTTCAAAACCACACTAATAGGTAATGGATTCGAGGTGGAATGCCCTAAGATAGTAGGAACTAATTTAGCAGATCACTTGGTATCTCACAAGATAGAAGTATATGAGATAAGATTCCCATTCAACAAGTCTCATGCACTTATCTATGGAAAATTGAATCCAGAAGTAGATATTGAAGATATTGTTGATAATTATACTAAAGAGCATGGATACTAAGAAGCTCAAAGAACAGATAAGAAAAATTATCTCCAATAAGAGCAATATTCTTGACAAATATAGAGGTTCTAAATTCTCACTAGAACTAGCTAAAGAGATTAATATTCTTATTATAATTATTGATAAGCTAGACGAATATTCTCTTTTTGAATATTATAAAGAAAAAAAAGAAAATGAAATTAAACAACTTGAAGATGAAATTAAAGAAATTAAAGACAAATACGAAAAACGGATTGAAGAACTTGAACTGGATTTAGAACTAGAAAAAAACAGTTACAATTACTTATCTGAAGATTATAATAAATTAAAAGATAAATTCTCTTACAGAGATGAAGCAGACACTGAGAGAGATAACCTTTTAAAAAATATGTCATCATGGCTGAAACAAAAAAAGAAGCTATCAAAAGAAACTTAGAAAATAAGTTCGAGATACGTTACAATTCCATCACTGGCAAGCTGGAATATAAACGTTTGGGCGAAGATTCATTTTCTGAGGTTAACAGGGAGATTCTCAAAGAATTTAAGAACGAACTTAAAGACAATGGTATAGATATAAAAGATAAAGAGATATATCAAGCATTCGGTGCTGTTTTCAAAATAGAAGCAGCTGCTAAAACTGAGGAAGATGAAGCAGTAGAAATGTATATAGAATCTAGAATGGAGTTTAGATACAATTCTATAAAACTCAGACCAGAGTATAGAATCTATGGCGAAAAAGACCAGTCATGGAAAGTGCTTAATAAGTACCAAATAAACACTCTAGTACGAGAGATTAAGAGATATGGATATAAAGTATCGAGAGATTATATAACTGCTCTATTCGAGTCTGAGTTCAATCCTATGATTAATCCTATTAAGCAATATTTTGAGGAACTTGAATTTGACCCTACTGGTTCTACCATAGCAGATTTAGCTGCCACAGTGCAAACGAAGTCTGACAGATGGAGATTATACCTAACAAAGTGGTTGGTTGCTACCTGTGCTAATGCTTTTGAAAATGAGAGAAACACTAACCATACAATGCTTATTCTATGCGGTGCACAGGGCTGTTTCAAAACTACATGGATTGAGAACCTTATGCCACAGGAAATTAAGAGATATATGTACTCTGGTAAAATAGACTTCGGAGACAACAAACAGACTCTAGGAGCATTGGCAGAGAACCTTATTATCAACATGGATGACCAAATGAAGGACTTAGCACTAAAAAAAGGTTCTGAGGAGATTAAAAACCTTATCACTTGTAATTATGTGACCTATCGAAGACCATACGATATAAGCAACTCCGACTATCCTCGACTAGCTTCGTTTATTGGTTCTATCAATGGTACTGACTTCCTTAATGACCCTACAGGTTCTAGAAGATACTTACCATTTGAGGTCGAAGCAATAGACATCAAAGCTGCTCAATCTCTCGACATGAATAATATCTGGGCAGAAGTATATCAGTTGTATGTAAATAACTTTAGATACTACTTCACTAAGGAAGAAGTCGCTGTCATCACAGCAGAGAACGAAGCATTTACCATCATCACACCTATAGAGGAAGAACTACTACTAAAGTTCCGCCCTGCAGAACCAGAGTCTCAGTATTCCTGCTTCCTTATCACTTCTCAAATTGCAGAGCAACTGCAATCTGATAGATTCAGAGACATAAACCATAGACAGTTAGGCGACGCACTCAAAAAGCATGGTTTTGTGAAACAACGTAAAAGAATAAACGGAGACAAAGCTGTTAATGGTTACTGGGTACGTTACAACGAAGCAATCGAACGTATCAAGGAATATCCAGAACTACAGGAGAACCTTACCCAAAAAGAATTAAGAGATTTACAAATAGATTTAGCACCGTTTTAAGATGTGGAGAGATATAAGACTAGATATATATATAAGACAAGCTAATATGCACTATGATAGTTATTTTATGCACTGTAGTGCAATTGCTAGAGAAGCAGAGAGTCTGTTATCTGAAAATAATATAGAATATGAAACAATATTTTGTTCTATGTTTCCTGCTGATGGTCTATGTATAAGCTTAGAACTTAATGAGAATAATATACCATACGTTATTCCAGTGGAAGTATTTTTTGAAAAAGTAAAAACACAAAAAGATATTAAACTATATGCAATATGAAAACTTTGAATCTTATACTTAAAAAGAAATGGTATGACTTAATAAAGCAAGGTATTAAGTTGGAAGAATATAGAGAATTGAATCAATATTATAGAAAACGAATAATTAATGGTTGTAAAGGATGCAAAGATGATAACTGTGATGATTGTGGAAATAATCTATTATTATTAAGATTAAGAAGAATAATTAGTATAGATAAAGTTCAACTAAGAAATGGATATACCAAAAAGACTATGCTATTTTACGTTAAAGAACTTGTAATAGATAAAGGGAAACCAGAATGGGGAGCAGAGCCAGATAAATTATATTTTGTTATTAAGTTAGGTAAAAGAATAATATGATAGAATTATATAATCAAGATTGCATAGAAGTATTAAAAGATATACCAGATAAAAGTATAGATCTAATTATTACAGACCCACCATATCAAATTAATAGTACACAAACAGGAAATAAGTCTGAGTTTAATATATCATTCCAGAAAATGAACGACCAGATAGAAAAATATAATCTTTGTAAAAGTTATAATCCTGCTATACTGGATGAACTTATTAGAGTTATGAAGAAAATAAATATCTATATATGGTGTAATGGGAAACAAATACAAATGTATATTGATAAGTTTGTAAAGGAGCATAAATGTAAATTTGATATAATTATTTGGCAGAAAAAGAATGCTCCACCAACATACAACAATAAATACCTTACTGACAAAGAATTTTGTTTATATTTTCGTAGGGGGGGGGTACTGCCAACCAATAGGTTATGAAGAAGCCAGAACAGTGTACACACAGCCACTGAACACTAAAGATAAAAAGCTATTCAAACATCCAACTATTAAACCACTTAATATCATAGAGAATCTAGTATTAAATAGTTCTAAAGAGAATGATATTATTTTAGATCCTTTTATGGGAAGTGGAACTACTGGTGTAGCCTGTAAAAAACACAATAGAAAATTTATAGGTATAGAGATTAATAAAGAATTTTATGATATTGCTGTAGATAGAATAAATAACACATAGCTTCATTTTTTAAGTTAATAGTTTTTATAAGTTTGGGGAGACTGAGAAATCAGTCTCTCTTTTTTTTGTGTTATGGCAAGATTTTCAACAAAAATTTTTATCAATGTTGGTAAATTAACTATGTACAATATGTACAAAATATATAAATAATTAATTATCAACAAATTAAGCAAAAATGAAACTATGTACAAAAACACTCAAACTATGTACAAAAGTATTAGAATAGTGTACAATGTAATATAAACTATGTACAAGCAAAAAAAAGAACTATGTACAGAGATACTGCTGTACATAGTTTCTGTACATAGTTTCGATAAAGTGTACATAGTTTAAGAAATTATAACGTATTGATATTAAGATAATTAATTTGCTGTACATAGTTGTACATAGTTATTTTAGGAAAACTATTTTTTTTTTTCAAAAAATAATTTTTTGAGTGTTTTTATATATGATTTTTTGCTATTTTTGCCTACACTTATACACCATTAATATGTAACAATAGAATATTGATTGAATTTAGAGTGAATTATTAATGATTTATTTCTGATTGTTTTCTTTGTGAATATATGTTAAAAGACTCCGACAAAATAACATACAAGATAGTTATGCAACTTATCTCTAATATCTCCCACTCCACTGCAGGAAGATATATAGCTATCACACGAGACCACTACAAAAAACAACCATACCAGATTCTAACTGTCAAAGAATTTAAAGCATACTGGGGCTTGTAACAGAGTATTTTATTGTATAAAATTTAGACATTGTTTATTATTCTTCAAACAGACCATACATTGGTCTGTTTTCTTTTTATCTACACCTATACTCAATAATTTTGTGGTATGGCAGATAAGAAGAATATATTATTAGCAGGGTTAGCATTTCTAGGAACTTATCTTTTTTTTGGGAAAGATAAAACTAAAAATACTACTACTTCTACTACTAATAATAACACCAGTTCTCCTAATCCTAATCTAAATACTAGTGCTGATAGTGATGATTCTAATTATCTAGATTTACTTAAAGCAAAAAATGAACTGGAAGCCACAGATGGTATATACTCTAGAGGAGTGTATATTTCTGATGTAACTATGCAAGTTTTTTCTGATGGAGAGAAACACAATGGTTTGGGGCTATATCAGTTTCCTTACAATTACATTATCTGGGCTAAATTCGTTAATACAACTGATGTTCCAGTGCAGATAAAAATAAAAGGAATCTCGTGTATTTTGATTGACACTGCAAATAAAAAGGTTCTACCTAAGAATGAAAACTATTTTATTGTGCAATCTCGTACGGAGACAGGTTGGTTACCTATTGTGGTATTGACAGAGAAAGTTGCTAAGAGCTCAAAATATTTCGACAACGAGCATCTTTTTGCAACTATGAAAAACAAGTTTCCACGTTGGTACAATTATTTCTTTCCTGCTACAATAACTATTGTGTATGATGTGTATCAAGTGGGTGTTGACAATCTATTGGCACAAGATGTTACATACAGAGTTGATACTGAATTTTTATCACTGCCAGTTAAAGATTATCCAGCAGAAATGGGTTTCTCTGATAGTTCAAAAGGTGGTTATATAATTTATAAAACTGGTAACATATCTGAATGGGTGAAACCTACTAATAGGACTGATGGTAATTATGAGAGACACCATGATAACTCTGGTATCAATTATCTCAATCCAGATAACAATGTAGCATACCAAAGTTATTTAGACATACTGAGAAGTGAGAGATTTACCAATGGTTTACCTGCTCGATACGAACTTAGAAGAAGAAACAACAATGGTAAAGTAGATGTAACAGGACTTAAATATGATACTGTTAGATATGCTGGCGAGAAATATCCTAACAAAGGAAAAATAAAAAATATGACTATGAAGTCTGGTGTGTTGCCATACAGAGGAATAGTTTACGATAAAAATGGTGTAATAGCTTATGAATAGAACTCTAGTATATGGATTATTAGTTTTGGGCGGTCTGGCTATGATTGCTCGCACTGCTAAAAGATACTATGACAAACTGCAAGTGAGATTCTCTGGGTTTACTCTAGATGAATTAATGCTTACAGGTAATACTACAGCTACATTCACTCTAGATGTGTATAATCCTACTCCAGTAGCATTAACAATCAATAGTCTGGTAGGAGACATATACATTAACAATCATTTTATTGGCACATTGCAAAACTATACACCACAGACAATAGATTCGTATAGAGTAAGTAGAATAACAGCATCTATATCTGTGCCTACAGTGAGTTTGGCTTCTAGACTTATCCAATTGTTGCAAGATAAGAGTACTGTCTATAATCTAAGATATAGAGGTAATATGGTAGTGCAGGGTATTAATTTGAAATTAGACTTTACTACCAAATTATGAGAATAGAAAACAAAAAGATACTAATAACTTCTAGGGGTGGTAATAAACAAGTCATAAATACTATTCTAGAGGTACTTAGAGACAATATCAATACTTGCACAGAGATAGTTAAGGAGTTGAGAGGTGCAGATGTCTATTCTCAGTGCTATTCGATATTTCAATATGTGGTAGATAACATTGCTTATGTTGAAGATGCTGGTAATAACCAATATGTTAAGACTCCAGCTCGCACATTGGCAGATGGATATGCAGATTGTAAGAGCATGGCAATCTTTGTTGCATGTTGCTGTAAAGCACTAGGAATACCATGCGAATTGAGATTCGTAGATTTTCGAGGAAACAAAATTTATACTCATGTGTATATAGTCGCATACTGTGATGGTACACCGATAATAATAGACCCTGTGGAGAGAGTCAATGGATTTCCTAAATTCGATTATGCACAGCCTTATAAAAATAAATTAAGTTACAAGATATGAATAATCTTAACATATATAAAGTCTCTGGTGTTGCTAAGGTCGGCTACACAGACAAAGTAGAATACTGGTTAGCTGGTACTAATGACTTGGCTAATACTCGTGCAGTAAACTATGTTTTGTCTGAACTGAATCTAGCGAATACTACATTGTCTGTTACTAACGACACTGCAGAGAGAGTTGAACTAATGAACCAGATAGATTTATTCACAATTATTCTAGAGGGTTTATTTGCAGCTCAACAATCTGATGTTTACTCTGTTGAGACTATTGGATTAATCATATCTAATATGGTCGCTAATGAAGCATTCAACAGTATTACAGATGAACTAGTTACTAGAACTAATAATCTAGATGCTCTTATAGTTGACTTCGACAATGCACTCAAAAATATACCAGAGAATATTACTACTGATGCAGAATTTGATGCTTGGTGGGCTGAGACTATTATAGCTAATAATTATAACGAGACTCCAGAATCGGTGCTTAAACGTTATGAAGAATATGCTAAAATCGGTGCTAGCAATGTAACACTATCTCAAAAGACTTCTGATGCTGGTCCTGCATTTTTGTATTTGTTTATGACACAACAACAAATCAACTCATGTAATGACAAGATTAAAAGACGTTACAATCAGGAAATTAAAAACTGGCAATGGGAGTATAAAGCTTGTGGCGGAGCATTGGATGAAACTACACTCTACAATCAGTATAAAAATGGTTGTACTGTGTATTATGGTATGAAACCAGAAGATAAGATACAGCAGCTCTTTGATTATAATGCCCAAAATGGTGGAGAGAAAATTGGTTGGGTGCAAATAGTTGGTGCAGTAGTTGCTATTGTTGGTCTGCTAATGAGTCTAGTTCAATTCTCAATACAGATGTATCAGATAACATACGAAGCGGATGAAGACTACAAAGAGGGTGTTCCAGACCAAAGTGCAGATGGATGGAATCTAGGAGACGCAGTCGCAGTCAAAAATTCTGGTGGAAACTTAACAGGCGAAGAACCTAAAGAAGATAAAAAAGATAACACATTAATATATGCAGGTATAGCTGCACTAGCAATATTATTACTTCTATGACAAAACAAGAGTTAGAAAAACGAATAAGGAGACAAGCAGGAGATTTAATCTATTGCTGGCTCTATGACAGCGACAAACAATATTTAGGCAAGAATGCAAATTTATTGCTTAGCAAACGAAACAAGCAAATTGCTTATCTAAAAGGTCTAGCATATGCAGTTGCTGGAACTAAAGAGGAAGAAATCTACTCCTGGATTCTAGATGAGATTAAAAACACTTATCAACAAATAAAGAATCCTGCTACAGGTAGTTATGAACCTGCTACTCCTCGACTTATCATAGCAGCTCTTATGATTGGGGAGACAGTTAAGGGTAAGAACTGGAAGCAAGGTATCTATGGATGCAAAGTTGGTAATACCACAGGTGTAGAGTTGTCTACTCTAGCAAGTGGAGATGTTAACTATGTAACTATAGACCAACAACCTTACTCTGGTGGTGGTAATACTTTGGGTATTCCTACATTTGATTTTGAGGTAAGTACTAGTCAACCTGCTACCTATTCTCTAGCTAATGTAGATGCTAACTTAGTCAATAATTACCAGCTTAATCCAGAAACAGGATTGTACGAACTTGCAACTGTCTCTGATGGTACAACTACTGTTGATGCTACAGGTACTAAACTATCTGCAAGCAACCAAACACTATGGGCTAATATTACCAACTGTCTAGGACAGATTCAAGAACTTATCAGTGGTTTCGCTACATTCTTATCTGGTATCACTGCTCCAGAAGCTCTCACACCAGTACAAGTGCAAGATGGCTGGGTAGAACCAGAGAAAAAGTCTGAATCAACTCTATTATCTGGTGGTACAGGATTGTTGGTTGGTGGTGCTGTGTTGGCAGCTGCTTTCCTAACTAATGACAAAAAAAGAAAA
>JAEIGA010008711.1_pt1 | contig 15354 bp, 15 predicted proteins | sample 9270691 | NCBI WGS metagenome assembly JAEIGA01 (sample SAMN17057246, study PRJNA624740) | gut metagenome | biome: biome; isolation source: fecal sample | host: Bos grunniens | place: China: Xizang | collected 2019
TTTATTTGAAAGATAAATGTTAAATTTTATAAATATTGATTATATTTAGATAATTTTAATCATAAACTATTAAGAGAAAGAGGGATAAAATGCATAAAAAAACACTTAAAAATAGTTTCTTTTTTAATACATCAATTATTATTATCAGTGGCTTTATTATAAAAATTCTAGGATTAATTAATAAAATAATTATTACTAGATTCCTAGGCACAAATGGAATGTCTATTTATATAATGACTTTTCCAACATTAATTTTATTTTTAAATATTGCTACTTTAAATATCAATAACTCAGTAAGTAAAATGATAGCTGAAGCAAATATTACTAATAATTACTCTCCTAAAATAATTATTAACAAAGCATTAAAAATAACACTAATTTCTAGTATTTGTACCTGTATTTTATTATTAATTATTATTAACCCTTTAACAAACAATTTTTTGAAAAACCCTCTTCTTAAATATCCCCTACTTACTAGTTTAATTTTAATACCTTTAACTTGTATTAGTGATGTTTTAAAAGGGTATTATAACGGTTTAAAACAAATTACTAAAACAACTATTGCTAATATTATTGAACAAATATCTAGGATAACATTTACTATTTTATCGTTAATTATCTTGAAACCATATGGAATAATTTTATCAGCAACTTTTACCATTTTAGCTTTAAGTATTGGTGAACTTATTTCTGTAATATATTTAATTATCCAAATAAAAAGAGAAAGTAAGACTTTCTCTAACAATAATAAATTATCTCAAAACATCCCAAATAATAACCCTACTAGAAAATTACTGTCACTTGCGATACCTACAACATTATCTAAACTAATCGGAAGTTTTACTTATTTTTTAGAACCTATTGTCTACACTTACATTTTAACTAAATTAAATTATGACAATAATTTAATCCAAACTAATTACACAATTATAAACGCTTATAGTTTACCGCTTTTAACAACTGCTTCTTTTATCTCAATTGCTTTAGCTACCTCGGTTATTCCTAGTATTTCTGAAAACTACGCTTTAAAAAGAACGAAAAGCATTAATTATTTAATTGATAAAGTTATTTTATTTTCTTTTATACCTAGTATTTTAGTATCTATCTTATTATTCTTTTATCCTAATGAATTAATGAAATTAATTTATGGTACAACCGAAGGTACTACTTTTATTAAACCATTTGTTTTTTTCTTTTTACTGTATTATTTACAAATGCCTTTTTCAGCCATTTTACAAGCTATTGGGAAAACGAAAACTCCCTTTATATTTTCAACTATTTACTCCCTTTTAAGAATAATTTTAATAATTGTTTTGTCTTATATTCCAAGCATAAATGTCAATAGTATTTTTTATGCTATTTTAATAACTATGATTCTTCATTCTATAACTATTATTATTTTAGTTATTAAATATACAAACTATAAATTACATAGTAGTAATCTATTATCTTTATTATTGATAACTATTATTACATTTGGTTTATTATTTATCTTAAATCATATAATTAATAATTTCCTAATTAATTCAATAATCATTAGTTTAATTTATTTATTCTTAAATTATTCATTTAATTTAATTGATATTAAGAGTCTAAAATAATCTTAAGTTTATCTTCACCATAAAATGCACAATTAACATCTTTCAAAGAAATATTTTTCTTTTTCAACTCATTTTCAATCCATTTAATATCTTTACCAATTAACTTTAAATTATTTTTTCTACTTCCCCACTTACAATAATAGGTAAAGGAAAAAAGTTAGTTTCAGAATATTTAAAAACACTAAGACGTCCACTAGTTTCTAAAATGGCATATTCTACTTCTTCAATACTTCTAATATCTTTTTGTCTTAATTGAGATAATAAATCATCAAAATTATAACATAGTTTTTTCATTTCTTTAATATTTACTTTACCTTTATAAATAATTACCGATTCATCTCCATCAAATACTTTTCTTAATTTTTTAAATTTTAAAATAATAAAGGCAATTAGTTTTTGAAGTAAAGTTAGTAAAGCAATTGGTAATATTACATACCAATAATTTAGTTTATAATTTTCTATCCCAATAATCATAATATCAGCAATTGATAATAAAATAATCAAATCAAATAAACTTAATTGTCCTATTTCTCTTTTTCCCATTATTTTTAACATTAACAATAAAATAAAATATCCTATAAAAGTTCTTAATAAAATTTGAAATAACATCTTTTCTCCTTCTAAAAATCCAAATAACTTCATATTATTAAATGGTGATATTATGGATTTTATTAAACACAAATTTAAAGAATTATTATATATTAGTATTATTTTTCTCATTATTAATTTAATTTATACAGGACTTATCTATTTTCAAATATTAAAAGTAGAAACCAATACTCTAAGAACTATTACTTATATTACCGGATTAATTTTGTTTTTTATTTACGGTTTTTTAAGTGGATTAAAAGAAGGAAAAAATGGTTGGTTATCTGGTCTAACAAGTGCATTAATTATTATCATAACTACTATTATTTTGAATATATTTACTAAAAACCCTTTTAACTTCGCTTATTTTATTAAACTACTAACCTATTTAATTTGTAGTATTATAGGCGGAATGTTGGGAGTAAATATGAAAAAATAAGCTAATAAATGACAAGAGGAAGCTTTAAGCTTCCTCTATTTTTTAAAATATTTAAATTCAATATCAAATAATTTTATATTTGATGTAAAATTATTAATTATTACATAATCAATTTTTTTACTTGCAAAAGATCTTATTCCAGCAAAAGTCATATTATTTTTAGCAATCACTATTTTATTATTTTTTTCTTCAATTGCCATTTCTAAGGCTTCAGGAGTAAAATCTACACAAACTATATGTGTACATTTAGAAATCGTTAATTCTTTAAATTCGGCTAAATTATTAACTTCGACATAAATTTGATCATCATTATAACTATCTAATATTTCATGAATATTTTGGTCTGATTCCCAAATATCTTGATCAAAATATAAAGTATTATGATTTAATATCTCGGATTTTGTAGTTAAAACTGCTTTATTAAAATATTCTCCGATTCCTGGAATTAAATTTTCTTTAAACAATATTTTACATTTTAAATCTTTAATTTCATTTTGATACTTTAAAATACTACTAGTTATCCCTAAAGAATAAGAAAATAAATTTTGACATGTATCTTTCATTTTTAAAATATCATTATAACTACCTCTAATACTTAACAAAACATCTCCTCTTTTAATTAAATCACCATCTTTTTTATTGATATATAAAGTATTCTTGGAATTTTGTTTTTTAAGTATTTCTGATACTAATTCAATACCTGAGGCAATAGTTGTACTTTTAGCTACAAATATTCCTCCAGTTTGATATTTAATACTTGGTTCTTTTTTATTAAGAATAGTTACTGTTTCATCTACAAATCTCATAAACTTTCACCATACATAAAAGCATATAAAAATAACATAAGGAAAGCTAATGCTAGTAACACTACTAAAACTACTTTTAAAGGTGACACTGGTGTTTTACCTACTATTTTACCAGTTTCTCCATTAACCATAAAAGTATAATCTTTTTTATTATATTTATAAATACAAATCCAAACTGGTAAAATAACATACTTATATTTAATTTCATGATAACTAGTATGAACATTCAAATAGTCAACTACATCATAATGATATTTACTTAAGATTTGATTTCTTATCACAATATCAGCTTTCTTTTTACCAATGAACCATCCTTCTTTTAAAGTAAATTTATAGTGTTCAGCTGAAAAACCTGCTAAATATCTTTCGTCATAAACATATGAATTATTAGTATCATATGGAGCTAGACTATCTAAAACCGGTTGTTGTAATTTAGTTCCTGAACATACTAAAATATCATCATGTTTTACTTGATGGGAACCGTTTACTCTAAAATATCTAATTTCCGTAACTGTTCTTTTGTTTTTTCCTGAACCAACAGTTCTCGTATATCTTTTACCTAAACGACCTTCATATGTAGAAAAGGTTTTAGTGTCGTATGTCCAACTTGGAATATAAACACCACTTAAAAGAGGATTTGGAATATCTTTTTTTATTTTTCTTGGCACAAAGAATTTCTTCTTCAACCACTTCTTATAATTTGTATGAACGTCCGCTTTACTTATTTTAAAAGGGATTACTCTATTCGGTTTTTCTCCTACTAACTCATTAGCATCAACAACAGATGCTGATCCACAAAAAGGGCAATTGCTAGTAATTTCATATTTCGAAATAACATTGTTTGCACCACAGTTATCACAATGTACAACCTTTGTTTCACTATCCCAATCTTTAACTTTTTTATCGCAGTTTTCGTGAAAATCAAGTTCTTCGTTTGATGCTTCTCCTTTTAAACTAATTGTCATTTCACAATATTCGCAGTAGAGAGCTTCTTTTTCAGGTAAAAATTTTAGATTAGCACCACATGTAGGACATTCATATAATTCACTTTCTAATCTAACTTCATCATTTGGCATAAATCACCTAGTTTAATTTATGACCACATTCTGGGCAAAATTTTGAACTTGCTTCTACTTTATTACCACACTCTGGGCAGAATTTGTTAACAGGTAATTTTTCACCACATTCATTACAGAATTTTGAAGTTGATAAAACTTCATTACCACATGATGGACAAGTTTTAGTATTAGCAGTTTTAACTGGTTCATCTTTAGCATTTTTTAATGCTTCTGCCATCATTTGTCCCATAGCAACACCAGCACCCATACCCATACCAGCACCTGCCATACCGTTTCCTTCATTTTTTGCCGCATCACGCATTGCACCGGCAGCCTCATATGTAACATAACTTCCCATCTTATCTGACATAATACCAACAGATGTGCGTTTATCAATTGTTTCTTCAACTTCTTTAGGTAATGATACATTTTCAATAAAGAATTCAACAAGTGTTAAACCTATTTCATTAAAATCATCTTGTACTGTTTGTTTAGTTAATTCCGCAAGTTCATAATATTTTCCAGCAATTTCTAATACTGGTATATTTGATTTAGCAACACTTGTACTAAAACCTGATACTACCATACTCTTAAAATAATCAACTAATGAATTTGTTGAATAATCTCTTTTAGTACCAAAGATTTCTTTCATGAATTTACCTGCATCAGTTACACGATAAGCATATTTACCAAAAGCACGAATGCGTACAGGACCAAAAGCCTTATCACTCATCATTACTGGGTTAGTTGTTCCCCATGGTTGATTAATAAATTGTTTAGTATTTACATAATAAACATCCGCTTTAAATGGTGAATCAAATCCATATTTCCATCCAGCAATCTTTGTTAAAATCGGTAAATTCTTTGTTTCTAGCTTATGACGTCCAGGACCAAAAATATCTCCAATTTGACCATCTTTAACTAAGATAGCAACTTGTGATTCAGTTACAATTAACTGACAACCATTCATGATTTCATCACGTGTATCTTGAATAGGATAACGATATACTAATGTATTTTCTGTATCATCCTTCCATTCAATAACCTTTAATAATTGTTTTCTAATACCATCAAATAAACCCATAATTTTCCTCCTATTTTTAATTTTTATTTATTATTTTTTTATAACTACGATCATATTTAAAGGCTTTATCGCTATTTAAATCATCATCTACACCCTTTTTAATAACCGCATCACCAAAAGTATTCTGTAAATTAGAAACTAAACTATTTATCGAATTAGCTTTGCCAATTTCATCTAAATTATCAAAAATACTCATTTGGTATATTTCTTCTTCATAATTTATTAATTTACTAGATGCAACCCCTATTAATCTAATTGGCATACCATCATCATATACATCATCAAAAATATCTTCTAATAATGTATACATCTCTTTTGCATTATTTATTGGATTATTAAGCGTACGGCATTTACTTATAGTTTTATAATTACTATATTTTATTTGTAATGTAAAAGTATATGCTTTATACCTATGTTTTTCTAATCTATAACTCACTGAATTTGTTAAAATTTTCAAAACACTTTTCATATTTGTTAAATCATATTCATCGTTATCAAAAGTTTGAGAATTGCTGATAGACGATGTTTCATTAAAACGATTTAAATCTAAAACATTACTTCCTTCCCCATGGGCTAATGCAATTAGTGATTTACTGTTGTTTGGACCAAGTACTTCTTCTAAAGTCTTCAAATCTTTAAAATTTGCCAAATCACCCACAGTATTAATTTTTAACATCTTTAAAAGCGGTAAAGTTTTTTTACCTACACCAGGTAATGTTTCAACTTTCATTGGCCACAAAACCGTAGGGACCTCTCTTTTTCTAAGGATCGAAATACCTAATGGTTTTTTCATATCAGATGCAATTTTAGCTAAAACTTTATTAGGAGCAATTCCAATACTACATGGAAGAGAATATATTTCCAACAAATCTTTTTGAATCTTATTAGCCAGTTCAATTGCGTTAATCTTCTCACAAACTTCCGTAACATCTAAATAACCTTCATCAATACTAGCTGGTTCTACAAGATTTGTAATTTCAAAAAAATAATTAAAGAACTGCTCAGAACACTCGGCATATAAATCCATATGTGCATCAAGTAATACTAAATTAGGATATATTCTTAATGCCTCAGTAACACTCATTGCTGCTCTAATTCCTTTATTTCTCGCCGCATAATTAGCACTTAAAATAATACTTTTTCTTCTACTAGCATTCGGTGCTACAGCTACTGGCACATCTTTTAACTCTGGTCTACTAATTAATTCACAACTAGCATAAAAACAATTCATGTCGATATGAAAGATTATTCTACCAGTCCCCATAGTATCACCTCTTTTCTTACGTATATTATAACATATTATAATAATAAATAATTTAAAATTTAAAAAATTTTTACTAGATAATTTTTTTATTCAAATTACTTTATTTTTTTGAAAAATATGATATAATAAGACTACTGAAGTTTATATTATCAAAAAAGGAGTTTATTATGGCTAAAAATAATTCTAAGAAAGAAAACAAAAAATTCGTAGAAAAACGTGTTAAAGCTGACCAATCAGTTGAATACGTTGTAAACGGATCACCTAGTAAAACTTGGTGGGGTAAAGTAGTTGTAGCTTTAATTATTGCTGGAACAGTATTACTACCAGTTGCAGGGTTAATTTTCGCATTACTAAATTAGTAACTAAAGTAAGACGCAAGTCTTACTTTTTTTATACTCAAAAATAAAAACTGGATAAAAATCCAGTTTTATGCTAATAATTTAAGTTTTTTATGTTTCTTGTGTTCTATTCTAAGTCTATCAGCTATCATCGCAATAAATTCAGAATTAGTTGGTTTCGATTTATTATAGCTAATTGTATAACTAAATATTTCACTAATAGCTTCAACATTGCCTCTTATCCAAGCAATTTCAATAGCATGTCTTACAGCTCTTTCAACACGAGATGGAGTAGTATTGAATTTTTCAGCTACTTCCGGATATAGAATTTTAGTTACTGAACCAAGTAATTCCATATTATTATACACCATCGTAATGGCTTCACGTAAATACAAATATCCTTTAATATGAGCAGGAACTCCTACTTCATGTAAAACATTAGTTATTTCAGTATCTAAATCAATAATCATTTCTTCTTGTTGGAAAACTTTTTCTTTTTCTAACATTCCAAGAACTAACTTATGAAAAGCACTAATATCAATTGGTTTCATCAAAATATAATCAACATTATATTGATTTAATTTATTAGCAATATAATTACTAGTAAACTGTGTCATTACTATTATCTTAATAGGCTGACAATACTTTTCTTTTTTAGATTTTAATTCTTCAATAACTTTCATTCCATCACAAAACGGCATTACCAAATCCAATAATAAGACATCTGTTTGTGTCACTCTTAATGCATTTAATAAACTATTGCCATCTGTGTAAGTTCCAATAATGGAAATATCTGGAACATTTTTAAAATAATCTTTGATGGTTTCTAAGCGCTCTTGCGCTTCTTCCGCAACCATTACGCGTATCTTTTGCATGATAACACCCCCTACATACGTTAACTATTCTACCACTTTCTTGCATTTTATGCAAATATTTCAAACACACATTTTTTATTATTATAATGTATTTTGAGAAAATCGACACGTTTTTTCAAAAATAGTACCTTAATTTTAGTCTATTTGTTAGAATTTGTAGAAAAGTGTTTCTTCTTGACTTTTTAAATTTTAGAGTCGTTTATCATCCATTCTATATGCATTCCATATCCAATTAATGGATCGTCTACAATGACATGAGATACAGCTCCTACTAACTTACCATTTTGAATAATTGGGCTTCCACTCATCCCTTGAACAATACCACCACATTTTTCTATGATTACAGGATCTGTTACTTTGATTTTTAATCCTTTAATGTTTCTAGTATTTTGTTTATTAATTTCAATTATTTCAATACTATATTCTTTTACTACATCATCTTCTAATACTGTTAATACTGTTGCTTTCCCTAATTTAACTTCATCTTGGGTAGCAACTTTTATTTTTTTCTTATTAAGAAGCGTTCTACTATCTATATGTCCATATAATCCAGTCGCATTATTCTTCGATAATCTACCTATTATATCATTACCTATTACAGCTTTCTTTTCACCTGGAACACCTGGTGATGCCTTTTTAATATCATCAATATTAGATACTAATAAATCACCACTTATAGAACCTATTAAAGCTTTTTGATCAACAATTCCATGACCTAAAGAAGCAAAAGATTTAGTTTCTGGATTAATAAAAGTTAGTGTACCAACTCCCACAATCTTATCTTTAATATAGAGTCCTATACTTTTTTCATGTTGTTTGTTTTCAATAATTTCTATATTAGTATCAAACTCCATACTACCTCTTAAAATTGTTAAAATTATTTCTTCATCTGGTGATGCATTAATATTCTTTGATAATTGTTGATTATTCTCGATATTATTACCATCTACTTTTAATATCTTATCACCTATTTCAATATCACTTTTTCTCCAAGGTGTTTTTTTACCATTAGTAGTTTCAACTTGATATTTTCCTGCAATATACACTCCTGTATTTAACTTTATACCAACTGTTTCTCCCCCAGGAATTACTTCTAATGTCTCAGCCTTAACTAGCTCTGCATTATATCCTAAAAAAATGGTTATTGATAATATTAAACAAATAAATATTTTTATAACTATATTTTTCAAAATATCCCCCCTTTTTGGAATTTTTAACTTTTTTAAATTTAAAAAATGTTTTTATTCCATCTTTATTATTCCCTAAATAAATAAAAAAAGTATCTTTTAATGTTGGTATTAAAAGACACTTTTAGAAATAATATCTATATATTTTTTACTTATATGAATTAATCATATCTTCAGCTAATCTTTGTGATGTTATATCATCTTTATTTGAAGATATCATTTTAGCAAGTTCTTCGATTCTTTCATCATAATTTAATTCTTTAATCATAGTAAATGTACGTTCATTTTCAATTTTTTTACTAATATACAAATGATGTTTAGCTGCGGCAGCAACAATTGGTAAATGCGTAATTGATAACACTTGAGTATTTTTACTAATAACTCTTAATTTATCTGCCATACCTTTAGCTACAATTCCACTAACACCAGTATCAATTTCATCAAAAATCATCGTTGATAATTCTAAATTATTTAGCAAATGAACTTTGAAAGCGAGCATTACTCTTGACATTTCTCCACCTGATGCCACTTTTGATAATTCTTTGAGTGGTTCACCAACGTTAAACGAAATATAGAAATTAACTAAATCAGCACCATTGCTACTAAAGAAATCATCTGTTAATGGATCTATAAACTCATAATCATTAAATCTAATATCTAATATTACTTTTTCTAAATATAATGATTTTAAAGTATTTAAAATATCATCTTTTACTTTTAAAGCATTTTCTTTTCGTTTATTAGTTAGTTTTAATGTTATGACTTTTAATTCTTCATAACATTTATTTACTTCTATTTTTAAATCTTCAGTTATAAATTCATCTTGACTAGATAATAAAATACGATTTTTTAATTCATCACGATATTTTAATAGTTCTTCATATGTCATGTGATGTTTACGCATTAATTCTTTTAAATAAGATAATCGTTCATTTAATTTATCAAAACGTTTTTCATCAAACTCTAAACTATTAGCTTTTGATAATAAATCATCTTCTACTGCTTCTAATTCGTAATATAAATTTTCTAAAGTATTAAATGTTTTATCATAGTTTTCGGATAAATCTTTAATTTTACCTAAATTTTGTTTAATATTATAAACTTCACCAACAATATTATTTGATTGAAATGTTTTTTTAATATCTGTTAAAATTTGATAAATATGTTCATAATTATTTAAAACCTCAAGTTCATTTTCAATATCACTTAATTCATTTTCTAATAAATTAGCTTTTTCTAATTCATTAAATTGATATTTTAAATAATCTAAATTATCAGCATCATTTTTAATCTCTGATAGTTTTTCTAAATATGTAGAACGTGCTGTTTTAAATTTTTTCAATTTTTCTTGATATTCTTTTAAAATCTCTAAACTAATTTTATCTTCAATAAATTCAACATAATTATCGACATCAAATAATTTTTTAGTATCAAGTTGGGTATGAATATCCGCTAGATAATAAGCTACTTCATTTAATGTGTGTAGTGTTACTACCATACCATTAATACGGATAATACTTTTACCACTATCACTGATTTCACGTCTTACCACAATCATATTATCATCTAATGAATCTAATCCATTATCAGCTATAATATCCATTACTTTTTTACCACAATCAACAAAAACACCTTCAACGATAGCTTTGGAAGCTCCAAGTCTGATCATATTAGATGATGCACGATTACCAAATAATAAACCAATAGCATCAATAATTAATGATTTACCAGCCCCAGTTTCTCCTGTTAAAACTGTTAAACCGCTATGAAAATCGATATTGATATTATCGATGATTGCGAAATTCTGTACAGTTAGACTTGCTAACATTTATATCACCACTTTACTTTTTTAATTCTATAATTAATGTATTATAATCTATTTTATGTTTTTTCTTTAATTCTAAAATATTTCCTGTTTCTAAATAGGTATCATCTAAACTATAGTGTTTAAATTCTTCCTGATATTTATTGTCAAATAAGAATTCTTTTACTCTTGTTCCTAGTGAACTACTCTTAATAACTTGTTCATATACAATAATTTTTTTAGATTTATTTAATATCTTCATTAAACACTCTTTATCCATAGGATTAATAAAGCGAGCATTAATTAAACCTACTTTATTATGTAAATTAGCTTTCATAAGTTCTTCATAAATACCATAAACATCATTACCATATGTAATAATATTGGTTTCTTGTAAATCACAAATAATATCCCAAGTACCAAATTCAAATGGTTTCAATGCGGAATTGAGTAATAGTGTTTTAGGATAACGAATAACAAAAGGTCCATGTTTTTTAGTTAATCCCATTTCTAATAACCTACATGCTTCTTCAATACATGATGGAGCACTAATTACCATATTGGGAATACTTGTTAAGAAAGCTACATCATATATTCCTTGATGCGTATCACCATCGCCATCAACAATTCCAGCACGATCTACACAAAATACTACTGGAGCTTTGATTCTTGCGACATCATGAATAATTTCATCATATGCACGTTGTAAGAATGTGGAATACATAAAAACAACTGGTGTTAAATTATTATCTGCCATTGTCCCTGCAACAACAGCCGCATTTTCTTCAGCAATTCCTAAATCTAATAAATGTTCAGGATGATTTTTCTCATATAATTTTAATCCTGATCCCATAACCATCGCTGGCGTTATAACATGAATTTTGGGATCGTTAAAAGATTTTTGATTTAAAACTTTAGCTAAATGTTCACCTACTATTTGACCACTAGAATTTTTGATAACTCCAGTTTCAATATCAAATGGTGCCACACTATGCCATATACCTGCCTCATCGTTCTCAGCAAATTCATACCCTTTACCTTTAGTTGTTTTGATATGTAATACAATACTTTGCTTAGCATTTTTTGCGAAATTCAAGTAATAATTTAATTGATTAAAATCATGTCCATCAATGCCTTCAAAATAGCGTAAATTCAAAGCTGAGAAAATATTAGGATTAGGATAAACAAACGATTTAATTGAACTTTTAACCCTAAAAAAGAAATTTTTCAAAATCTTCGGTGAAATTCTATGTTTACGATTAATTCTAATTTTATTAAAAGCCTCTGCTAAAGCCCCCACGTTCTTCGATACACTCATATCATTATCATTAATAATAATGATGACTTTGCGATTATACTGAGTAGCTAAAAAGTTTAAAGCTTCCATAGCTAAACCATTAGTAATTGATGCATCTCCTATTACCGCAACAATCTCTCCAATACCTGAATCATACTCTTTCACATAACTCATAGCAAGAGCAGCTGAAATCGATGTTGAACTATGACCTGCTTCAAATGCGTCATGAACACTTTCACTTTTTTTAGTAAAGCCACTAATCCCATCCATTTTTCGGAAACTATCTTCTTCAAGAATACGCCCTGTTAAAATTTTATGAGCATAAGTTTGATGAGAGACATCAAAAATTATTTTATCTTTAGGACTATCAAAAACTTTATGTAAAGCAATGGTTAATTCTACCATTCCTAAATTTGATGATAAATGTCCACCAGTTTTACTAACTGTATTGATAATTTGTTTTCTTATGTTTAAAGCTAAACTTTTCAGTTCTTCTTCATTCATCTTTTTTAAATCACCAAGATTATTAATTGGTAATTTGTCCATATTAACCCTCCTAGTTTTGGAAAGGTACCTCTCCATTTGGTGTCATTTTTTTAACTACTACTGCTTTAGCTTCATCTAAACGTTTTTTACATTCAGCACTAATTACTAAACCTTGTTGATATTTTTCAACTGATTCTTCTAAAGATAATTCACCTTTTTCAAGTAATTCAACAATAGTATTTAATTCTTGTAATAATTCTTCAAATTTTTTATCTTGTAAATTATTCATATAATCCTCGTATTTGTTTTAATTTGTATTTTTAATTTTTTCTTTTACCGAAGCAATTATTAACCCATCACTCATACGAACTTCTAAAGGTATTGTCTCATCAATTCTATCAACTGATGATACCACTTTTTTATTTTGATAAGTAATCGCATATCCTTTACTCATTAAGTTTAGAGGATTTAAGATAATTGCTTTATCAATCAAGTTATGAAGTACTTGTTCATTTAATTCTAAAGAATGATTAATTAAATCATACGACTTAGTAATTAAACTATCAACAACTTCTTCTAAAGAATCTATATTACTTAATATTAATTCTTTACGTAACTTTTTATCTATTAAATCTAAATTCCAAGTTTTATTATTAATAACATTTAAATAACTCGTATTTATTCTTGAATCTAAATTATTAAGTGCTTGTTCATAAGATAATAAAACATTCTTAGGAGAATATTTTTCTAATGTATTATAAGCATCTAAATGCTTCAATTCGTATTTTTCAAATACACTTAAGTAATTATTTAATCCATAAGATTTCTCTAATTGATTTAGTGTTTTTTCATTATTAACAATAACACTTTTAACTTTATTTTCTAGTCTATCAACATAACTATCAATTAAATTGATAATATCTTTCTTCTCTTTAGTAAGAACCATGGCTGCCCCAGTTGGTGTTGGAGCTCTAAATGAAGAAACAAAATCACAAATAGTATAGTCAGCATCATGACCAATCCCGGATACAGTAGGAATTGGAGAAGCAAAAAGCGTTCTTGCTAAAAGTTCATCATTAAAACATGATAAATCTTCATAACTTCCACCTCCACGACCAATAATAATCGCATCAATTTCCGGATTGTTATATACTTCTTTTAAGGCTCTAACTAAGTCCATTGGTGCATCAGCCCCTTGAACTAATGCTGGATACAAAGTAATTTTTGCTAGTGGCAAACGTCGATTGAAAGTCGAAATAATATCATGAATAGCATCTCCTGTTGCGGCAGTAACAACAGCAACATTCATAGGATATTCAGGTAAAGGTAATTTATGGGATATATCAAATAACCCTTCTTTAGCAAGTTTTTCTTTCAACTCTAAAAACTCTTGATATAAACGACCAATTCCATCGCGTTCGATATGATTAATAACAATTGAATAACTTCCTCTTTTTTCATATACTTTTATAGTTCCAACTACTTGTACAATAATACCATCTTCCATTGGAAAATCGATATTTAACATTTGGTAGTTAAATATCATTGCAGAAATAACACTATATTCATCTTTTAATGAAAAATAGGCGTGGCGACCTGAAGTTTTAAAATTCGAAATTTCACCACGCAAGTATACTTCTTGTAAATGAATATCGCTATCAAATTTATAATTGATATAACGATTTAAAGAGGTAACACTTAAAAACTCCATATTATGGAATTTTTCTAAATCTACTCGCATCTATTTAAAGATCCTTTGATATCATCTAATAATCTATTAGTAAATTTAGATTGATTTTCATCATCCAAATTACTATATTCTTTAGTAATTTCAATTGCTTCATCAATAATAATACTAGCAGGTGTTTTAGTTTCTAATAATTCATATACAGCAAGTCTTATAATAGCTCTATCAACATAAGATAATCTTCCAATAGTCCAATTTTTTAAGTTTTCAGCAATTACTTCATCAATTTTAACTAAATTGTGTTTAACCCCTAAAACTAATTCTTGAACAAAAGGATTATTTTCAAGAATAAAAGCTTCTGCTTCTGAATCACTATTATCTATTTTAAAATTAGGATCCATAGCATATTCAATTTTTCTTGATAAATCTTCTACTTCATCGAAAGCATTATTTAAGTCTAAAGCGAATAAAATTTTCATTGCGCAAACGCGACAAACATGACGGTTCATATAAAAGTCCTCCATAAGGTACTCTTATTATACTATATATTTACTTTTTTTTCAACCAAAATAAAATGCAGGATAAAATCAAAACAAAAAACACTCTGATTATACTTAAATATATTAATATTATTCACATTTTATGCGGTAAATTTCCTATACATTACTTAAAATATAATTAATAAATCCACTATCTAATAAATGGAGAGTAGTTATCTTTTTACCTAAATCTTTTATTGAACCACCAATATGATATAAAACATTTTGATCAATAATAATGTATCTATCATGTACTTTTTTAGTATCAATAACATTTAATAATCCATATTGATTATTAAAA
>JAEIGA010008712.1_pt1 | contig 15354 bp, 6 predicted proteins | sample 9270691 | NCBI WGS metagenome assembly JAEIGA01 (sample SAMN17057246, study PRJNA624740) | gut metagenome | biome: biome; isolation source: fecal sample | host: Bos grunniens | place: China: Xizang | collected 2019
CCCGGTGTCAAATACATCCGGGTGGGCCGCAAAACCTCCTGCCAGGTCTATGCCGATGGCGAAAGCTTTACTTTCGGCAAGGGTATTGTGCTGAGAGATGGCAAGGATGCCGTAATTGTCGCCAGCGGTATTATGGTTCATGAAGCTTTGCAGGCAGCAGAAAAACTGGCAGCAGAAGGCATGGATGTGGCGGTCATTGACCCGTTCACCATCAAGCCGCTGGATGAAGAACTGATCCGCTCCTATGCGGCCAAGACCGGTGTGGTGGTCACAGCGGAAAATCACAATAAGATCGGTGGGCTTTACAGCGCCGTGAAGGAATGTCTGGATGGCGAAGCCAAGGTGGGCTATGTGGCGGTGGAAGACCGCTTCGGCGAAGTGGGGCCCCAGGACTATCTGCGGACGGTGTTCGACTTGACGGACGAGCATATCGTCCGGGAAGTGAAGCGCACCATGGAAAAAGCCGGAAAACAGGTATGAAATACCGAAGCCTAAATCAGCACTATCGGGAAAAATTCGGCTGTAAGGTCTATAAACTGTCCATCGACGGGGGTTTTACCTGTCCCAACCGGGACGGTACCGTGGGCATTGGTGGCTGCATTTTCTGCTCCGGAGAGGGAAGTGGCGAATTTGCAGAAAAGGGCTGCGACATCCTTTCTCAACTGGAAAATGCGAAGAAACGGATATCAGAAAAATGCAACTCCGGGAAATATATCGCCTATTTCCAATCTTTTACAGGCACGTATTCCCCGGTGGAAACCTTGCGGAAGCGGTATTTGGCGGCCATTGCTCCGGACGACATTGTAGGCCTTGCCATCGGCACCCGGCCGGATTGCTTGCCGCCGGAAACGGTGGCGTTACTTGCAGAAATCAATGCCATCAAGCCGGTTTCTGTGGAGTTGGGACTGCAGACGGTTCATGAAAAAACGGCGGAGTATATTCGCCGGGGCTATGCTACGGAAGTGTATTTTGATGCGGTGCGGCGCTTGAAGTCGGCAGGCATCGAAGTTGTGACCCATATCATCCTGGGTCTGCCTGGAGAAAGCCCGGAAATGATGGTGCAAACAACACGGCAGGCGGTTCAATCCGGTACCGATGGGGTGAAATTTCACCTGTTGCATGTGCTGGAAGGAACGGCCTTGGCAGCAGACTATCGCGCTGGGAAATTTCAATGCCTGACCATGGAAGAGTATGGAGAAATCCTGCGGCTTTGTCTGGCGGAATTGCCGCCGGAGGTGACGGTTCATCGTATCACCGGCGACGGCGCCAAGCGGAGCCTGATCGCCCCTATGTGGTCTGCCAACAAAAAAGAAGTGCTGAACTACTTAAACCGCATATTGTAAAAGAAACGGGCTGCGCCAAAAGCGCAGCCCGTTTGATTGTATGGAATTTAGAAAATGCCCTGAGCCATCATGGCATCGGCAACCTTCAGGAAACCGGCCAGGTTGGCACCGGCCACCAGGTCATAACCCAGGCCGTATTCCTCTGCTGCGTCCATGGATGCCTTGTGGATGTTCTGCATAATGGCCTTGAGCTGATTGTCCACCTGCTCCTCGGTCCAAACCAGGCGCTCGGAGTTCTGACTCATTTCCAGAGCGGAAACGCTGACACCGCCGGCATTGACTGCCTTGGAGGGAGCCACGATCATGTTTTCCTGGCTGCGCAGATAGTGCAGAGCCTCGTTGGTGGTGGGCATGTTGGCCACTTCAATGTAGTATTTGATGCCGTTGGCAACGATTTTTTGGGCTTCTGCCAGGTTCACATCGTTCTGCACAGCAGCGGGCATAATGATGTCAGCCTTGACATTCCAGGGTTTTTCGCCGGGGAAGAAGGGAACACCGAACTTTTCGGCATAGTCCTGCACCCGGTTGCGGCCGGAGGAACGCATGGTCAACAGGTAATCCACCTTTTCGGGGCTGGAAGACACGCCTTCGGCATCATAAATATAGCCGTCGGGACCGGAGAGGGTCACAACCTTGGCGCCCAGGTGCATGGCCTTCTTACAGATGCCCCAGGTGACATTGCCGAAACCGGAGCAGGCAATGGTCTTGCCTTCGATGCTCTCGCCTTCGTGCTTCAGCACTTCCTGCAGATAGTAGATGGCACCGTAGCCGGTGGCTTCCGGGCGGGTCAGGCTACCGCCGTAGCTTAAGCCCTTACCGGTGAGAACGCCGTTTTCCCACACACCTTTCAGGCGGCGGTACTGACCGTACAGATAGCCAATCTCCCGGGCACCTACACCAATATCACCGGCAGGTACGTCAATATCGGGTCCAATGTAGCGGTAAAGCGCGGACATGAAGCTCTGGCAGAAGCGCATAATCTCCGCATCGGACTTTCCGGTGGGATCAAAGTCGCTGCCGCCCTTGCCGCCGCCGATGGGCAGGCCGGTGAGGCTGTTCTTGAAGGTTTGTTCAAAACCCAGGAACTTGATGATACCGGGGTACACGCTGGGGTGGAACCGCAGGCCGCCCTTGTAGGGGCCGATGGCGCCATTGAACTGGCAGCGATAGCCGGTGTTGGTATGTACCTGGCCCTGGTCATCGGTCCAGACCACCCGGAAGGAGAACATCCGCTCCGGTTCTACCATGCGGCCCAGGAGGTCTGCCTTTTCATACTCCGGATGCTTGTCGATCAAGGGGGAAATAGAACTGAAAACCTCCTCCACGGTCTGGACAAATTCCGGTTCATTGGCATATTTGTGACGAACATGGTCGATCACACGGGCAACATAAGCATTCATAACAGCGTCTCCTTTTCATTTTGCGGTGAAAACCACTTTTTCTATATTCTAGCAGAGTTTGTAGCGGAATACAACCGAGCGGCGAAAAAAATTCAGGGAATGCACAGGCATTCCCTGAAGAGGTATCATCCCAAATGTTCGTCCACGACGGCCTTTAAGTCTTCGTAATGGACAGAGCCGGGGAAGACGGCTGCAATCACACCGTTTTCGTCGATGGCCACGGTGTAGGGATAGGCATCTCTGCCGCCGAGTGCCACATAGTACTGGCCGTAAAGACCAATCTCATCGGAGGGAATATCCTTGGCGAAGATCATGTTGCTGTCGGGGTAGTTGGCAGCGATGTAACCGGGCGCGGTGTCGATCAGCAGTTGGGTGTGGATGGCGATCACTACCACATCTTCCGGATATTCTTCTGCGATCTGGTCAAAATAGGGCAGTTCTGCCACACAGCCGCCGCAGGTAGTGTACCAGAAGTTGATGAAAGTCAGTTTGCCGGTCTTAGTGGGGTCGATGGTTTCTTCCTGCACACCTTCGGCAGTGATGATGGGAAGTTCCATGCCGTAACAAAGGTCGCCCACTTCCGTGCCCTGGGTGGCGGTGATGGTGGGGGAGTCATTCCAGTAGTACGCAAAAGCACCGACCAGCACAGAAAGCATGACTACGGCAACGATGGAGCGGGTAATCAGACGCTGTTTTTTGGTTTTCTCCACAGCGCCTTCGTTGGCTTTCAGGAAAATGGCGGGACCTTTCCAGGAAATAGCATTGGTGGGGCAGACCTCGATACATTCACCGCAGCTGATGCATTCCTGGTCGCCCACATGGCGGATGTCCACTTTGCATTTGTTCAGACACTGGCCGCAGTCTACGCATTTGCCTTTATCCAGACGGATACCGAAGAGCGAAATCCTGTTAAACAGACTGTAGATGGCGCCCATGGGGCAGATAAAGCGGCAGAACAACCGGAAAATAAACAGACAGCCGACAATGATGCTCACCATCAGCAAGAATTTCCAGGTGAACAGACCGCCCAGCATGGCAAAATAGCTGTCGTTGGCCTTGTTAGCCAGCAGCAGAAGACCACCCTCGATGGTGCCGGCGGGGCAGATGTACTTACAGAAGCCCGGCAGGGGAAGATCCCGGAAAGCGTAGAGAATGGGAACGATCAGGGCGAAAAACACCAAAATTACATATTTTAAGTAGGAAAAAATCCGGGTAACGGGGCTCTTCTTCAGCTTGGGTGTCTTGATTTTGTACAGAAGATCCTGTAAAAGTCCGAAGGGACACAGCCAGCCACAGATCATGCGACCAAAGAGGATGCTGTACAGCAGCAGAATGCCACCTACATAGAAGAAGGTGCTTTTGCCGGCGCTGAAGGAGTCCTGCAAGGAACCCAGGGGGCAGGCGCCGATGGCGCCGGGGCAGGAATAGCAGTTGATGCCGGGAGCGCAGAGGAATTTGGATTTGCCTTTATAAATGCTGCCAGTAACATAGCCTTTGAGATTGGCGTTGAAAAGAAGCGCGAAGTAAAGCTGCATCAACTTGCGCTTGCTGGGAAACCATTTTTTGATTTTTTCCATACTGCTCACCCCAATCCTACGCACTCGGTACAAATGTTTACGGCTTTGGCCAGCACATCGGTGGTGCCGCCGGAGATAGCGCCATAGGCAATTAGGGCGATTGCTGCTGCCAGAATTGCGCCCTGTACCACAGGAAGATAGAACTTAGGCACGGCGGTCAAGGGTTCGGCGACCTTTTTGCCTGCGGTTTTCAACAGGGCAACTTCTTTTTCCGCAGAGAGGAGCACAAAATGTCCGGCTGCCAGGGCTGCGGCAAAGGCGGCGGCCAGACAGGGGAGCAGAACGAAGACGGCCTGTTTCACAGAGCCGGTCACATTGTCGGTAGAATAGTGGGCAGGATTTACGGCGTAGCTCAAAAAGACAATTGCGCACAGCGCGGTAACGATACCTGCAAAGAATGCCCAGCGTTTTTGAATTTTCTGCTGAGCCCGGATCGCCAGCGTCAGTTCTGGCTCGCAGGTTTCCAGGTCAGCTTTTGCTCTGGCTCGGTTCAGTGCCATCATGGGGTGGGAAGATAGAACTTTCCGTTTCGGGACGGGCCAAAAGACATCCAGTCCCCAGCCTGCCAGCACCAAAACAAGGCACAGATATACAGGCACAGAAATGGGGGTAAAGGCGACAGTTACGCCCTCCCGGGTAAATTCTCCGCTGCCCCAGATACCGATGCAGGCAAAAATCAGGCATATCCCGGCAACCACGGCGGCTATACCTGTGAGCGTGGAAAACGTGGCATGGATACGGGTTTGTTTCGACATAAAAACACCTCCGAAAGGTGATCATTTTTTCTCAGTATAGCACAATCCAGCGGGAAAGTAAACGAAAAAGGAAGTTGAATGGCGAAAATAAAAAAAGCTGTCTGAAACTCGGAAAGAACACAAAAAGTTCACAAAATTTCCCGAAGAAAAAGGGAAAACCATCCATAAAAAACTTGCATTTACAAAAGAAATAGAGTATTATAGAATAACGTATGTATGCCCAGAAATAGCGCATAACGTAGACCTATTCAGGAAAGGCGAAATACCAGATGAAAAAGAAATTTATGTCCGGAAGCGTACGCGGATGTATTGCCCTGGCGGTAGCCGCGATTCTTGCCATCGGCGCTGTGGTACTGCCGACAGCCCAGGCTTCCGACTTTGAAGCGTCCTACATCGACAGACTGGAAAACGTGGACGTGGACTATTCCAAATATCTTGACGGTTCCAAGGTGTTTGAACTGGCGGATCATATCTCCGACGATCAGGAGATCTCCGTTATTATCACCGTGGATCAGCCCAGCTTGCTGGATGTTTACGGGGAAGGTAAGAAGGATATTTCCTTCCAGGACTTTGCCCTGGGCAGCGGGGAAGCGGCTGAAATCCGCCAGAAAATTGCCGATGATAAGGCCCGGATCCTGTCCAAACTGGACGAAAAGGGCATCCGATATCAGACCGGCGAAGACTACGATGTGGTTCTCAGCGGTTTTGAGATCCGCATCAAGGCCGGCGATTTCAAGGCTACTTGCCAATCCCTGAGCAAGGGCGAGAGCGCCATCGTGGGCGAAGAATACAAGGTCGCTGAGACGCAGCTGGTGGAAAACACCGTCAATGTCTACGGCACTGGCATCTTCAACAGCGCAGGCTGCGGCTACGACGGCACCGGTATGGTGGTAGCCGTTCTGGATACAGGTCTGGACTCCAATCACACCGCCTTTTCTGTGAATAACTTTACATCCACCCATCTGGGTCTGACCTATGAAGAAGTGGCTGCTGTCATGGGACAGACTACCGCCGGCAAGATGCTGGAAGGCCTGTCCGTGGATGACGTGTACATCAACCAGAAGGTTCCCTTCGGCTTCGACTATGCCGACTGCGACCCGGATGCCTACTCCACCCATAACAACCACGGCACTCACGTTTCCGGTGTCATCGTTGGCAAGGACGACACCATCACCGGTGTTGCTCCCAATGCACAGCTGGTCTCCATGAAGGTCTTTTCTGACATTATGGATACTGCCCGCAGCACCTGGATCCTTTCCGCTCTGGAAGACTGCGTCGTCCTGGGCGTGGATGTCATCAACATGTCTTTGGGCACCGCCTGCGGCTTCAGCCGGGAAAACGATGAGGAAAAACTTAACGGCGTTTACGACAAAATTCGCCAGGCCGGCATCAGCATGGTGGTGGCTGCCTCCAACTCCTACTCTTCTGCCTATGGCTCCGAGGCCAACGGTAACCTGGGTCTGACCTCCAACCCCGACATCGGCACGGTCGGTTCCCCCGGTACCTACGAGGGTGTTATTTCCGTAGCTTCCATCAACGGCGTGGAGACCCCCTACATCCTCTTCGGTGAATCCATCGTCTACTTCGATGAGTCTACCAACGGTAAGGCCAAGGAAAACAATTTCTTTGAAACCCTGCTGGGAGACAAGGAAAGTGCGGAATTCGAATTTGTAACCATCCCTGGTGTTGGCCGTTCCGCGGACTACACCGGCCTGGATGTGACCGGAAAGATCGCGCTGGTGCGCCGTGGCTCCAACACCTTTGAAGAAAAGGCCATGATCGCCCAGATGCAGGGCGCAGCCGGCATCATCATCTACAACAATGTTTCCGGTGACATCAAGATGAACGTGGGCGACGCCACTCTGGCTGTCTGCTCCATCTCTCAGGATGACGGCGAAATGCTGGCAGCTGCCGGCAGCGGCATCCTCACCATCAGCAAGGAACAGACCTCCGGTCCGTTCATGTCTGACTTCTCCTCCTGGGGCCCCACTCCCAGTCTGACCATCAAGCCGGAGATCACCGCCCACGGCGGCAACATCCTTTCTTCCATTACCGGCGGTGGTTACGACCGCCTGTCCGGTACATCCATGGCCTGCCCCAACCTGGCAGGTGTGGTGATTTTGCTGCGGCAGTATGTGGTGGAGAATTTCCCCGACATCGCCCATGACAACGTGGCGGTTAACGCTATGGTCAACCGGCTGATGATGTCCACTGCCGATATCGTCATCAATACCAACGGCCTGCCCTATGCTGTGCGGAAGCAGGGTGCCGGCCTGGCAAACCTCAATAATTCCCTGAAGACCAAGGCTTACATCAAGACCTTCGGCCAGCACGGCGAAATCATGGATAAGACCAAGCTGGAGTTGGGCGACGATCCCCAGAAGACAGGTGTCTACACTCTGGATTTCACTGTTGTGAATTTTGGCACCGGCACCATGACCTTCGATTTGGGTACTTACATCATGACCGAAGGCATCAGCGACACCCTGACCAAGGACGGTGAGACCACTGTTACCGAGGAAGCTTACCTGTTGTCCGGCGCTTCTGTTGCCGTGTCTGTGGGCGGCAAGGCTCTGGACGGCACCCAGATCACGGTGGACGGCGGCAAGGAACTGGCCGTTTCCGTTACCATCACCCTCAGCGATGCGGACAAGCAGTACATGGAATCCTTCGAAAACGGCATGTATGTGGAAGGCTTTGTGACGCTGACCGCTGTTTCCGGTACAGAAGTGAACCTCAGCGTTCCCTACCTGGCTTTCTACGGTGACTGGACCCAGGCACCTCTGTTCGACCTGGACTATTTCCAGACCAATGCCGACGAACTGGACGATTCCGTGGCCTTTGAAGACAAGGTCATGCCGGATGCCTACGCGACCCGTCCCATCGGCGGTGTGGAAGGCGACTATGTCAGCTATCTGGGTTCCTACTACTTCCTGCAGGATCCCACGGACCGAATCATTTCCGCCAACCGGGACTACATCTCCCTGTCCAATCAGCAGGGCGCCATCCACTCTTTGCGTTATGTTTGGGCCGGTCTGCTGCGTAGCGCCCAGCGCGTGGAAGTGACGATCACCAATGATGCCACCGGTGAAGTGATCTTTGAAACCGTGGACACCGATGTCCGTAAGTCCTACGGCGACGGCGGCTCCTACATTTACCCTGCCAACATCGAGATCGAGTTCGACGCCCTGGACTACAATCTCATGAACAACGCCCAGTACACCGTGACCCTGGTGGGTTACATGGACTACGGCGACGGCGGCCTGTCCACCAACAAGAGCAACACCTTCACCTTCCCCCTGACTATCGACTTTGAGGCTCCCGCGATCACCGATGTGCGGTACTACTACGAGTACGACAAGTCTTTGAAAAAGAACCGGCTGTATGCCGAGGTCGCTATCTACGACAACCATCATGCCATGTCCGCCCAGCTAGGTTATGTGGGCACCGGTGAGGATGAGGACGGCAATCCCGTGGCCGAGATGGTTTCCTTCGAGCAGTATCTGACCCCTGTTTACTCCCAGCGCAACTCCGTCACTCTAGTTACATACGAACTGACGGATTATATCAACGAGATCAAGGCAAACTCTATGAACAAGAACTCCTTCGTGGTGACTTGTTATGACTATGCCATGAACTATGCCACCTATGAGATCGGCCTGCCCGACGATTATGTGGATTTCTACTTTGAAAGCCTTTCCGAGGGCTTGAAGCTCAGCCCCAACGAAGTGTATTCTCTGGAACCTCTGGTCTATCCCAATGAATCCTGGAGCGAACTGCTGGAATACACCTCTTCCCGTCCCAGCGTGGTGCGGGTGGTGAACAACAAGCTGGTGGCTGTGGCTTCCGGCAATGCCACTATCAAGGCCCGTGATCCGCTGACCAACAAGAGCGTTACCTTCAAGGTCACTGTTCTGGAGGAAGGCGACGATGGTTACCGTCGTTACGATAAGCCCGTGGCAGATGTGTTCCGCCTGGATGGCTATCGGACCGTCAAGGCTTACTTCATGGTCAGCAGCGAGGATAAGCTGATCGGCGATGAGGGCGATGTGCGTTTCTTTGAAGGCAATTACAGCCTGGAGCTGTATCCTTCCGAATCGGTACGGCTGAATTACACCCTGGATGCCTACTTCCCCAATGAGACCACGGTGCAGTTTGAGAGCAGTAAGGACAGCGTGGTCAAGGTGGATGAATTCGGCACCATCACCGCTGTGGGCGAAGGCCATGCTTCCGTTACCATGAAAGTCCTGCTGGACGGCAGAAGCACCTACTATTCCGAAACCGTTTCCATTGAGGTCAAGGATCCTTATGTAACCACCGGCTCCATGCTGACCCATTACTATGGCAACGGCGGCCTGGTGCAGATCCCTGCGGATCTGGATCTGACCGAGATCGGCGCCTTTGCTTTCTCAAATTACAATTATGTGGAAAAGAGCCCTGAGGAACTGGCATTTGACGATGCTGAGACCATGAAGCAATGGTTCATCGGTGACAACACCATTTCCAAGGTCATCATTCCCGAGGGCGTGGAGAAAATCAATGCATATGCTTTTGCCAACCTGACCGCCCTGGAAGAAGTGGTTCTGCCTTCTACGCTGGAATCCATCGAGTACGGCGCTTTCTACAACTGTACCGCGCTTACCAAGGTTACCTTCAGCGGTAAAAACAATCTGAAGATTATCAACCAGAACGCTTTTGAGCTGTGTAATCTGAAATCCATCGACCTGAGCGCAGTGTGCATCATTTCCGACTATGCCTTTGCTGGCAACCGGGAACTGAAAAAGGTCACCACTTCTGAGACCCTGCTTTCCATCGGCCAGTATGCCTTTGCCGGCTGTGAAAAGCTAAGCGATGTGAAGATCGTGTCTAATAAGGTCAAGTACGGCCCCTATGCCTTCACCGGCTGCTCTGCCCTGGAGAGTTTCTATGTGAATGCCGCAGTTCTGCCGGAGGGCATGTTCTATCAGTGTGAAAACCTGAAGAACGTTACCATCGGTCCCGATGTCAATGAAGTCGGCGAATTTGCTTTCCGGGAATCCGGCGTAGAAACTCTGGAGCTCAGCACCGACAACAAAACATTCCGTGTCTACGACGGCAAGGTGCTGCTGTCTGCCGACGGAAAGACTCTGGTGGCAGTTACTCCTGTTATCAGCGGTGAGTTCACCACTGACAATCTGGGCGGCGCACAGGTGACAGCCTTGGCCAACGGTGCTTTCTCCCACAATACCAGGGTCACCTCCGTTGTGCTTCCCAATGTTACCGTTCTGGGCGATTATGCCTTTGGCTCCTGTGAACGTCTGAAATCTGTGAAGCTAGGCGACCTTACCCACATCGGCGAATATGCCTTCTTCGAGACGGCCATCACCGAACTGCCCCATTTCACCGCAGATACCGTCATTGGCAAATATGCCTTCTCTTACACAGATATTGTTTCCGTTGTGATCCCCGATAATATGGTGATTGCAGAGGGCTTGTTCAGTGAATGCCTGAAGCTGCAGTCCGTTACGATCGGCGACAATGCCACCATTGGCGCTTACGGCTTCTTCGTTACCAAGGATCTGGTATTTACCGTGGACTACTACGTGGAAGACGGCACCCGCTACTATTACTACATCTTCTCCTCCGAGCTGAAGAATGTGACCATTGGCGACAATGCTGTCATTGGCGACAATGCCTTCGCCAATGCCGCCTCCCTGGAGAGCGTGAAGCTGGGTGAAAATGCCACCATCGGCTACATGGCGTTCTACAACAACGCAAGCCTCAAGGACATTGACCTCAGCAAGGCCCAGTCCATCGGTGACTATGCCTTCTCCGGTGACGTATACTACATCTGCTATGATGAAAATATGTCTGTTGCCGCGGCCAGCAAGGATGGATTCTATCTGTACACCTATCATGCACCCAAGCTTGTCAAGGCAGACTTGTCCAGTGCCACTTATGTGGGCAAGAACGCGTTCTCCTACTGCCGGGATATGACGGAAGTCACCTTGAACGATCAGCTGACAGAAATCTGCGAGTATGCATTTGCCGGCTGCATTAAGCTGGAGCGCGTCAACCTTTCCAAGGTGGTCACCATTGGGGATTATGCCTTTATGGAAACCGCCCTGGTGGCAGCGGACCTCTCTTCCGCTGAGAACGTTGGCCAGTATGCCTTTGTCAGCTGCAAGAGCCTCGTGGATCTGAACCTGAACCCCAATGGTACAAGTATGGGCGAGGGCACCTTCTCCTACTGCGAAAAGCTTAAGGATGTGAAGAACTTCTCCGCTGCACAGAACATCGGCAACTATGCCTTTGCCTACACCGCTATTGTGGAGGCTGACCTTTCCGGCGCGGTGACCCTGGGGGATCACGTGTTTATCAAGGAAACTCTGACTCCCTTCAAGGTCATCCTGGGCGAAAACCTGGTGTCCCTGGGCGACAATCCCTTTGCCATGTGCAAGTTGGAGCCCTTCAGCACCGAAGGCGTTGTGAACTTTAACGGTGTGGACTACACCGCTCCTGTTTATACCTACGATGTCAGCGCTACGGTGAAGGTGATCAATGGCTCGCTGTACTGCCAGGTACCTGCCGGTCTGGAACTCATCACCTTCGCAGGCAATAATTTGGCAGATGCCCATGTGGCTGACGGCACTGTCCGCATTACTTCCATGGCCTTCTCCGGAAGCGATGTGCAGATGGTAACCCTGCCTTACACCGTAAAATCTCTGGGCCACAAGGCTTTCTTCGACTGCAAGAAGCTATCTATGGTGGTCTTCCAGAGCTTTGAAGCGCCTATCCTGGAAGAGGAATTTGACCCCACCTACTACGAAACCTACGATCATATCCCCGGTACCGGTGACTACGGCACTTATGCCGATTATGACGGCAATGAGGTGCAGATCCTGGGTATGGGTCTGAATCCCTGGTATATGTGGAATGCCACCGGCGGTATGTACTCCAATGTGTTCTACGGCGCCAACTTCGTTGATTACATTGGCTTCGTGGAAGACAAGCTGGTGATGGTGCGGCCTGCCAACGGTCAGCACTATGACACCTACATTCTGGATATGTATTTTGACCTGACTGTTGACGGCGCTACCGCCGCTGATGACGTGACTCTGGCTGCCATCGCCGCCATCAACGCCATCCCGGACCGGGTCACCTATGAAAACCGTGCCATTGTGGAAGCTGCCCGCGCAGCCTACAATAAGATCGCTACCACCGAGCAGCAGGCTCTGGTCCTCAACTATGCTGACCTGGTGTCTGCTGAACAGCGTATCATCCAGCTGACTCCCGGTACCGGTGAGGAAATCCCTGAAGATCCGGAAGAACCCATCAAGACCATCCCCTGGCTCATTTGGTTGGTGATTGGCCTGGGCATTGCTGTTGTGGCAGTTGTGGTGCTCTGCGAGCGCGGCAAGGAAGCTAAGCAGAAAAAGCAAGCTGCCGCCGAGGCAGCCAGGAATGCGGAAGCAGCTGCTGCTTCCCAGGAAACCAGCGAAGAATAATCGCAAAATGGTGGGCAAGGCCCTGTGCCTTGCCCACCCCCGAGAAAAGGAAGATGCAGATCATGAATCTGAAGAAAAATATGGTGCTGACGGTGCTGCTTTTGGCAGCAACTTTGGTGCTTTGCGGCTGCAGCGGTGGGCTTGACCACTATGATCAGCTGGATGCGGAAGGGTATACTGTCAGCGTGAAATTTGATGCCAACGGCGGCGTTTTCACCACCAATACCTCCGTTATTGTAGACTCTTACGACCTTTCCAAGGCTCCGGTTTCCGGTGGCAAGGCGCAGATCGCCCTGTTGTCTCCGGACAATGCCCTGCGGGGCAACAATGCGTTCACTGCGGTGAACAACGGCTACTTCCTGGCCGGTTGGTACGCAGAGCGTACCGAAACCCTGGATGAAAACGGAAATCCTGTGGTGGTTTACGGCGAAAAGTGGGACTTTGCTACCAGCCGTCTGGAGCTGGATCCCAATGGTAGCTATGCCGCTTCCCAGCCGGAGCTGACCTTGTATGCCGCTTGGGTGCCCCTGTTCAGTGTGGAAATCTACGACTTGCATTCCGGCGAGTATGTCAATAAATTCACCTTCAATCCTGAAGACGGTACGGTTTTGACCCTGCCTGCCTGGAGCGAAGCCACCGGTGAAATGGATATGGCGTCCTTCCCCAAGTATAGCGGCCATACCTACAACGGCATCTATCTGGATGAAAAGGGTACAGAAGCTGTTACCGGCGATACCCTCCAACATCCCGGTGTGGTGGATTATACGAATGGGGCGGGCAAAGATACTGTGCTTAAGCTGTATGTGGACTTCCTGGAAGGGGAGTGGTTCCACATCTATAATGCCCAGCAGTTTAAAGAACACGCCAGCGTCAGCGGCAACTATGTGCTCCATGCGGATCTGGATTTCTCTGATGTGATCTGGCCTACCTCTCTGATGTACGGTAATTTCTCCGGCACTATCGAAGGTAACGGCCACACCATGGCGAATATTTCCATCACCCAGAACAATAACTCCAAAACCAACGCCGGTCTGTTCGGCGCTTTGGCGGAGGATGCCTCCCTCCAGGATGTATCCTTCCATAATATCACCTTCACCTTGAAGGCCGGTACCCGCGTTTCTGGCGCGGCCTACGGTCTGTTCGCCGGCACCATTTCCGATGGCGCCGGGATCGCAAATGTTTCCATCACCCAGAGTAAACTCCAGATCCATTCCGACTGTTATTTCGGCACCAGTGACTATGCTATTGGCCTGGTCTGCGGTATGGGCCAGAGTGATGCGGTGTCTGCCTGGGAAATTCAGTGTGTCGCCGTAGGCGATGCGCCGGAAACGGTGGTATTTACCGTTGATGGCAACACCGTCACTCTTTCGTAAGTTAAGTAACTGAAGCAAAAGGAGAAATAATTACATGAAAAAGCGCATCTTGTCTATGGTGCTATGCCTGGCTCTGTGCCTGGGTATGGTCTCCTCTCTGGCCGGCTGCAGCGGCAGCAACAACGTGGACGCTTTGGTCATCATGACCGAGCAGTTGGACGGTTTGTTTAACCCCTTCTTCTCCACCTCCGCACCCGACGGCACCATCGTGGCTATGACCCAGATCGGAATGCTGTCCTCCAAGTTCGTGAATGGCCAGGTGGAAGTGGCCTATGGCGACAACGAAGCCGTGGTCGTCAAGGACTATGATATCGTGGAAAACGATGACAATACCACTACCTACACCTTCGTTCTGAAGAACGGCATCCTTTTCTCTGATGGCCATCCTCTGACCATGGAAGACGTGCTGTTTAACTACTATATCTATCTGGACCCTGTGTATACCGGTTCTTCTACTCTGTATTCCACCGATATTCTGGGCCTTTCCGAGTATCGCACCCAGACTCTGGGCGCTGCTTCCGACGATTCCGACTCCCTGATCTCTTCCCAGGCTGCCTCCCGCGCCAAGAACCGTCTGAACGAACTGATCGACCTGTTCCGTGTTGAACTGAAGGCTTCCTCCACCAAGGAAGTGGGCTACGAAGCAATGAAGGAAGCTATTTTGGCTACCTCCATCAGCTCCGGCTACAAGGCTGCTATCTCCAATGATCCCAGCGAAGTTTCCAACCAGAATCTGCTGGCTGACTACGAGCTGGCTCTGAAGCTGTTCCGGGAAGAACTGGAGTCCGACTACACCAGTGCTCAGGAATCCTACACCGAAGCTCCTTACAAGGGCCACAGCGAGTTCGAAAATGAAATCTTCTGCTTCATGTACTATGAAGGCTATGTGGAGACCGAGTATGCCAAGGTCAACGGCAAGACCGACCGCGGCACCATCCTCTCCCTGACTCCCCAGTATCCTTCCACCATTACCACCATGGAAGCTGCTGTGGATTACATCTACAACGACAAGATCGCCCGTGAGCTGGATGTGATCCTGCAGTATTGGGCTACCGCTGGTGAGCTGACCAGTGAGTATACCGCCAAGGCCAAGGAAGTCATCCTGTACGAAAACGTTTCCGAAGACGGTGCTCTGGCAGTGCCCAATATCTCCGGTATCGTTTCTCTGGGTCATACTGAGGCTGCCGGCTCCGCTATTACCGTTAACGGCAATTCCTATACTGTCGCTTCCGGTCACAATGCCGACGGCACTGTCACCAACACCTCTGAGTACGATGTGCTGCAGATCACAATCGATGGCATTGACCCCAAAGCTATCTGGAACTTTGCAATCACCGTGGCTCCCCAGCACTATTATGGCGAGGGCAGCTCCGTTGGCGTGGACATCGCTAACAACAAGTTCGGTGTGGAGTTTGCTTC
>JAEIGA010008713.1_pt1 | contig 15354 bp, 21 predicted proteins | sample 9270691 | NCBI WGS metagenome assembly JAEIGA01 (sample SAMN17057246, study PRJNA624740) | gut metagenome | biome: biome; isolation source: fecal sample | host: Bos grunniens | place: China: Xizang | collected 2019
AAATGGATAATGAAAAATTGGCAACTGAGTTATTAAGAGAATTAAAAGCATCATCACAGCGATGGTTCTTTGCATTCATTACAATGTTTGTATTAGAGATAGCTACAATAGCTGGATTCTTATGGTACATATCATTACCAGTAGAAGAATCATATACTGTCACACAAGACGCAGACCAAACCGATGTAGAAAACAGTAGTTTGTCACAAAGTATCAAAGGAGAATAAGATATGGGAAAGACAAGCGCAAAGCAGACATACACGGCGTATAAGAGAAGGGCTACAAGAAGTAGAAAGCATAAAAGATAATCAACAAAGGAGTCAACATTAGGCACAGATGAAAAAGGCAATATCAATAATAGCATTGTTGGCACTTATGACTGTAGAGTTTATAGGTGCCAATTTTAATTGTGAGACAGAAAAAGCAGGGATAGTGGAAACAGAAGAACTACCAGATATATTAACAGATGCAGATTTAAGTAAACTGTATACTTGCAAACAAGATATAAGAAAGAAAGATAAAAGTATTGTGGAGGTGAGTTATGAAGATGCTAGATTATTATTGTGTATGAGTAGAGAAGAAGGCGGACCCACATTAGACGGACAGCTATGGAGCATGAGGACAATTCTTAATAGATTATGCAGTAACGAATTTCCGAATAGTGTGTATGATGTAATATCACAAGATGGACAGTTTGAAGTATTTTTAACAGGTAAATATGTAAATGCAGATGTAAACGCAAATAGTCATATAGCATTAGCTATGATAGAAGGTGGCTGGAATGATACACAAGGCGCACTATATTGGGAAGCAGATACAAATAGTGATGAATCTTGGCATAAGCAAAATCTTGAATATATAGCAACTGTTGAAGGCAATATATATTATAGATGATTAACTGTGGTGGCGGAATAGGTAGACGCACAATGACCAGTCAGTTCGATGCTGATAGTAACTTGTGGAATGGTGTAAGTGAGCATAAAGATGATTGCCATGTAAGGTGCAAATCCTTACCCACAGTAGATGATTCCTGAGTGATAAAATGGATTATACTTTGTTCGCCACACAAAGTTCCTACCTCTATAGAAAAAAGTTTAAGGTCGCACTTAAAACAATAAAGGTCGTTTACAAGCAGGAATGCCGCGAATATTAGTCACTGAATAAGCGGCGCAACAAAGGAGATAAGAAATGCCAGCATCAAACAGAACGATGATACATAAATTACAAACAGCAATAAATGAAAATGGCGGTTGTATATTGATAGATAGAGTACAGTTCTTTTCAGAAGAACAAGGAAGACCTATATCATTATACAAGATAAGCACTCCAGGCGAAGTGATGAAAAACGGAAAAAGGAAGAAAGATGAATTATTCTTAACTCCTTCACAGATACAAGTAGTATTATATCTCAGAGATTATTGGTATTGGATGCAAGGTAAAGAAATACCAACAGATAATGAGATGTGGAATGATATTAAAAAAGAAAAAGGAATTGAGTTCCCAACAGAATCTAAAAAAGAATCTTAAATCTAAAATCAGGATTTTAAATAATCAAGTATATATTATAATCTTAATAAGTAATCCAGGTAACTATTAACAAGTAAATAAAAAAGACAAAGGAGGGGCGGAACCATGTCAACAGAGAAAAAGGTAAATGTTGACACATCAAAAGCACAAGTAGAAAAGCCCGAAAAGAAAAACGAGAAAAAAGTAAAAAGAAAAACATTAGTAAAAGATGCTACAAAAAAGAAATCAAATTCATATAAAAACAGAGTATCTTATTCAACACATGATGGTCATAAGCTGACAGTAAATGAAGCAAAGTTTATAGATGTGTATGTAGAAACAGGTAACGCTCGACAATCAGTAATAGAAGCTGGATATCAGACAAAAGCACCTGGACAGTATGCACAACAGTTACTTAACAAACCTTATATTGCTGGAGAAATAGATTTCAGGCTCCAAAAACTTGAAGATGAAAAGATAGCAAGTGCAGATGAAATATTAAAGTTTTTTACAGGTGTGATGAGAGGAGAAATCAAAGACCAATTTGGATTGGACACTCCAGTAGGTGAAAGAATAAAAGCGGCAAACGAGTTAGCAAAGAGAAAAATTGACATCGTGAATAAGGTACAAGGTGGTAAAGACACAGCAGAGGTACGCATCACTCTTAATTGGGAGGGAATGTCAAATGACGAGAAAGAATCCAGTGATGGAGCAGATGAATGAGGAAAAGCGTGTACATTCATTAACATTGTATGTAGTATTTAGTATCATCGTATTATTAGTATATACAGTAATAGAACAAATATTATCTACAATGACAGGCATCTCACATGATATACTTACAACCTGTATATTTGCCGCATTCGGTGGGGAGATACTTGCGTGTGCGCTGATAAAGATATTTAAGTTGAAGGAAGCAGATAAGGACGAGATAGATGAATCAGAAGAAAAGTGGTAAGCCTTATGACTGTCATTGTTGGGTACCTTATCCTAATGAGCATCACAAACATAAGAATGGTAAATGGAAATGTGTTGATGATTATGAATGTGTAAGAGACTTATTACAGCCTTTAACAAATTGTTATGACCAGGCAACACATTGTAAGCGAAAGGAGAGAAAAGATGAAGTGGATAATTGATAATTGGTCATTACTTGTAGTATTAGGAATCATCGTAGCGTACATTTTTATATCAGGTAAAAAGTCTATCAAAGAATGGCTAGTATACGGTGTTATGATGGCAGAGCAGGAATGGGGTAGTGGAACAGGCAAGCTCAAACTGAAAGAGGTGTATGATGCTTTTGTAGCACGTTATCCTGTATTTGCAGTAATACTTCCTTTTGCAGTATTTAGTTTATGGGTAGATGAAGCACTCGTAGAAATGAGAAAGATTATAGAAAGCAACTTAGAGATTAAAGCTCACATCGTGATACCTGATAAGGAGAAATGATATGGCATATACGGCAGAGACTTTTTTAGCAGAGTTTAAGAAGTATTGTATAAACGATATGAAAACCTCAGGAATCCTTGCGTCCTTAACTGCGGCGCAAGGGTTTATTGAATCTAACAAAGGGAATAGCGGACTGACAGGAAAAGCTAATAATTTATTTGGAATAAAAGGTAGCTATAATGGACAGTCTGTGAACATGATGACAACAGAATATTATAGTGGTGTGAAAACAAGAGTAATGCAACCGTTCAGAAAATATCCTAGTTGGCAAGAATCAGTCAATGACCATTCATCAATGTTCAATCGTATGAAACGATATGAGAACCTACGAAACTGTCAGGATTATGAAGAAGCGTGCATCAATGTAAAGAAAGACGGATATGCAACAGCTCCTGATTATGCGCAAACACTTATTAAGAACATCAGACGCTATCAATTATGGCTATGGGATTATGAAGTCCTTAAGCTATATGCACCTGCAAAGCTTAGAACAATCAAGCAAGGAGCAGACGGTGGCGGAGTGTATCTATTACAAAAATTATTAGTAGCAAAAGGATATAAGCTCAGTTGTGATGCACAATTTGGTGGACAGACAGATTATGTGCTTAAAGCATATCAGCAAAAGGCAGGACTGACAGTGGACGGAGTATGTGGTCCAAAGACGTGGGCAAGCTTAAAGAAATAAAATCAACAAAGGAGCATCATGATTACAGTAACAGAAACACCTGAAATTAAAATAGATATGATAAATGTAATAGCACCTATTTATAGGACGCTATTTGAGGACATCATGCTACATAAGCATAGCAATTATACTTTGCCTGGAGGAAGAGGTAGTCTTAAATCCTCTTTCGTTAGCATCATGATTCCTCTATTGATAATCAATTATCCTAATACACACGCAGTATGCTTTAGACAAGTCGGAAATACAATCCAAAAGTCAATTTTTGCTCAGATAGTATGGGCAATATACAAGCTAGGACTAGAATCGTTATTTCATATACCAAAGAATTATTCTACTCCTATCGTTTACATTCCAACAGGACAGCAAATCATCTTTATGGGACTAGACGACCCTATGAAAGTAAAATCTATCAAACTTCCATTTGGCTACATCGCAATTACATGGTTTGAAGAGTTAGACCAATTCAGTGGGGAGGAAGCGTTGCGTAAGGTAACGCAGTCAACAAAGAGAGGTGGTAAGCTGTTTTGGGATTTCAGAACATTCAATCCGCCTATATCTAAGAACAATTGGGCTAATGAGTACGCAGAGGAGCAAGAATTTAAGAATGACGGTAGAGCAATAGTATTCAGGACAAATTACAAAATGGTTCCTCAAGAATGGCTAGGAGATGAATTCTTGTATGAAGCTGAGGACTTGTTAAGAAAGAATCCTAGAGCATACGAGCATGAGTACATGGGAATTGCAGTAGGTACAGGTGGAGACGTATTCCCTAATGTTTGTGAGCTTGATATGACAAAGCATCATGACGTGCTAGACGCTAATGGAAATGTATTGTATAGAACTCCTCTACTCAAAACATTTGATAACATACACAACGGTTTGGACTGGGGGTTTGCTATTGACCCAACAGCATTCAATAAATTGTACTATGACAGAAATCATCATGACGTGTATATATTTGACGAGGAGCATTTACACCAAAAGCGTAACAGAGAAATTTATGATATATTGTATGTAGAGGATAAGAAGTTGAAAAAGGATGAACTGATGACCTGTGATAGTGCAGAGCCTAAATCAATAGCTGACTTTAAATCATTTGGTGCATTTGTACGCGGAGCAGATAAAGGACCTGACAGTGTACGATATAGCATCAGGTGGTTTCAAGGCTTGAATCATATTTACATTGATAGACATAAATGTCCTGAGACTTGGAAAGAGTTTACGGAGTATGAGTATGAGCAGGACAAAGACGGTAACTTTATAAGTGCATTTCCAGACGCAAACAATCATCATATAGACGCTTGCAGATATGCACTTGAGGATTACTGGAAGAGGAAAGGAAATGCGTAATGGCTGAGCGTGAGATAGAGCGTTGGATAACTGTCAATGGAGTTCATGTTCCAATATATTCAGGTGAGACAGAGGAAGATGTCAAGAAGCGTGTAGAGAATCTACATGGCGAAAAGAAAGAGGAAAAGCCTAAATATCGTGATAATCTTGATTATAATGCCTTTGTAAAAGATAAGGAAAACTTTGCACGATTGAAACAGCAATATATGGAGCATCGTGGCGACAAGAGTTATGACGTAACAAAGGAAACATGGTATGAGACTAGACACGAGGAAGAGAATAAGCATCTACATGAAATGTCAGTAGAGGACGCAGTAAAGACATTAAGACAGAATATTCCTAGTAACGTGCATGAAGGCTGGTTTAGGTCAGCTAACAGTGAATACAAAGAAAAACTCATCAACTCAATCTTGCAGAATCCAGGAACTTTAAATGCAGGATATGCAATAGGCTATTATAACTACACTATGGGACAGCAAATCGTTGGAAACAATAAGCCAATGAGTTTTAGAGAATGGCTGACAACACCTCAGACAATGTATAGAGGAACACATGGACAAAGCACAATCAAATCTGACATCTTTAGTGCTTATACACCAAACAAAGCTATTGCACAAAAGTTCCTTAATGAATCATCAGGTGGTAAGCTTGAAACAATATCAATCAGACCTATTGATACATGGGGAAGCTATCAGACAACAGCGGAAGAGGAATATCTCATTCCTGCTAAGTATTTAAGGGGGTTGAAAAAGTCATGACAACACCAGAGATGCTTTATGTACTAGATAAACTAAAAGAATGTGTACAGATAAGAAGTCATAACCAGTGTACAAAAGATTGTGAGCATTGTTCCTGTCACATGGAACCTAGTAACGTGATAGATGCAATAGAGCGTATAGCTAATTTGATATTTAATATGGGTAAGCATTCAACAAAGAAGGATTTTTAAATGCAATCAATAGGACACACATATAAAAACATTCATCAAGTGTTTGACGATATGGAAAGATATTACTGTTTGGTATCGGAGAAGAAAGGAAAGAAGTCTCTGGTATCAAACAGTTTTGATGTCTCGTTTAAATATCTCAATGAATTATTTGAATACTATGGGAATACAGAACATAGGGTGAATTTCGTTGGAAAGCACTATTCCAAGCTTGATTTACCTCAATATGATAGTAACAACATAATACTAGCATTTAGTGGTGGAAAAGACAGTACAGCCTATGCCAAGCTATTAAAAGAGCTAGATAAAAATGTATACCTGTATCATGTACATAATATTAATGCAGTATATGACGAAGCATCACACGCACAGGCAATAGCTGATTATTTAGGATTGCCTATTTACTTTGATACTGTCAAGCTGTCAGGTCATCATGAGTGGATAGAACACCCTATGAAAAACATGATAATTGCTAATGGTGCATTACATTATGGAATACGAGAAGGCATAGGTACGCAGATAGCATTCGGCAATTATATTAACAGTACAGTGGAAAATGATAGCTTTGATTTCTGTGGTGGTGACGATATCGAGATGTGGGAAGCGTATGAGGAAATTATCACTGAGATAATACCTGATTTTCAAATACACATGAATCTGGATAATCTAGGAGATACGCTTGATTTAGTATGCAAAGATAGAGAATTGCTGAATCTTACACAATCATGTATTGGAAGAGCTGGATTGCGTGAATATAACAGACAACGTATAAAGTCTAAGTATGACATAGAGTTGCCGCTTAATCGTTGTGGATATTGCTATAAGTGTTGTGTGGAATATATCTATATGGCAGACCATGATTTGATAAAATACGATGAACGTTATTACAAGAATTGTATAAGATTACTTAGGAAAAATATTGAAAAGGAATATGGCGAAACTCCAGATATAGAGCTACTTTGGAACAGGTTCTTCTTTTACGATATTTCAAAATCTAAGTTGCAAAATATTTCAGGTTGATTTATAATGCGTTATACAATTTTATAAGGAGACAGAGATGAGCGAAAAGAAATATAGTAATTGTCTAAAGCTCACACAGCAATTCAGATTTTGTCCTAATGCGTTCAGAGTAGACACATACAAAGGTTGTGACTTCGGTTGTAAATACTGTTTTGCTAATGCAGATGCAGAGAATTTCAAGTCCTCTAAGTATGAATCCTTCAAATTAGCAGATTTAAAGCAAGTAGAGAATACTTTTAAGAAAGCATTTGAAACAGACTTTAATGGCGATAATTTGAATGTAGAATTATTACGACATAGAGTTCCTTTGCACTGTGGCGGAATGGCAGACCCTTTTCAGACACGAGAATGGTCAGCGCATCAGACATACAAGCTGATTGAGCTATCTAATAAGTACGATTATCCTATTGTATTCAGTACGAAAACAAGTCACTTGCAACATGAGTATTTCGATATACTCAATCCGAATTTACACGCTTTCCAAATATCTATGATAGGTTGGACTGATGAGTTCGTGAAAACATGGGAATTAAATACTCCTACTGCAAGTGCAAGGCTAGCATTCTTAAAAGAGCTACGAGCAAAAGGATTTTGGTGCAGTATACGCTTACAGCCTTTGATATCTTTGAAAGAATCAATTCTATTATTAGAACAAGCGCAAGATGCACCTAGCTATGTGACAGTAGAGCATTTAAGACTACCCACTCCTCATGTATCATTATTCAATGAGTTTATAAAGTGCTACGAGAATAAAGAGGACATAGTGAATCAAGCTAGAATGTTTAATGTAGCAACTTATAAAAAGAAGGAGAACATTGAGGAACTAAAGAAAATAGCGCATAAATATGGATATAAGATAGGTGTAGGTGATAACGACCTTCATTATTTATCAGAATCAAGATGCTGTTGCGGCATAGATTGTATCAATGATAAATTTGATAATTATTTGAAATACAATATAACCTACATGAGTACAGGAAATTTCAGTGACGAGGACTTATGGTATCCTAAGTCTAATTGTAAATCTGTAATGAATCAGAAATTATATAGTCACAAGAAATTTGTAGGATATGAGGATTTGTTAAAAGAATATCTGACAAAGCATGATGTATTAGATTCTAAAAATAAACGCAAGATAGAAAAGCAGGTATTCAAAATAGCACAAAAGTCTTTATTTTAATTTGAAAAGTGATATAATCTATATGTGTAATTACATACGATTTTATCCGACAACATCATGTACATGAAAGGAGAAAAGTATTATGGCAAGTTCAGGAGGAGGCGGCGGAAGAGCCGTATCAGCAGGAAGAGCAACTTCACAGAGAGCTACTGGAAGACCAGCTCCAGTTAAGCCAGCTCCACGTAGAGTAGCTATGCCAAAGCCAGGCCCAAATGGTACATATCGTACTACAGCGGCAGAGTTTGAGAGAGCTACTGGTAGACGTGTAAGACGTGGAAGATGATAAGTTTTCAAAAGACTTTATAAAAAACACATTCGTCATATTTCTTGTGGCGAGTGTGTTTTTTATTGTGGATTTTTATGATATAATCAAGCTAACATAGTGTGTTTGTAAAGGAGCTGGTTATGTCTATCTTTTCAAATATCAGCGCAAAAATAAAGGAGATTTTTCGGGCGATGTTAGGTGCAAAGACTATTGAAAGCAAATTAAACGTGGCAGTTGCGATGTCACCTGAAATGGAAAAAGCTATCAGTGTGTGGAATGTGCTTTACAGAAATAAAGCTCCGTGGTTGCATGAGCCTGATGAAGACAATCCAATTCGTATTGTATCACTTGGACTTCCTTCGATGATAGCAAGTGAAAAAGCTAGAACTGCATTATTAGAGTTTCAATCTGAGATTACAGTTCCTACTGAGGAAGTAGAAGTGCCTAATCCTGAGTATAAGAATCCACCTGATATGGAGCTTAATAGGTGGGGACAAGAAGTTCCTAAAGTAGTATCTCCTACGATTACAGAGGAAAAGCCTAAGACAGATGGAGCTAGAGCGGAGTTTCTTAATGAGCAATATAAGAAGCTAAAGCGTCATTTGAGAAAGCAACTTGAATATGGAGTTGCATTAGGAGGTCTTATAATCAAACCGTACTACGTAGAAACTACTAATGACGATGGAACAGTAGCACCTACAATTGAGTTTGATTTTATACGTGCAGATTGTTTCTTCCCACTTGCGTTTGATGCTAACGGCAATATTACAGAGGCCGCATTTATCCAGCCTAAAGTAGATAAGGACGTTATTTATAGAAGGCTTGAATATCATAAGTGGGCAAACAATACTATAGAGATTGTAAACAAGTGTTATAAAACAACACGAGCAAATCTACAGACAGTGCCTACTGATGAAGAAGATTTAGGTAAAGAAGTATCACTTAAGGAAGTTCCTGAGTGGGCAGAGCTAGAACCTAAGACAGTGATTCATGATGTAAGTAGACCACTGTTTGCATATTTCAAAATGCCTGAGGCAAATACTGTAGACTTAACAAGTCCTCTAGGCGTATCAGGATATGCTAGGGCAGTAAATCTTATAAAAGACGCTGATATGCAGTATTCAAGATTGCTTTGGGAATATGAAGCAGGCGAGATGGCATTGAATGTAGATAGAGATGCATTCCAATGGCTGAGTGATTCAGAGGATACTGATAAAGGTAGAAGCAAGCTTCCTACAGGACAACAGCGTTTGTATAGACAGCTTGACGTAAACCAGGAAGAGCTTTTCCAACCATTTGCACCTGCTCTTAGAGATTCAGCATATAGAGACGGACTTAATTCAATACTTATGAGAATTGAGGACGTAACAGGTCTATCAAGAGGAACACTTTCAGATGCAAGTGCAGAGGCTAGAACAGCTACAGAGTTGAAGATATTAAAACAACGTAGCTATCAAGCAAACTTGGATATTCAGCATAATCTTGAGGACGCATTGAAAGACGCTATATATGCCGCTAATGTGCTTTGTTCACTGTATGCAGTAACTCCTGAGGGAGAATACGATGTATCATTTGAGTGGGACGATTCTATATTAGTTGACGTAGATATGGAGCTTGCAAAGCGCATTCAGCTTATGCAAAACGGTCTTACAAGTAAGTTAGAAGTAAGACAATGGTACTTCGGAGAGACTGAGAGACAGGCAAAGGAAGCATTACAACAAATAGCGGATGAAAGTGCTACAGATGCAGAGAATGATTTAATGAACCAGGAACAATTCATGCAGAATAAAGGAGAAAATATATGATAACAGCTTTGTTGCCATATCTTCAAACTTTTTTAGCATTTGGTAATTTAATCATTATGTTGTGGGCGTTAAAGACATTTTTATCTAAACCGCATGATTCTCTAGCTGATGAAATCAAAAGATTAAAGGATGAAATTGCAAAGCTTAATCTAACTATTGAGAATATGCAAAAATCATTAGATGCAAGTCATGAAAAACACAGAGAGCAGGACAGGACTAATAAAGTTTTTAAACGAGTGTTTATTTTACTTGCCAATTTTGAAGTAGCATATTGCCGAGAAACAGGATTTGAGCATACGGAAGATTTGAAAGAAGCTAAGAGAGAATTGGAAGATTATTTAGCAGGTGATTGATATGTTATCTGAAAATGCTATTGAAAATCTTACAGAACCAATAGTGCAAAGACAACAAAAGATAGATGAGTTCATAATTGAGGCTATCTGTAGCAAGATAAAGGCTATAGGTAGTCTTTCTTCTAGTGATATATATAAACTGACACGCATCTTACAAATGGGTGCTGACGTTCAATTGATAAATGAGGAAATAGCTAGACAAACAAGTTTACAAGTAGCAGATATTAAGAGAATCATAAAAACAGTAGCATCGGACAATTACATTGATGCTAGACGATTCTATGATTACAGAATGCGACCTTATATACCTTTTGAACAGAATACAGAGTTACAGAGACAAGTCCAAGCAATTGCAAATCAAACAGCTAACACGTATACAAATCTTTCAAAGAGTACAGGATTTATGATACGTGATTTATCAAATCCAAGCGTTTTAAAGCCTACTCCCCTAGCACAAGCATATCAAAGTATTATTGACGAATCAGTGCAAGCGGTACAAGCTGGAATCATTGATTATAATACCGCTATGAGAAGAACAGTAAAACAGTTAGCAGATAGCGGAGTTCGTTACATCACATATTCTACACAAAGCGGAAAAGCATATACGCAAAGAGCGGATACCGCAGTACGTAGAAATATTTTAGATGGCATAAGAGTTATCAATCAGGAAGTACAGAATCTTGTAGGTAAAGAGTTCGGAGCAGACGGAGTGGAAATATCAGTACATGAGAATCCTGCTACAGACCACGCAGAAATGCAAGGTCATCAATATTACAATGTAGAATTTGATAAAATGCAATCAGGACAAGACTTTGAGGACGTACAGGGAAGAAAGTATACAGGCTTTGAAAGAGCTGTAGGAACATTGAATTGTAGACACTTTGCATATTCTATTGTAGTAGGAGTGAAAAGTCAGAATTTCAGTGATGAACAGTTACAACAGATTTTAGAAAGAAACGAGAAAGGCTATACACTTCCTAACGGTAAGCATCTGACTATGTACGAGTGTACGCAATATCAAAGACAAATGGAAACTAAGGTACGTGCGTCTAAGGAAGGACAGATGGCGGCACAATCAGCAGGAAATTATGAACTAGCAAGATACTATCAAGCTAAAGTAAGCAAGTGGAGTAAGGAGTATCGAGCCTTTTCTAAAGCTTGTGGATTATCTGTACGAAAAGATAAAATGGCAGTTAGCGGATATCAGAGAATATCAACGAAAAAGTGATGAGCAAGTGTTTACAATTTATCCAAAACATCTTATAATTTTAATTGAGGAATGACCTCAATGGTGTCCTCCTTTGTTGAGATTCGCTAGTAGTTAATGTTGTCAGCCGTGTCAACCGCTTAACTACTAGCGGTTAAAAGGAGTACAAGATGACCATAATAGCAGAAATGCTTTTATGATATAGTCTAGCCTAAAGACATATAAAGAAAGGCAGAATGAGCGGAAACTGTAATCCGCATATACAAATAACAGATATAAACATTCTAGGAGGAATAAGTACCATGAAAATTGAGGACATTTTCAAAGATGCACCAGAAGGAAAACTGACTTTAGAACAGTTCAATGAGGCTGTAGCTAAAGGAAATGCTAAGTTTGTAGACTTAGCGGAAGGCGGCTACGTATCACAGATGAAACATGAATCTGAGGTACAGAGTAAGGACGAGCAGATTAAAACTCTCCAGGATACACTTACTCAAAGAGATACCGACATAGCAGATATCAAGAAACAGCTTGAAGATGCAAGTAAAAATGACGGTGAAAAATTGTCGGAAGTATCTACTCAACTTTCTGATTTACAGAAAAAGTATGAGGAAGATACAAAATCGTATGAAACAAAGTTATCAAATCAGGCTAGGGAATTTGCTATCAAGGAGTATGCCGCTGACAAGAAGTTTACAAGTAAAGCGGCTAAAGAATTTTACATTAAGTCTATGACAGAATCAGAAGATGTAAAGTTCAATAAAAAGGGACAGCTCGTAGGAATGGAAGATTTTGATTCAGACTATATGACAAATAATGCAGATTCATTTGTTGTAGACCCCGCTCCTGAGCCTCAGCCCGAGCCACAACCAGATGCACCAAAGCCTAGCTTCGGAGCACCTACTCCAGGCCCAAATCCTACTCCTGCTAAGCCTAGCTTAACAGAAATGATGAAGGCAAAGAATGATAATCCTGATATGCAAGTATCATTCTGATTAACTCAAAATCTATCTTATAAGAGAGGAGAAATATTATGCCACATTTTGATTCTAAACTTTTTAATGGCGAAGTGTTTCAGAGATACGTTGACCGTATTCCTAACACAAAACTGAACGAGCTTGTACGTTCAAGCGCAATCAGACAGAGACCTGACCTTGCTCAGGCTATGGCAGACCAAGTAGGTGGAAACTATCTTACAACTCCACTTCTCGGACTCATCAGTGGTTCTACACCTAAGAACTATGACGGTGTTACAAATATCACCGCAGAGAATACAAAGACATTCTCACATTCAAGAGTTGTTGTAGGTCGTGCGCAGGCATGGACAGAGAAGGACTTCTCTTACGATATCACAGGCGGCGTAGACTTCATGGAGAATGTAGCTCAACAGGTATCAGAGTATTGGGACGAAATCGACCAGGATACAATTATTGCTATTCTTGAAGGTGTGTTCTCAATGACTGACACAGCAGGTGCTAAGTTTGTTGACAAGCATACTTCTGATGTAACAGGAGTTACAAATAGCGAAGGCAAAGTAGGTATCATGGATGGAACTACTATGAACACAGCTATGCAGAAGGCTTGCGGCGACCACAAGGCAAGATTCTCACTTGCTCTTATGCACTCTAAGGTAGCTACAAATCTTGAGAACCTCAAGCTTCTTGTATACCTCAAGTACAACGATGCAAACGGACTCCAGAGAGACCTTTCAATCGGAACACTCAATGGCAGACTTGTTCTTGTAGACGATTCAATGCCTACAAAGAAAATTGAAAAGACAGCAGGTGTTTACGAGGTTACTCTTTCAGGAACATGGGCCGCTGACGATGTACTTACAATCGACGGTGTTGATTACACTGTTGTTTCAGGTTCAACAAGTGCTTCCGCTATTGCTTCTGCATTCGCTGATGCTTATGACGGAACAACTTATACTGTAGAAGCTTCAAGCTCAAAGCTTACATTTACAGAGACAGAAGGAAACTTCGGTTCTGGTGAGCCTGATGTAGAAGTTGAATCTACAGCTGGTAAGGCCGCAACTGTTGTAGCTACAGAGCCTGTAGTAGAGACAGCATATATTACATTCGTACTCGGCGATGGCGCTATCGAGTATACAAACTGCGGTGCTAGAGTTCCTGCTGAAATGGACAGAGACCCTAAGGTTAACGGCGGTGAAGATACTCTGTATTCAAGACAGAGAAAGTGCTGGGCTCCATACGGTATCTCCTTCACAAAGAAGCAGATGGCAACTCTTTCTCCTACAAGGGCAGAGCTTGCACTCGGCAAGAACTGGGAGCTTGTAAACAGCAACGATGGCGAGGACATTGAGTATATCAGCGATAAGGCTATTCCAATCGCTCAGATTATCTCACTCGGCTAATCAAGTCATTTCATATAGGAGGCGGTGGATTCTATGTATTTAACTTATACTGACTATCAGAATATGGGCGGTACATTAGATGAAACCGCCTTCAATGATTTTGAATTTGAAGCGGAAACAATCATAAATTGGTATACTTTCAACAGACTAAAGAAAGATACTACATATCCTGATGAATTGGGAAAATGTATGTATGCTCTTATCAAGTTAGCACAGGAGAAACAAGTGGCATTGTCGCCTGGAGAATCTGCAAGCGGCGAATCTGTTGAAGGTGCAGGCGTTACTATAGCGTCAAGGTCAAACGATGGTGTGTCAATCAGCTATAACGTAATGAGCGCAGGTGAATTATTTAAGAGCTTGAAAGACGAGATGAAGGAAACAGTTCAGAGGTATCTGAATGGAGTTGTGAATGAGCTAGGAAGGAAAGTTCTTTATAGAGGACTTTATCCAGGTGAATAAGATGTCATATCCAATTTGGTGGGATACAACGCTTACAATTTACAATCAATATAAAGACTCTCAGACACGAGTAGTTACGTGGTTTAGAACTGTTGTTACTAATTGCTTTTGGAAGTACACAGGAAACAAGGTAACTATTGCACAAGTAGAATTAGATACTAGCTCTACATTATGCAGAATTCCAAAAGATTCCAGATTTCTTGAAAGATACTTATGGGAGCAACTTCCCAATGACCAAATGTCTAATCATTTTACACTAAGTCCTGGCGATATTATCGTAAAAGGAGAGGTAGAGGAAGATATAGACGAATTGACACAAGGGCATAGGTCATCAGATTTTATTGCTAAATACAAACGCTTACAAGGATGTATTGAAATTAAGTCATGGACAGACAATACAGGCGTAGGTAGAAACGATAAACACTACTATGTAATAGGTGAATAATGTGTCTAACTCTAGCTTTGTTAATGTAACTGCAAAAATAAATGATGCGGCTATTCAAGAGAAGATTAACAATCTCTGTGACGATGCAACAATGCTGGAAATACACAATCTGTTGGCAACAATGTGTGACCCTTACGTGCCATTCTTAGAAGGTCCTCTTTCACAGACAATCGAAGTTACACCTGAGTTTGTGAGATACACACAACCTTATGCACACTATCAATATTATGGCGAAGGCTTCAATCATACACTTGAACATCATCCTTTAGCAAGTGCAAAATGGGACGAAGCTATGTTAAGAGATAAA
>JAEIGA010008714.1_pt1 | contig 15353 bp, 17 predicted proteins | sample 9270691 | NCBI WGS metagenome assembly JAEIGA01 (sample SAMN17057246, study PRJNA624740) | gut metagenome | biome: biome; isolation source: fecal sample | host: Bos grunniens | place: China: Xizang | collected 2019
CGGTCTTGCAGTGTGAAATCGCACAGTATCTTTATAACAAACAAGGTGCTGAAGGTGAAGTAAGTCACGATGAAAACGGCATAAAACGCACTTATGAAGGTGGCGGCATTCCTCAGTCAATGTTGAAAGGCATTGTGCCTTACGGCAAGGTGATTGTATGAGATGTATGAAGAGAAATGGCAGATGTTTTTACTATGCACTCTTTAAAGAAAAAGTCCCCCTCGTGGATGAGGAAGACAACGAAACGGGCGAGTATAAGATAGTTTACACGCAGCCCAAGAAGTTTCACGCTAATATTTCGGCTGCGACAGGAGAAGCACAGACACAGCAGTTCGGGAGTGCTGTTGATTATGACAGAGTTATTGTCACAGACAATATGAACTGTCCTATTGATGAGCATTCCGTCTTGTGCATTGACAGTCCCCCGAAATATGATGAGGAAGGTTTCCTTATTTATGATTACATAGTAAACAAGGTTGCAAAGAGTTTGAACTCAATCTCTTATGCGGTAAGCAAGGTGAAGGTTTCGTGAAAATAAAAGTTTCCTTAGGTAATATTGACGATGCAATAAAAGCTATCGAGCAATACGAGAAAAACCTTGAAAAGAAGCGAAAAGTCTTTATGGAACGCCTTGCATCGATTGGTGTTGACACTGCAAAGGCCAGCTTTAAAACGGCAAAGTACGATGGTGATAACGATGTTATTGTCAGCGAACCTGTTTGGATAAATGACAGTAAACTCGCTTTCTCGGCGACGGGCAAGTCAGTGTTGTTCATCGAGTTCGGCACAGGTGTTCATTATTCTTCCGAAAGTCACCCGAAAGAAGCCGAGTTTGGTTTCTCTCGTGGTACTTATGGCCATGGTCTCGGTAAACTGGACTCTTGGCGGTATGAAGGTAACCCCGGGACCAATGGTGAAATAATCACCGAAGGTAAGCACAAGGGCGAGATTAAAACTCATGGTAACCCCGCAAACCGCTGTATGTATGAAGCAGGAAAAGATATGCGAAAGCAGATAAAGGAAATTGCAAAGGAGGTATTCGGCAGTGATTGATATTGAAAGCGATGTCTTCACAAGAGTGAAGCGAGATGCACTAAAAGCATTTCCTAAGCTCAGTATGAAGGGTGAAGAGATAAGAGTGCCTTCAGAATTTCCGTGTGCTAGTCTTGAGGAGATAGACAATGTCTCTTATGACAAGACGGTAGACAGCTATTCAAACGAGAATCACGCAGAAGTTACTTTTGAGCTTGCTGTGTGGTCAAACAAAACAAGCGGAAAGAAGTCAGAGTGCAAGAAGATATTTGCTCTTATTGACGGTTTAATGCTTGATATGGGTTTCACGAGGATTATGAAGAAACCCCAACCTATTGAAGACTCATCGGTGTACCGCCTTATTGGCAGGTACCGTGGTGTGGTCGATAAAAACAAAAATATTTACAGGAGGTAAATTATGGCTAGTTCAACTTACAAAAGCTTTTTGATGTACAAAAAAACTAGCGGTACCGGTGACTATACCAAGCTTGTTGATATTAAGGATTATCCTGACCTTGGTGGTGCCCCTGAAATGCTTGAAACAACCACTCTTTCAGATGGTACTCAGACTTATACTCCCGGTATCCAGTCTATCGACGCCATGTCATTTGCTTGTAATTATGACGAAGCAAAGTACCGCGAAATCAAAGGACTTGAAAGTGATGAGCTCTTGCTCGCAGTGTGGTTTGGTGGCACAGAAAACGCGGATGGTACAGTTACTCCTACCGGCATAGATGGCAAATTTGAATTTAAAGGTAAGGTTTCAGTGTTCGCTACAGGTGGTGGCGTAAATGAGGTTCGTGGTATGACAGTAACCACCGCTCCTTCCACTACTATTAAATTAGCTACAGAATCTTAAGAGGTACATTAAATGGCAAAGGCGATTAACTTTGAATATAACGGTGTGCCGTATGTTCTTGAATTTACAAGAGAAACGGTATCAACTATGGAAAAACAGGGTTTTAATCTTGATGATATAGATAATAAGCCCGCAACAATTATCCCTACTCTTTTCGCAGGAGCTTTTATGGCGAATCATAAACACACAAGCAAGAAAATCATTGATGCGATTTATGAAAAGCTCACCAACAAGCATGACTTAATAGTTCGCCTGGCGGAAATGTACAATGAGCCTATTGAGACTATGCTTGCAGACAAAGAGAGTGAAGAGGGAAACGTAGAATGGGGAACGAGCTGGTAAGTGACTCGCTTACCCCTCAGGGTGGCGAGCAAAAAAACTCGACCACCCTTTCTTATTATGAGACGTTCTTAGAACACTTACCCTACTATCTTTCTATTGGTATGTCTTATGAACTTTATTGGAAAGGTGATTGCGCGCTAGTCAAAAGTTACAGAAGAGCAGCTGAGCTGAGCAATCAGAAGAAAAATCACGAGCTGTGGTTACAAGGTCTTTATTTTTATGAAGCCTTATGCGATGTTGCTCCAATACTCAGACCTTTCTCTAAGGCAACTAAACCAAACCCTTATCCGACAGAGCCTTATTGTTTGACGGAAAAAGAGTCAGAGGAAAGAAAAGAAAGAGATGAACGCCTCAAATACGAAGATGCAAAAATTAAAACTGCGCTTTGGGCTGAAAGGTTCAATGCACAGTTTGTTAAAGGAAAGGAGGAATAAATGATGGATAACACTATTGATAGCTTAGATATAGAAATATCATCAGAAAGTAAAGATGCTGTATCCAATCTTAAAAAAGTTAAGGATGTTCTGTCGAAAATAAAGACAGCAAGTGATGACACGGGCATAGCAAAGGTAAGAGACGAGCTTAAAGGAATTTCAGAGCTTAACTTCTCAAACCTCAATCCGCTTGTCAGTGTGCTTGATAAGGTCAAAACCAAAGGCAAAAAAGCTACTGATGAAGTTAAGAGACTTAATGATGAACTTGCGAAGTCGGGGAACGTTAAGGTTGACACATTTGATGACGGTGTCGATTTCAAAACCTCGAGTGTTGACACTGAGAATATGAAAGTTGCTAAGTCCACTGGGCTTATTAAGCAGGGCTATGAAAAGGCTCGAGCAAGTGTACTTAAATTACGCGATGCCGTGAAGTCTACGAAGAAACATAATATAAGCATCGGTCAACTTTTTCGGCAAGTTGTAATGTTCGGTGGTGCTTTCAGGCTTTTCTCAATGGCAACAATGGGTGTCAGCGAAGGTCTCAAAAACATCGCGCAGTATAGCAACAAAACATCCGCCAATATGGATAAGCTTTCAACTATGAGCCTTAAGCTCAAAAACTCGATAGGCGCAGCTCTTTATCCGGTTATTGTCGCTCTTATTCCTGTATTGCAGACGGTTACAGATGTAATCACACGTGCATTAAATGCTTTTAATATGTTTGTGTCGGCTCTCGTAGGCGAAGATTCGTACTTGAAAGCTACTGATTATCTTGATAGCTATGCTGACAAAGCAGGTGAAACTGCATCGAAGATAAAAAGATATTTCGCAGGTTTTGACGAGATAACTGTAATCGGCGACAAGTCTTCCGCTGGTGGTTCTGATACACCTAATTACAGCGAGATGTTCGAATCTGCAGAAATTCCTGAGAATATCAAAAACATTACCGACAAGATAGCCGAGTTAATATCATCTCTCAAGATATCGTTCAACGACGTGTTTGTTGATTGGGATGGTGTTACAGGCGAACAGATAGCCTCTAAGGTTATAACCGGTGTAGGTGGATTAGTTGGTGCTGCATTAGGCTTCACAATTGGCGGTGTACCGGGCGCCATTAAGGGTGCATTAGTCGGTGCTGGGTTAGGCCTTACATTCTCCTCTTTGATATTCGACCACGATGGTAAAGTGAGCAAGGAAGAGATAGCAAAGATGACATACAGTGCGGTGGGCGGTCTTGCCGGAGCAGTCCTTGGTGCAATGACAGGCAAGTCTCTTAAGGGTGCTTTAGTTGGTTTCTCGGTGGGTTCTGCGTTAAGTCTGATTGTTTCCGAGCTCACCTTTGATGGTGATGGTAAACTCAGTAAAGATGAAATAGGCAATATGATTTCAACTGCGGTTTTGAGCCTCGCAGGCGGACTTATCGGTGGACTTTTGGGCGGTGTCCCCGGTGCTATTGTAGGCTTCTCTGTTGGTACAGCTCTTTCATTGTTGGTCAATCACTTCACCTTAGATTGGGGCGAGGTTGGTAGTAGCATCAAAGACAACTATGAAAAATTTAAGATAACTTGCAGCGACCTTTGGGACGAAACCAAAGAAAGTTTCGCTTTTGTCGGTGATGTTAAGGCAACCCTTACAACTAAGATTACCGAAGCGAAAGACAGTATGCGCGAGAAGATTTCAAAAGCGTGGTCTGACATCAAGACAAAAACATCTACATTGACATCCAACGTCAAGGAAGCTAAGGATAGCCTTAGAGAAAAAGTTTCAAAGTCTTGGTCGAACATTAAAACAAAAACTTCTACATTGACCGCAAAAGTCAAAGAGGCTAAAGATAGTCTTAGAACAAAAATCTCTACATCTTGGACTAATATCAAGACAAAAACCTCTACCCTTACAGCCAAGGCGGTTGAGAACGGAAAAACTAAACTTGCAACTATTAAGAGCTATTGGTCAAGCATTGGTAGCAAGACCGCAGAGCTTTCTTTGACAGTAAAAGACAAGGTTACAAGTATTGTAAGAAATGTTTGCACAAAGATAGTTAATACACTCAATAAGTTTATTACAGCCATCAATAAGCTTCCTGGTGTAGATGTTTCCCTTATTCCTGCTCCCACCTTTGCTCAAGGTGGTTTCCCGACAACAGGGCAGATGTTCGTAGCTCGTGAAGCAGGTCCCGAACTTGTCGGTACCATCGGTGGTAGAACCGCTGTAGCCAATAATGACCAAATCGTTGCAGGTATTACTGCCGGTGTTGAGAGTGCAAATGCTCGACAAAACGCACTTCTCGCTGAGCAGAACAGTCTTCTCAGACAACTTCTTGACAAAGAGTTTACTGCTGAGGTTACCACAAATTCAATCGCAAACGGACTTAACCGAAAAAATATTCGTGACGGCAGAACAACCGTGCCGGTAGCAGGATAAGGAGGGAATTATGGCAGATTATAACCCTATAAAAACCGTTGATGACTATACAATTCCCTCTCCGAGCTCGTTTCAGTGGGAGATGGAAGATTTATCCGACTCTTCCGCAGGGCGTACGGAAGACGGCAAAATGCACAAAAATCGCATAGGTAGCAAGGTTGCCATTTCTTTGTCTTGGCAGAACATTTCAACCTCCGCCGCTTCTCAGGTACTCAAGAGATTTAATGCTGAGTATGTGTCGGTAAACTACCTTGACCCTCAGGTTGGCGGTTATACTACGAAGACATTTTATGTGGGCAACCGCACAGCTCCTATGTACAATTCACAGCTTGGTCTGTGGAGCAATGTATCATTCAAAATTATAGAACAGTGAGGTGGTGACATATGTATTCTATTTCTGATGAACTCAGACAACGCTTTGAGCAAGGAGAAAGAAAAACTGCGAGAGTAACCATTGGCAACTATGCAGTCGACAAAACAATCACCGAAGCTGATATTGTGTCAAACGGTTTGTCTATTGACAGATATTGTGTCACTGGCAACAAAATAGAGATAGGCTCGGCGGTAGCTGCTGAGCTATCTCTTGTGCTTGATAATTCTAGTGGCAAGTTTGACGGCATTGTATTCGAAGGTGCACAGCTTTTTGTTGAAATCGGTATTGCAGGTGATGAAAGCAGTTATATCCCTTGTGGTAGGTTTACCGTTGACGAACCCCCTCGCAACAACACTCGCATAAGTCTTAAGGCGCTCGACTATATGATGTTGTTTGACAACAAGGCTGATGTAAGCAAGCTTAACTTCAGTAACGCAGAAGCCTTGGTAAATGGCGTTTGTAGCGAGTGTGCAGTAGACTTGTCAAGTAATGTCGATTTTACTAAGTTTGCGAACACAAACATCGAGCTTTCAGAACCAACAACAGAAGTCACTTATAGACAGCTCTTGCAGTGGGCTTGCGAAATTCTCGGCGTGTGCGCTTATATGGACGGAGTGGGTGAGCTGATGCTTGCTTGGTACTCTGATGACATTAATGCAACTTTCGACCCCTCTGTCAGGTATTCGGGCACAATGCACGAGGCGGACATCAAGATAAGCGGTGTCACTATCAAGAAAGGTGACTCCGACATTACTAAAGGCACAGCAAATGATGTAGTTCTTATCATCGAAAATAATCAGCTTATTGATGGCAATCTCGAGAAGATTAAAGCTATCGCTGAGGGCGTTCTCGCGAAGACAGGTGGTTTCACATATCGTCCGTTTGAGTGTTCTTGTCTGCCTATGCCATATCTTTATCCTCTTGATAAGGTTGCATACACCTACAAAGACAAAGACGGCAAAGATGTGAGCTTTTACAGTGTTATCACAAACCACACATTTGGTCTCAATACCACATCGTCTTTCGCAGCCAAAGGTGAAACTGCACAGCAGAAGAATTACTCGAAGTCAAAAGGTGTAACCAAGGCGGAAATCGATGCGGCGGTTGCAGAAGCTATGAAAGGCGTTAATCTTGAGACAGACCGCTTCTATGTTATGTACTCAGCTTACCCAAACGGCAGGCTCAATGGCGAAGAAAATGGGGAAATAAGCTGGAGTAACACGGCTGAGGCAGATACTCAGTATCTCGGCACTTGTGTGACGAGTAACAAAACGCAACCGGGCAACCCTGACGAGTACAATTGGGTTAAAATTGGTGGCAAGAATGGCGCACCGGCAACGTCGTATCATATGGTAGTCAACACAAGTGTTATAAAGAAAGACACAAATGGAGTTCTTTCACCAATGTCTGTAACATTTTCTGCGATATCTCAAACTGGACTTGAAGCTCCTGTTAGTTGCAAGTGTTGCTTTAAGAGGTATACAACTACCGCGGAAGATATGTCGTCTTGGAATTTGGTGAACACTGTTACCAACTCGACAACCTCTTTCTTGACCTCAAATATTGGCGATGACGTCAAGGCTATAAGATGCACGATGTATCTCAATAATAGTAGCACGACAGTTTTAGACGAGCAGGTTGTCCCTATTATTCGCGACGGAGGCGAAGATGCCTACACGGTGATACTGTCAAACGAAAACCACACGTTTCCGGGTAGCAACGGCAAGGCTGACAAGTCATCGATTGACTGTCATATTGAGGTTTACAAAGGTTCGACTAGGCTAAAGACACAAATCACCAAGATTAATGATGTAGATGTAAGCGGAAACACTGAAGTGACATCTATCTCCGGTTTCAAGCTCACTCCGCATAACAACTCAGAGGCGAGCGACAATAACTATGTTACAATCGAAGCTTCCCCGACTTCTACCAATACACTGACCAGCACTAACGGCACGATAATGTTTACCATCAGTGCTGACGGGCAGACATTCACCAAGGATTTCTCCTACAGTGTTGTGTTTAATGGTGAAGACGGAGCTCCGTCAACAATCTACAGTGTGTTGCCTAGTGTTAACGCCATCGTCAAGGACAAAAAAAACCAATATAACCCTGCGAGTTTGACTGTATCCGCTAAGAAGCAGGTGGGCAATGGTGCGATGAGCGATTATAGCGGGCGTTTTCATATAGAGACTACCACGAATATGAGCGTGTGGGACGATACAGATGGCAAGGGCTATGAGTCGTCAACCAATCAAAGCTCATGTGAGTTCGCTCTCCCTGACGGCATCAAGGCTGTAAGGTGTTCTTTGCATTTAGCAGGCCAAACTCCAACATCTACAAACTTGCTTGACCAACAGGTTATCCCCGTTGTAGCTGATGGCACAGATGGTGATGGTAAAGATGCTTATACTGTTATTCTTTCCAATGAAAATCACACATTCGTGGGTGATGATACTAAGGTGCTTGGTACGCAGACAACAACGTGCGATGTAATTGCTTACAAAGGTGCGACTCAACAAAAAGTCACTTTGGGAACGGCGGTCTTGCCTACAGGTGCAAAAGGCATAACAGTTTCGCCTTCGAATAGTGGAACGACAAGCGCAATGCTGACGATAAGGGTTGACTCAACCTTATCTCCGCTTTCGGGCTCAGTTTCAATTCCCGTGACACTCGAGGGTGGAGAAAAGTTCACAAAGACTTTCTCCTATTCGGTTGCTCTCAAGGGTGACAAGGGTGACGATGGCAAAGACGGCAAAGATGGTCAAGACGGTGCTGCTGCTACTTCGTATTCTATGATATTAAGTGCGCACGCTATCGTCAAAAGTATATCCGGTGTTTACACACCCTCATCAATCACTTTGACCGGTAAATCACAAACCGGTGCAAACGCTTTAGTTGATTATTCGGGGTGTTTCAAAATAGAAGCAACTGCCGATATGTCAACGTGGACTGCAAGATATACTACATCGAATACCAATACTTATACTTATACCATTCCGAGCGGAATAAAGGCTTTGCGCTGCTCCATGTATTTAGCGGGTGGCACTAGCACGCTACTTGACCAGCAGATTGTACCTATTGTTTCAGATGGAATGAATGGCGCTAATGGTACTAACGGAACGAACGGCACTAATGGCATAAACGGTGCTGATGCCTACACCATTGTTTTAACTAACGAATCACACACATTCGCAGGTTCAACATCAGCGGCTATAGCAGGAAGTACAACTTGTAATGTTATTGCTTATAAGGGCGGTACACAAGTTGCAGCTACTATTGGAACTATATCGGGCAAACCTACTGGTATGTCAACTTCGATAACCAATAACAGTTCAACATCTGCATATTTTACAGTCAGCGTAACTTCTTCGATGATTTCAACGAGTGGCACTCTCACTGTTCCTATTACGGTCGATGGCAAAAGTTTCACTAAGTATTTCTCATATTCGTTAGCTTTGAAAGGCACGAAAGGTGAAGACGGCAAAGACGGCTTTGATGGTGTCGGTATTTCAAGCACCACCATTCAGTATGCTTCGAGCACAAGCGGAGTGAGTGCTCCCAGTACGGGATGGCAAAACGCTATTCCGGCTGTCGCCAATGGCTCATACCTATGGACTAAGATAACCCTCGCTTATACAAATGGCGAGCAGAAAATCTCGTACAGCGTGTCAAGAATGGGTGAAGATGGAGAGGATGCTCAGTCTCTGTATGCGAATTGCACCAGTGAAGCATCCAACCAAGTAAAATACGCAACACTTTCGGTTGGTAGCATATCCGCCTTGGAAATTGGAACAACAGTTTCAGTTAAATTTGCAAACGGCAATAGCTACGCCGCTCCGTATTTTTACTTGCTTAAATCAGACGGTGCAGGCATTGGCAGCGTTTCTTATCAAATCAGACCGCGTGACTATCTCCCGAATTCTTCTCAACCGTTTACATGGGACAAGGGAGTGGTTTTAACGCTGAGATTAGAGTCGGATTATTGTTGGTATGTGATTGATGAGGCGAACACGTTAAGCAAAATGACAACAAGCGGGCTTGTTGTAGGTAATTGGTCTGGTGACACTCTTAACAACAATGTTCTCATCGGTCCTGCTTCGGTTGATATTCGAAATGGCACTACCAGTTATGCAAGTTATGGTGCCAACTTGATAGAACTTGGCAAAAATTCCCCCGAGGCTGTCATTAAGTTATGCTCAGGAATAGCTCAAATGGCTGTGCAAAACATCAGTGGCAACATTAATGAAAATAACTTCAGCTTTGATTACTTCGCTGTAGAGGTTCCAAATGGTGCGCTGTATTTAGGTTCAGGCGATAAAGTCCGCATCGAAGCTTGCAGCGCAACCAGCTTATATGACTCTAGCTCTGAAATTGAGATTGACGGTAGCGGGCTTTATGGCGACATTACCCTAACGAGCGCCTTTACCGACCATACTGGCACTTATGTCTCTGCCAACCAAAAAAGCACAGCTGAGGTTGATATTCAACCTAGAACAGGAAAAGTAGAGCTTTATGTTAATTATCCCGGTAAAAATTCAACGAGTTTAACAGTCGACGGCAAGAACGGAGAAATTGACATCGTCGGAGACCTTTTCGTCAACGGAACTCAAATGATTGCTGGTTGGCAGCCTGAGGAAATACTGTATAATGGTGGCGCTACAAACAGCACCGTGACCTTGTCAGGTTATGTGTCAAGCTATAATTACATCGAGATTTTCTTTCAAGATTCCAATGGAGAGCTTGGCGGTTACACAAAGCTTTACAAGCCTAATGGTAAAACAGCTCTGTTGTCTATCAATGAGCCTTCGACAAACAGTACGTACATAAGAAGCACAAGAATCACTATTAATGGAAACACTATAACTCCCGACACTAGTGAAAGCAACTGTATTTTTTTATTAGAAGGCGGTGGTATTTCCAAATTAGCAGGCAATCAAATCTATATCACTCGTGTGGTTGGTATATACTGACCCTTTAATAAACTTTAAACAGAAAGGACAATTATTATGGCAATTAGTACAGTAAGAGCACTCATAAAGGGTGCGTGGCACAATTTAGAAATCGACTCAGACGGTTATTATTCTCTTGAAATGCCTGCGGGCTCAGAGTCTTCGTTTCTTGAAAACGGGGGCTATTTCCCGATAGAAATTGAGGCAATTGACAACTCAGACACTCCTTTGACCAGTAAGGTGGACGTCGATGACCCGACCTTTGGTAACAAGCTTAAGCTCTTTGTATTTGAAGATAAAGCACCTGAGATTACCATTGTTGCTCCTGGTGAAGGCAGTTACCTTATCGGCGACGCAAAGCCCACAATCAAGTTCACAGTCGTTGATAACAAAACAATGGAAACAGGTTTCTCAGGTATCAACCTTGATAGTATCGTGCTGAAAATTAATGATGTGACTGTTGATAAGGACAAGGTTGCTTTAGAGCTGAGTTCTGACAAGGCTACTTGCACTGGCACATATACTCCTGAAACAGACCTTGAAAACGGTGTCTATGAAATTAAAGTTGAGGCATCTGATAATGATGGAAATACAGCTAATCCCGCAACTCGTAGCTTTGAGATTGACGTTCAGGCTCCCGGCCTTGAAATTAACGAACCCGTTTCAGGATTTATTACAAGTAACTCAGTTATTGATTTTAAAGCAACTGTAACTGAAAAGAATGGACCTGTCACAGTGACAGTTCGGGTGAATGACGGTGAACCTAAAAACATTGTTCTGTCGAGCGGTGGGGGCGTAATTGAAGAGAAGCTTACACTGACAGCAAGAAACAATGCCATCAAAGTGACTGCAACGGACTACGCTGGTAACAGAACGACAGAACAGACCATTTATGTCACATATAATTCAACAGCACCTACCTTTGAAACTGTAGAAATCCTCTACAATGGAGCTCAGGTGTCTGCAAGCAACAAAGTGCCCACAACAGGCTCATACAAAATCCGTTGTAAGGTTACAACAGAAATATGACAGACATAAAGCGTGTATGGGGCAAAGCTGACGAACTGAGTTTCGAGTTTGCCTATCTCGGTGGGGAACAGTGGGAAACCACTGTCCCTCCCGATACCCGTGACGGAGTTTACGCTGTTGAATTGTGGGCCATCAATGGTGCAGGAGAGCTCGGTCATTGGACGGGTGAACTGTTTATGTGCAGTGGAGTGTGTTGCGTAAACATATTCTACAAGCCTTATCAGATATGGGTCAAAAAGAGACACCAAATTATTTTTGAAAGAGGGTGTACACATGTGCGATGAATACATTGATTATCTTGTAGGTGAGAAGAGTGAGATTGAGGGCTATGTTTCGCCTAAAAAAATGGGCGAGGTGGTAGTTATTACTCACGCTACATACGAGGTAACCAAAGAATATGATGACGAGATTATTTTCAAGGGAAATTGTGAAGTAGAAAAAGACCACTTCAGAACACTTCTTACCTTCGAAGAAGCGGGCAACTATATTTTCACGGTTACTTTGCACATCGGAGAGGAAATGCCCAAAGAAAAAGTCTTTATCCGTGTGAATAGCTAAGGGGTGATTGAATGGCTACAGCAAGTATTTACAATGATGATGATTCAAAAACCTCTTGGGGTGCTTGGACTAAATACTTTTCATTCCCTATAAGTACAATAAATAGTGCTTTAAATAATACATCTAATGTACCTGCTAACGCTAAAATTACCGGAGTTACTATTAATGTCTCAGTTAGATATGAAGTGTCGGGTAGTGCAAAGGTTTATTTTAAATATGGTATTGGCGGAAATGGCAGTATCAGTAATGAGTTGTTATCTGAAAATCAGATAGGCTCAACATCTTCAAAGGGCTCAGAAACGCAGTCAAAAGCACTTCCTATAGGTAGTAGTTTATCTCCTTTTTCTATCAGTACAGCTAATGGTGATTATTTTACTATTTGTATTTATACATCTAATAACTTACCTAAAACATTTTGGGTTGATAGTGTAACTTTAGACATTGCATATCACACTCACAGCCACACATCAACAGTAACAAAGCAACCGACTTGTGAAACTGCGGGTGAAACAACTTATACTTGTTCTTGTGGTGATAGTTATGTAGACAAAACCAAACCGGAAGCACTCGGTCACTCTTGGGATACAGAATATATATGGGCCGAAGACACAAAAACTGGTTACTGGTATTGTTTAGTCGAAAGAATTTGTAATAGAAGTGGTTGTGCAGCATCCGATGCAGCTTCAGGTAATGTGACTAGGTCAGTCAAAATACCTGCAACATGTACCGAAATGGGCACAACATCTCACACGGCAACTTTCGATGTAGATTGGGCAACTACTCAGGTCAAAGATGTTCAAGATATTCCCGCTAAAGGTCATACATGGGTTGATGCAACCTGCACAGCACCTAAGACTTGTTCAGTGTGCGGTGCAACAGAAGGTTCAGCACTCGGTCATAGTTATACTTCGGCTATTACAAAACAGCCTACTTGTACTGAAAAGGGTATAAAGACATTCACTTGTCAGCACGACTCAAGCCATAAGTATACTGAAGAAGTTGCGCCGCTCGGTCACGATTATGTTAAAACAGAGGTTGCCCCTACAACAACTACAGATGGTTATGACAACTATGTATGTAGCCGTTGCGGTGACAGTTACCAAAACAACTACACTTGTTTATACACCGTCAAATGCAACTCTGAATGCGGCACAGTTTCGGGCGGTGGCACACACAGCAAAGGCGCAAATGTAACAATATCAGCAACACCAAACGAAGGTTGGTACGTTGCAGGGTGGAAGTTAAACGGCATAGAATTAACACACCTTGCAGGTATTAACTCCTTCAACGAAATAGTTGATAAAAGCAAGGAATATGAGGTGTTTTTCGCTAAGATTCCCCCAAAAATCACATCGGTGAAGATGCTCTATCAAAACAAGCAGATAAGTGAGACTAACAAAGTGCTTACAGATGAGTTTTTCAGAATCGTTGTCAGTGTAGAATAAACCATCAAGAAAGGCTAACTATGAAAATCATTAATACAATTTCGCTGTATCTTGCCATACTTGCTATGGTGGTTATAGCAATATCCAAAGAGGTGACGGACAATGACTAAAAATTATCTTACTTACCCTTGCAAGGTTATGAGAATTACTCAGAACTACAATGGCAAGACCTCGCATTATCCTCATACTGTAGGCAGTCCTGTGGATTATCCTATTGATGAGGGCGGAAAAGACACAGGCAGAGACGGTTTTTATTGTCCTTGCGATGAACTTAAAATTGTCAGACTTTACGGTGCGGGCAACGGTGGCACCAACACAATATGGGTTGAGTCAACCACCAAGGCACATCTTGCTGACGGCACCCGTGACTACATTTGCGGCCTGATTACACATCCAAACGATACTGACTTCAAAAACCTTTATGTCGGCAGAAAGTTTCAGCGTGGTGACCTTATCTGCAAAGAGGGCACTGACGGAGCAACAGCCAACCACTTACATATAAGTTTCGGTAAAGGCAAGCTCAAGGGTAACGGTTGGAAAAAGAACAGTAGGGGCAAATATGTTCTTGACTGCACAGGTGGTGCTTTCAAACCTGAAAAGCTCTTTTATATTGACCCCGCATTCACAAGAGTCATATCAAAGGGTAGTATCGCTTTCAAAGAAATTCCTGATGAGTATGTTGCAGGCACTTATAAGGTGAACACAGCTATTCTCAATGTCCGTAAAGGTGCAGGCACAAATTTTGCTAAAGTCACTACTCTTGTTAAGGGAAAGAAAATCAAAGTTGTTGAGGTTGACGGTGCGTGGGGTAGATACGCAAAGAACAAATGGGTGAGCCTCGAATACTGCAAGAAAGTATGAGGTGATACCAATGAACACATTAACAACCGTTGTCACGCTGATAACTGAAATCGGGGTGCTCATAGGCGTTGTTACCCCTATGATTATTACTGTCAAGAAAGTTGCAAATGGTCAGAAATGCCAACTCAGAAGCGATATGCTGAGAATCTACTATCACAATCGTGAAGATGAAACAATCAGACAGTACGAATACGAAAATTTTGTGTTTCTTTATGAAGCTTACAAAGCTCTCAAAGGCAACTCGTTTATCGACAAAATTTATAAAGAAGTACAGACTTGGGAAATAGTCTCTTAAGAAAGGATGAGCATTATGGAAAATTTCATCAAAAGAGTCAAGAACTCAGACTTTAAAGACATAGCTATCAGAGCTATCAAGACATTCGTTGAAGCTTTTATCTCATATATCACTATTGACGGTGTGTTTGAGATAACCGATACAAAGGGTTTCAAGAGATTTTTACTGACAACTGGCATTTCAGCTCTCGCTGCAGGTATATCTGCTGTGTGGAACTTAGCGATGGAGATTGTCTCTCAGAAAGTCGCCGAAGAACTTGATGAGCTCGTGGATGACGATGAACCTAAAGCAATAGAGGTAGAAGAAAGCGAAACTGATGAAGTTATTGAAGAAGAGACTGAAGTAACTGTAGGTTAAGGGGTGATTCTTTGTTTCTTAAAGACACAGACCCCATTTTGATTGAGCTACCGTCAGAAATTGAGTATGCCGACATCTACTTCATTCACGATGTTCATTACGGTTCCGAATTGTTTGATGGCAGAAAATGGGAGAAACTAAAAGCTAAGATTCTTTCAGAAGACAACTCTTATGTTTGTTGGGTAGGTGATTTGCTTGAAAACGCAGTGCCAAACAGCAAAAGCGATGTTTTTACACAAAAACATTCACCTTCCGAGCAAAAAGAATGGGTAATCGAGCAGTTCAAGGACTTTGCTCACAAAACGCTTGCGGTTGTGCCTGGCAATCACGAAAGAAACCGCACAACAAAGCTATGTGGTCTATACCCTATATATGACTGTTGCTTGATAGCAGGA
>JAEIGA010008715.1_pt1 | contig 15353 bp, 9 predicted proteins | sample 9270691 | NCBI WGS metagenome assembly JAEIGA01 (sample SAMN17057246, study PRJNA624740) | gut metagenome | biome: biome; isolation source: fecal sample | host: Bos grunniens | place: China: Xizang | collected 2019
ATTTTTCAATAACCAATCGCCTTAAATACGCCAAAATCGAATTGGGAATAAAATATTCGCCTGCAACATTAATCTCATTAGCTACATATATAGTATTGCCTAACTTTCTTAGTATATCTTCTTGCTTAATTCGTTGATTAGTTAGCGCTTTTTCAATTATTTTATCATTTTCATGACTTACAATTATTCTATTACCTCTTTCATCTGTAGCTTCTAATGTCAATCTATTATTATTTACAACAAGATGAAAGTTTACTTTTATATAGCGTTTTGCAGTGTCAATTAATATTAAATCATTATACTTTTTATCAAAAGTTCTGTATAATCTTGTTCCTTTTTCAATATTTATAGGTTGAGTTACAGAGATGATATTTCCTTGCACTTTATTTATTCTAAATCCTGTATAATCACCATTTTTTGCAAAAAAGCTTAAACCATCTCCATTTGCTAATATTTTATCTGTTTTAATCTTTAATTGATTTCCATTCTTTACATATTCTAAAGTTCCTATATATTCACCCTGTGATTTAGGTGTATCAATAGAAGCTATTTTAATGCCATTTGCCAAAGATCTCTCTTTTAAGAAATAAGAAGTAAATGTTCTGTTAAAAACTTTTTCCGGATGTGGTTCAAAATTAATAGTCACATTTCCTTTCGAACTTCTTTCGTATAATTCGGGATAAGAGGCAATTATATTATTCAGTATATTATTATAATAAGCAACAACAGTTTTAACATAATCAATATCTTTTAGTCTACCTTCTATTTTAAACGAACTAATACCGGCTTCAACCATTGATAGTATATTATCACTTTGATTCATATCTTTAAGTGACAGTAAATGCTTATTTTTGATAATAACATTACCTTTTTCGTCTTCTAAATTATATTGTAAGCGACAGAACTGTGCACATTCTCCCCTATTTGCACTTCTTTTGGTGCAAGCATAGCTTATTCCACAACGACCACTATAACTCACACATAATGCACCATGCACAAACGCCTCAAGCGGAACCGAGACTTTATCTCGAATTGATTTTATCTCATCTAATGTTAACTCTCTTGCCAATATTAATTGAGAAAACCCTACCTTTTCTAGAAATTCAGCTTTTTCTGGAGTTCGTATATCACACTGAGTACTCGCATGTAAGGCTATAGGTGGCAAATTCATTCTTAGTACAGCCATATCTTGAACAATAATAGCATCAACACCTACATTATATAATTCATGTATTAATTGTTCAACTTCTTTTAACTCATTATCATATAAAATAGTGTTAACAGTTACATATACACGTACATTATATTTATGAGCAAAATCCACTACACATTTTATATCTTCAACACTATTTCCGGCTGAAGCTCTAGCACCATATCTACATGCTCCTATATACACAGCATCAGCACCATGCTTAATAGCTTCAATAGCAATTGAAGCATTTTTTGCTGGTGCAAGTAATTCAAGTTTTATTTTTTGTTTCGTTTTCAATTTTAACGGATATTTCTAATATCGTAAGGAGTTTCTTGATATACAAAATAATTCAGCCAATTGGAATATAATAGATTAGCATGTGAACGCCAACGCACAATTGGACCTTTATTTGGATCATTATCAATATAATAATTATCAGGTACATGAGGATTTAAACCAAGATTTAAATCTCTATGATATTCAAAGTCCAATGTGCCTGGAGAATATTCGGGATGTCCTAAAATATAAAACTCACGTCCATTTCGCCCCATCACAATATAAACTCCGCAATCATCACTTTCTGATATAATCTCAAGTTCTTGATGAGGTACTATATCTTCTTTTAATACTGTACTATGACGACTATGAGGAGCATAAAAGACATCATCAAACCCTCTAAATATTGGATTAGTGTGGTTATATACCTTATGCTCAAAAACGCCTGACAGTTTTGATGTTAATAAAACCTTTTTAATACCATAATTATAATTTAACCCGGCTAATGCTGCCCAACAAATATATAAAGTAGACGTTACATGTGTTCTTGCCCAAGTAAATATATCCTCTAACTGTCCCCAATAGTCAACATCCTTAAATTCTATTTTTTCAACCGGTGCACCTGTTATAATAAATCCATCATATTTACTATCCTTTACATCTTCAAATTTTTTATAGAAATTATCTAGATGTTCACGTGGTGTATTCTTACTTTCATGTCCATCCACCTCAATTAAATCAAGTTCTATTTGTAAAGGCGTATTCGACAACAAACGCAATAAATCTGTTTCTGTCACAATCTTAAGGGGCATTAAATTTAAGACTGCTATTTTTAATGGACGTATATCTTGACTAGATGCTCTTTGTTCATCTATTACAAATATATTCTCATTTTTAAGTGCTTCGACAGCAGGTAATGATGTTGGGATTCTTACAGGCATTATCTTTATTTTTTATATTAGTTACAATAATAAGAGTTTATAGCTTCCATTCGACCTAAATTTATTCTTTCAGGAAAATGAACATCAGAATTTATCAATATTTGTGCATTATATTTTCTCAATAGTTGAAAATATCTTTCATGAGGGAAAAATCTATTATGTTGTTCATACGCTTTAGTATTTATTTCAATAATATATTTCTTATCCATTATAGCCTCAATCATTTGATCAATAATTCTCTGATACCAAATTTCTTGCTCAATACCATTCTGATATAGGTTAGCATTAAAACCTATTTTATCAAAATGTGCTATTATATCGAAGCCTCCAGCTTCAATCATTTTTAAAGTTTGATTATAAAATGTTTTAACTACACTTTCTATATCATTGTTAAAATGACAATCCATTTTTTGCTTGAAATTATCAAAAGAGCCATCTACGTCAATAAACTCATCTGTATTTACAAAAGACTTTATAAAATGTATTGATCCAATTTTATAATCTAATGGGATTTTCTCGAAAAAAAAGCTTGAAGGTCCCCAATCATCCATATAATCAATCTCCATAGACGCATAAATGTTGATTTTATTTCCATATATAGATTTTAATCGTTCTACTTCAAAAAGATAACGATGTACATCTTCTTCCTTCATATTACATGGTGAACTATATGGAATAGGCGAATGCGGAGAAAAACCTATAGCTGTAAAATTTTGACGTATAGCTTCCCGAACAAATGACTCCATATCATCTCTTCCATCACAAAATTGTGTGTGTGAATGAAAATTATACAACTTTGAGGTACTGATTATTTCTTTAAAGTTTATCATTCTTTCAGCTTAGACTGTTTTAAAACTTTTTTATGAAAAATCACATAAAATATTGTACTAACTAATATAGCTATACCAACACATATCGTATAATTTACTGTAAAGACATTCATATTTGGGAATTTATCAATAATCCAAACAGATATCAAATTATCAAAAGTAAATCCTTCCGGAGCAAACACTATATATGTAGTACATACCATTGTCATAAATAGTGCCGGTATCAATGTTATAATATACAATTTCTTTTTTCTAGCCAAATATACAGTTACGGCCCACAGTGTAAATACTGATAACGCCTGATTACACCACCCAAAATATCTCCAAAGTATTTGGAAATTAATTTGCATTATCAAATATGATGCTAAAAATATTGGGATAGATATTACTAATCTTCTTATAACTGTATTTTGTTTAAATTTTAAGAAATCGGCAGTAATCAATCTAGCTGTTCTTAAAGCAGTATCACCAGATGTTATTGGAGCAGCTATCACTCCTAAAATTGCTAAGAAGCCCCCTAATGAACCTAGCCAAGTTGTTGAAATTTCATTCACCAATGGAGCTGTACTTTTTTCACCCAAATATGATGACAAATCTGCAAAACTACCTTTAAAAAATGCCATTGCAGCAGCAGCCCATATCAAAGCCAATATACCTTCAACAACCATTGCGCCATAGAACACTCTTCTGCCCAATCGTTCATTCTTTATACAACGCGCCATCAATGGTGATTGTGTTGCATGAAATCCAGAAATAGCACCACATGCTATTGACACAAACATCATCGGGAAAATAGGATGACTTTCAGAATTTGGATATCTATTATGTAGCCCATCTGTGAATTCCGGTATATATTCTAAATGCCCTAATAATATCACAAATATACCTACAGCCATAAACAATAATGCAAAACCAAAAATTGGATATAAATTACCAATTAATTTATCTATTGGTAATAATGTCGCAAGTATATAATACACAAAAATTGCAATTATCCAGAACTGAGTATCTAATGAGCTAGGTGTCATACCTGCAATTAACTCTGCAGGGTTAATCACAAACACTGCACCAACTAAAATCATTAATATAAGCGCAAACCCTCTCATTACTTGCTTGAGACCATTACCTAATTGATCTCCAACAACTTCAGGTAGTGATGCGCCATTTTTCTTTAATGATAACATACCTGAAGTATAATCGTGAACAGCTCCGCCAAATATTGTACCAATAGCAATCCATAAAAACGCAGATGGACCATACATGATACCCATTATTGCTCCGAATATTGGACCTAATCCTGCTATATTAAGAAATTGTATTAGAAACACCTTCCAAGTTGGCAATGGTATATAATCAACACCATCACTCATTGTGTATGCAGGCGTTTTTCTACTTTCATCGATATCCAAAATCTTTTCAACGAAAGCACCATATAAAAAATATCCACCAATTAAGACTGCTAATGATATAAAAAATGAAAACATTATTTACTAGATTATTTTGTATTAGGCTTTGATATAGACTCTCTCATAGAAGTATCAGCTTCTATATTTTTCATTTTATAGTAATCCATAACACCTAAATTACCATTTCTGAATGCTTCAGCCATAGCTTTAGGTACATCAGCTTCAGCTTCTATAACTTTAGCTCTAGCTTCTTGTGCTTTAGCCTTCATCTCTTGTTCCAATGCTATAGCCATCGCTCTACGTTCTTCGGCCTTTGCTTGGGCAATATTTTTATCTGCCTGAGCTTGATCCATTTGTAATGTTGCACCTATATTTTTACCTATATCAATATCAGCAATATCTATAGAAAGAATTTCAAATGCAGTACCCGAATCTAACCCTTTTCTCAATACGACCTTTGAGATTGAATCTGGATTTTCAAGAACTTCTTTATGACTTTCTGACGAACCAATCGAAGACACAATTCCTTCCCCAACTCTTGCCAACACTGTATCTTCACCAGCTCCACCAACTAATTGACGAATATTAGCTCTTACTGTAACACGAGCTTTTGCTATCAACTGAATACCATCTTTAGCAACCGCAGTTACAGGAGGGGTATCAATAACTTTGGGATTAACAGACATTTGAACGGCTTGAAAAACATCACGACCCGCCAAATCTATTGCTGTTGCCATTTTAAATCCTAAATCAATATTAGCCTTTGCCGCAGAAACCAATGCATGCACGACTTTTACCACATTGCCTCCTGCCAAATAATGTGCTTCAAGGTCATCACGTGTTATCTCACTCAATCCTGCTTTATGAGCTTCTATCAAGGCTTGTGTAATGACATTTGCCGGGACCTTTCTTATTCTCATTAAAAATAATTGAAGTAATGAGATGTTAACACCTGACACACGAGCAGAAATCCATAGAAAAAATGGAACATAATAGAAAAAAACACTTAAAGCTACTATTGCAATAGCAATTATTACAAATAAAGTAATTTCCATATCCATGTTATTTAAATTATTAATTTTTTAATTCAAATTTTCTCACTAAATTCTCAGTTGTGAAAATATTAGTACGTAATTCTTCAAGTTTACCTTCAAGTGATAATATTTCCATTTTCAACTCATCTTTACCATCACTTGAAGAATTATTATATTTTTCTCGTATTTGTTTTAAAGACTTTTTACAATTAGAAAAATCAACATATAATGATATTAAATCATGCATTTTATCTGAAGCATCTTGTGATTTAAAATCAGTAAATGACGTATAAATCAAACCTTTTTTTATACAAAAAACAAAATGGTCATCAACTCCCATATTATCCGTTTCAATATTTCTAATTTTTGAAATCAATGATGAATAATCCTTTCCATGCCATGTAGCTCTATAATCTGTCAATTTTGCATATGTTGCTAAATTAGGCTCTTTAATATTATAATTTTCCCTTATTTCATTCCTAACAAAAACATATATGGTGATTTTATCAGGTATATTATTTCTATCGGTCGCCCACCATCCCAATCCAGTTATATCGTCTAATACAAACATATAATCATCAGCATCGGAGTTATATGGCATCCCTAGATTTTGTGGCTTGAGAAATTCACCTGTTTCTGAATCCTTACGAGTCATGTATATATCATAACCTCCAATTGAGTTTTTACCATTTGATGCATAATATAATGTTATCCCATCTTGCATTAGATATGGATAATTAGCATCACCACCTTCGCCCAATTCTGCACCTATAAACTGATGTTTATCCCACTTACCATCAATCAACTTAACAGATTCACATAAATGCATTTTGCCATCACTTTTTTTAGGCATAGCCCATAACATTTTCTCCTCATTTTGTAAACAATGTACAACTGTGTTCTGAGCTACTTTAATCGGCAATATAGCAGTAGAGTTAAGTGTTCCAGATTCACTCGAAATATTATAATATTTAAAAAAACTTTCTTTATCTACTAAAATACTATCTATGACTGCAATTTTTTCAACATGCTCAAACAATGATTTAACTTTTTTTATCTCCTTTAACTCTTCATCTGCACCCGGAACTCTTTCTCTATTAGATTCTTCCAATATTGCATCATATGCAGCAAACATATCTATAGCACCTTGAAAATCATATTTAAGAAAACATATTTTAGCTAAATAGTGTGGAGCTTCTATTACTTTTCTAGAATGAGCATAAACTAAATGACTTTCAGATTCCTCTATTTTCCCGGTTTCAAAAAGACAAACGCCATACCAATGGTTTATAACTGCATCTTTAGGCTTCTTTTTATACTCTTTTTCAAATAAAGGCAACGCTTTTGAATATTCACCTTTTGCATATAAATCTTTTGCTTTTTTTAAATTATTAGCATTAAGAGGAGAAGCACATGCAAAGATTAACAATATATATACTAAAACTTTTTTCATAATCTTATGATTTCGTTTACCAAAGATACAAAAAATCCTATTCTTTAAAAAAAAGAATAGGATTTATATTCGAAAATTACACAATTTATTACTTTTTCAATTTAATTAGTCCAGCATCAATCAAAATTTGTTCTATTTGCAACTGCATAGACCATCTATCTATATCATTTCGATTTTCTAACATAATTACATTTACACCACTTTCTAGATATTTTGCCGCATATGCTTGAAAACCTCCATTATCACCAGTATGATACACTTTTACTTCTCTATCTGGAGTTTCATCTATAAACCACCCATAACCATAAGATGTGTAAGGACGATTTTGATAATAAGAATACTTACTACCATAAACTTCTATATGCGGAGTATATGCTAAATTTCTTGTTTCTTCTTTTAATATTAAATTCTTCAACAAAGACTTTTCCCAATTCATAAAGTCATTAACTGACGTATATATTCCACCATCAGCCTTTGTTCCAAAAAAGGTTTCCTCACCATAATCATATTCCATCCACATTTTTCCTTCACTATCAATATATTCTGATGTCAACACGCCCTTTTCTTTTTGAGAATCACTATCTAACGAACTCTTTTCTGATTGAGATACATTTATATAACCATGTGCCATTGAGGGTATCTCAATTTTGGGATCAAAATATCTTACATTTGTCATATTTGATGGAGCAAAGATATTCTTATGTTGAAACTCCTCAAACTCACAACCACTTACTCGCTTAACTATTTCTGCCAGTAATTGGAAAGTTGGATTTTTGTAATCATAATAGGTTCCTGGTTCAAACTTAAGTTCATCTAATTCAACCATATATTCCAAACATTGTGCATCCACAATGTATAACATAAAATCCTTATCCACACGAGGTCTATTATCAGGTACACCAGAGCATTGACTCATCAAGTGTTTTATTTTCACCTTTTTCCAAATTTCACTTTTAAATTCAGGCATATATTTAGCAACACTATCCTCAATGCTTAATCGACCTTCTTCATATAACTTTAAAATAGCTGTAGTTGTAAATTGTTTAGTTATAGAAGCAATATTAAACACCGTATTTCCTGTAATACTCTCTTTAGTTTTAACATCAGCAATTCCTCTTTCTCCTTGATAAATAACTTCATCACCTTTACATATCATCAAGGCACATCCAGGTGCATCATTTCTATAATTAGCATTTAACAATGAATCAATTTGATTTTTTACACCTACATACTTATTTTCGCTTACACACATAACATTCAATAAACAAAATACAATCAATACTGCAGATGAAAACATTATTTTTTTCATAACTAAAATAGTTTTTTTATTTGGTCCATATTTAGAATTGCAATTACTTTCTTACCATCAGGCGTATAATTAGGTTCAGGTAGAGCCAATAAATCTTCCAAAATTCTTTCAGATTCCTCATGAGATAAAATTCTACCATATGAAATAGCACTACTTTTTGCTACTGTAAATGCAATTTTCTCATACAATTTTAATGATAAATCATTACCTCCGGGACTCACTTCATCTAAAACTTGATATATTGTTTCTTTAATATCTATTTGATTCATCCCTGTGGGTATACCATTTACAGACCAATCATTTCCACCTAAATGAGATAAATTAAAGCCAATCTTATCCATAGCACCTGATATTTCTTCCATTAAAACACTTTGTGAAGGACTGAGATTCAATATTATAGGAAACATAACACCTTGTGATACAACCTCACTATGTTCTATGTGTTTCATGTATTTATCATATAGAATTTTCACATGTGCTCGATATTGATCAACGATCATCACACCGGAGCTTATAGCCGAGATTATATAACGACCTTTTATTTGAATCGAGTTTATATTTATAACATTATTTTTATCAATTTCTTCTTCTGAATCAAATATTGTGGATGATATATAACGTTCCGAAACGGCTTCATTATCTATACTTTCAATATTATAATCGTCGAGTGACTCTTTTTCCTCTATTTTACTTTTAGTAAAATTATTATATAATACATCCCAATTCTTCAATGCCGGTGACGTTTGTTGCTTATAGGGCATTGTACCTGACGTTTTATTTACGGTAAATGGATTGTACGCGGGGTCAAAATCAATTTTAGGCTTTTCTACACCTAAAGTACTTGAAAAAACAGGTATTTCAGGTGCATCTTCCGTATCAAAATCAATTGATGGTACTACACTGAATTTACCTAATACTTCTTTCACTGCAGCCGACAATATTTGCCATATAGGAGCCTCATTTTCAAACTTAATTTCAGTCTTTGTTGGATGTATATTTACATCTATAGTTTCTGGTTCAACAATAAAATTTAGAAAATAATTAGGCTGTGAATCGTTAGGAATCAAATCCTCATAACTCGACATTACGGCTTTATGGAAATAAGGATGACGCATATATCTTCCATTCACAAAAAAATATTGTAAATAATTTCGTTTCCTTGCGTTTTCCGGTTTTGCTATAAATCCCTCAATTTTAATTAATGACGTATCAAGATTCAAAGGTATTAATTGTTGCTCTAATGTACGTCCAAATAAATCTATAATTCTTTGTTTAAAAGAACCTCCTAATAGTTTATAGATAATCGTATCATTATGTACAACTGATAAATCGGTTCCATAATTAACTAAAGCTAATTTTTCAAATTCTTTTAGAATATTACTCAATTCTACTTGATTACTCTTCAGAAATTTGCGTCTAGCAGGAACATTATAAAACAAATTTTTAATAGCAAAATTACTACCTATAGAACATACACAAGGTTCCTGACTTTCACATTTTGATGCAGAAATATTTATTTTTGTCCCTATCTGGTCTTCTTTTCTTGCAGTACGAAGTTCTACTTGAGATATAGCAGCAATTGAAGCCAAAGCTTCACCTCTAAATCCCATAGTATGCAGGGTAAACAAATCATCAGCTTTTCGAATCTTTGATGTTGAATGACGTTCAAAAGCCAATCTGGCATCGGTAGCACTCATACCTTTACCATTATCTATAACTTGTATTAAAGTCCTACCTGCATCCTTTAAAATTATATCTATTTCAGTAGCCTCTGCATCTATTGCATTCTCTACTAACTCTTTAATAACAGAAGCCGGTCTTTGTATAACCTCTCCTGCTGCTATTTGATTTGCAACAGAGTCAGGCAACAATTTTATAATATCACTCATAACTTACTCTCTTTTCCATTCTCTTTTTGATGACTCATCAGGTCTATTCATTAGGTCTAACATTTCCTGTGGTATCACATAAATATCATCCGGATTCTTTGGTCTTATTGCTTCATTCCACTGAAATCCGGGCAAATATAATTGACTTTTCTTTGCCAAATACAATGGTACAGCACTTCCGGTTGGTTGGGGCCACATATTAATTTTTTCAATTTCTTGTTTTGGTTTAAGCCACATAGTCAAGAAACTACCTTCAATCGTCAAACATTTATTGTATGTTGAATCATTTTCCATGGGCAACATAAACACCATAGCATTTCCATCAACATCTAATTTTCTCATCTCACCATCAATAAAATATGCTTTCATTTTCTTTCCGGTTAATTGATTATAATAAATTTCGCCTAAATGTTCAGCGACAAAAGCTGTATTAGGTAATTCTGCGTAATCTACCGTACTGTCATTAAAGTGCACATTGATTTGATTTCCGAAAATCTGTCTGGCATCAGACCATATAATTGGATGTTTAAACATTCTTAATATAGAGTCTTTCTCCTCCATTACCATAGAGTCACACACGCCTTGCACATTAATTCTATAAAAACGTACTTTGGGAGAAGCTATCATTACTCTCATTGAGTCATTATCAAGATATGTTCTAATCGTATCTCCATGTAAATATAAGGTATCCTTCTTAGAGAATTCTCTGGCTCTAGCTCGTTTTGTCGCAAATGAGCTATTTTCTTTTTCATTATGATAGCCATAATCTCCATCCAATATGGTATAATGAACAGAATCTGTTAACTCCATTCTACCAAATGCTTCACCATATCCAGCACTTCTATCATAAAATAATGTATCCCCAGTTAATTTTTCATTATTTTTACCAACTAATAAAGAACGATTATATAATGTTGCTTTTTCTTGAGCTGTATTATACCATCCCTTATTAGTGTAAATAATATTACTATCAGATACTATTGTAGTATATCCAACAATAACAGCAATTTTCGAATCAGTATTATAATGTAAAGTATCAGTTTGCATTACATACTTTTCGTTTGTTAATTCAACATCATACAAAAACTCTGCATTTTTTGTATCTGGTTCATATTGTCCATAAACCGAAGACAATTCATTTTGCTCATCTACTATTTTACCTCCTTCAAAATAGTATCCTAAGTTTTCAACCATATCATAGTCTAAACTATCAGTAAACAATGTAACGTTTCTATTTTCTAGTCTTACATTATTTCTAAGTCGTGCAAATTCATTTTGTCCATTATAATATAATTCATCAGCATAGACAAATAGAGTGTCGCCTTGCTCCATTTTTACATTACCGAAAGCATCAAAAGAATCGGTATTACCATAAAAATAGGCGCTATCACAATACATATACATTCCTTCTTTTCTAAATTTTACATTACCACGTAAAACTTGGAAATCGGGTGTTCTTTTTTCATCAGCAACTAATTCGTCAGCATATTCCAAGAAAACCTTATTCTTTTGCGATCTATCAGCACTAGGAACTTGTGGTTTAATCTCAATTGATCTTGTTTCTTGAAAATTTATAGATTTATTTGGCTTTTGTGCCCAAGCAATATCTGCAAATACGCATTTTACAAACATAATAGCCAAAAGGCACAAGATTCCGCTAAAAACCTTATGCCCTTTTATTGTATTTATTTTTTTAATCACTTTTTTATCAATTTTTCAACCAACCGTCATATTTAAACTCACAATTTCTCCAGCCATCTTCTATTCTTACAAATGTTTCCTTTTGTTTTTTTGCAATCCAATCGGCTATAATTGCATTCTTTGTTTTATCTTCATACAGAGATTTAATTCTCTGATAGTCATCTTTCAAATTAGCTTTATGTCCTTCAATTCTATTAGTCAACTTCACAATTACAACAACTTCTCTTTGAGTTTTTGGATCACGCATAATAAATGGTTCTGATATTTGACTCACTTTTAGCGTATCTACAACTTTAGCTATTTCCTGAGGTAAATCTCCCATTTCAAATTTTGTAGATGAAATACCATTTTTTGAATTTACCATTATACCTTTATTGTTTTTGGAATCTTTATCTTGTGAAACATACTGAGTTGCATCTTCGAATGTAAATTTATTTGCATCAATATCCTTCTTCAAAGAATCCAAACGATTAATAGCATCAGTCAAATCTTTCTCTGAAACCTTTGGTTTTAGAATAATATGACGAGTATTAACACGATCACCTCGTTTATCAATCAATTGAATTATATGGAATCCGTATTCAGTCTCTACAATTTTTGAGACCTTCTTTGTATCACTCAAATTAAATGCTACACTTGCATATTCAGGGACTAATTCACCTTTTCCCATAAAACCAAGTTCTCCACCATGAACAGCTGAAGCATCCTCAGAATATAAAATTGCTAATGTCGAAAAATCACTTTCTCCACTATTTACTTGATTCGCATAACTGCGCAATCTTGATTTAACCTCATCAATTTCTTGCTGTGGTATAATTGGGTTCAACTTTATCATTTGTACTTCCACCTGCATTGGGATAAAAGGAATACTATCTTCCGACAAAGTTGAATAATATTTTCTAACATCAGCAGGAGTTGGCTTTACATTCTTAGTCAACTCATCCTTTACTTGTTCAATTACATAGTTGTTACGTGTAACTTCTATTAATTGTTCTCTCAATTCAGGCATTGGCTTTCTAAAATACTCTTCAACTTTTTCTTTAGATCCCAAATTTCCAATAAAAAAGTTGATTCGATATTCGACTTGCTGCATTACAGTTGCATCACTTACCTCTATTGTATCAATCTTTGCTTGATGTAAGAACAATTTATCAACGGCTAAACGCTCAGGTATAACACAATAAGGATTACCATCAATTGAGGCTCTTTCATATTGCATTTGCAAATATTGCTCTTCTATTTCAGATTTAAAAATTGGTTCATCACCAACAACCCACGCTACTTCCTCAACAACATTATTCTGTGAATTCACGTAAGACAGACCTCCTAACAGCAAACCTGCCAACAAAAACTTTATTTTCACTTTATTTTTATTTTTATGTTTAATTTATTATACGAATTGATTGCCATATATATGACAATCAATATCGCATATACTATTAATTTTAATTAGTTACAAAATTAATAGTAATTCTTGTATTTTCAGTAAAAAAAACCTTAAATCATATACTTTTTAATGTAAAAACACATTTGATTAAACGTTTTTTTATTCTTTAACTAATTTCAAGACTTTCTTATTGATTTTTACTTTATATTTTGACTTCAATTCTTTAACCCAATTCTTTTCCAACTGATTTTGATAATCAGTGGTTACCTGACCTCTTACATCCGCGGCTTCCTCAGGTTGTTCTAAAATCTTACCTTCTAGGACAAAATATTTTGTATATTTCTTATCTTTTTCAGCTTTTACTCCACCAAAAATTAGTTCATCTACAAATTTATTTTCCCCTTTAGCGGTTAAATGTCTTTCAATTCTTATATCACGACGGAACTTTTTATGCAAGGCTGTAGCAATTGTATCTCCTCCAATAGATTTCATATAGTCTTTTACTGCATTTTCAACTGAATCATTAATTGCATACACTATCAGACCTTTAAATTTTGGAGATTTCCAATTAGTATATTTAGATTTATTCTTTTTAAAATATGCTTCTAAACCATCTTTATCGGAGCTTGCTTTTTCCCATACATTTCTATTGCTTATTTCAAATAATAAAATCCCTTCACGATATTCATTAAGCAGATTAGCATATTCCGGATATTTATTAACTAAATCTTCTTTTTCATAATCTAACAGGGTTTCACTTACAGCTTTAGTCTTTTCATTCTTGATAAAAATTAAAGCATCTGCTACGTTCATTTTTCGCTTATCACTCCAGTTCTTAGATAATTCTGATAAGGTATAAGTACCACCTTTATAGCTAAACACTTCCAAATTTGATTTTTTTGCTTTTTCAACAAATACGCTATCATACCCATTAGAGCCAAGCAATGACTTTATAGTTGATTCAAAATCTTTATTTTCACTAAATGAATAATCTTTTTTCAAATCATTAATTCGTTTCTGTCTTATTAATTCACCTCTTTCATCCTTATTTACAGTTGAATATAATTCCTCCTTTAATAATTCATAATCTTCAAGAGGTTTATGTTCTATTACTTTTAGGATATGTATACCATGCTCTAATTTTGTTGGCACAGAAATTTTACCAACCGGTGTTTTTACTACGGTCTCTTCCAATGGCTTTATCAATTGATCTATACCAAACCAACCAATTTCTCCTCCATTTTTAGCAGTTCTTGTATCTTGTGATTCTGCTAAAGCAACTTTCGCAAAATCTGCACCACTATTTAAAACATTATAAAGCGAATCCATAGCTTTAACAATAGTTTCTTTATCCGACTCAGATGCATTTCTTGGATAAAACTTAACTATATGAGCTACACGATATTTACCAATTGTTGGGTATTCACGGTTTACTTTTATTATATGATATCCAAATTGTGTTTCAACAACATCTGAAAATTGACCAACAGGTGTATTATATGCAACATTTTCAAAAGCATATGGGTAACGGCCTACCCACAATCCACCTAATTCACCACCTTTTTCAGCTGAATATCTATCAGTGGAATATTTTCTAGCCAAAGTTCCAAAATCTTCACCTCCAACTAAGCATATTCTGATACTATCAATAGTAGTTTTAGACTTGGGATCTAATGGTAACATAATATGACTAACGTCCAAATTTTTCTTCATTCTTTCATATGCTTCTCTTGCATAAGGCTCTGAATGTTTATTATTATCTAAATAAGGACGCATCAATTCATTCTTATGTCCATTCAATTCATTTATAAATGCTCGAGTTGTATCCAATGCAGCATCCTCTGCAGCTGCAACTTTCATCTTATAAACAACAAAACGATCAATATAATCATTTAATGATTCTTTTTCTATTTGTTGCTTATTATTTTTATGATA